>Ga0126371_10003379_pt1 | contig 13975 bp, 15 predicted proteins | sample PanSoiMetaPlot_4_FD_110145 | JGI IMG/M metagenome (GOLD analysis project Ga0126371, IMG submission 110145) | Tropical forest soil microbial communities from Panama - MetaG Plot_4 | ecosystem: Environmental > Terrestrial > Soil > Tropical forest > Bulk soil | place: Panama | collected 2016-02-17 | reverse complement strand
CGCGCCGTGGCCGGCACGCCGAGCTTTTCCATCAGGGGCTGATTGCAGTGGTGACCGGCGCGCACGCACACACCCTCGCTGTCGAGGATGCTGGCAAGATCGTGAGCGTGGATGTCGCCAACGGTCATCGAGATGACGCCGGTGCGATCGGCCATCGGCGGGCCGTACAGCTTCACCGCGGGGATGCGCAAGAGGCGTTCCATCGCGTATTCTGCGAGATAGAGTTCGTATTGATGAATGCGTTCCATGCCGACGGCTTCGAGATAGCGAACGGCGGCCGCAAGGCCGACAGCCTCCGCGATCGCGGGCGTGCCGGCCTCGAAGCGCGCGGGCACGTCTGCATAGGTCGAATGCGTGAGCTCGACGACGCCGATCATCCCTCCGCCGGTCAAGAACGGCGGCATCGCGTCGAGCAGTGCTTTGCGTCCCCAAAGGATGCCGATGCCGGTCGGGCCCAGCATCTTGTGGCCAGAGAACGCGATGAAATCCGCACCCCACTGCGTGACGTCGACCGGCATGCGCGGTACCGCTTGGCAGGCGTCGACGATGCTGATCGCGCCGGCTGCGCGCGAGCGTGCCGCGAGATCGCTCACAGGGTTGATCGTGCCCAAGGTGTTGCTGACCGCGGTAAAGGCGAAGAGTTTTGCGCCGTCGAGCAACGCGTCGAGGTTGCGCAAATCGAGCCTGCCGTCGTCGGTCACCGGCACGAAGCGCAGCTGCGCACCGGTTTCCTGCGCGAGCACCTGCCACGGCACGAGATTGGAGTGGTGCTCCATTTCGGTGAGCACGATAGCGTCGCCGCGCCGCACGTTCGTGCGGCCCCACGAGTAGGCGACGAGATTGAGCCCTTCGGTCGCGTTGCGCACGAAGATGCATTCAGCCGCGCACGGGGTGCCGATGAAGCGCGCGACCGATGCGCGCGCCTCCTCGTACGCCTCGGTGGCCAGCTCGCTGATGTGATAGACGCCGCGATGGATGTTCGCGTGATAGCGCCGGTAGTAGTCGTCCATCGCTTCGATGACTTGCACCGGCTTCTGCGACGACGCCGCGCTGTCGAGGAAGACGAGTTTCTTGCCGTGCGGCCGTTCGTCGAGGATCGGGAAATCGGCACGGATGCGCGCGACATCCGCCTGCGAAAGGCCGTGCGTCTGCGGCTTGACGATCGCGCTCATCCGTCGATCTCCACTGCGATCGAGCCGCCGTTGACCGTAACGGGATACGTCTTCACTGGACGCACTGCGGGAAGCCGAGTCGCACGGCCTGTCGCGATGTCGAAGCGCGCGCCGTGGCGCGGGCATTCGACCTCGCCGCCGATCAACTCGCCTTGGTCGAGCGGGCCGCGATCGTGCGTGCACTCGTCCGCGATCGCAAAGATCTTCCCGCCATAGTTGCACAGCGCGATGCGGCGGTCTCCGGTCTCGACGACCTTGATCTTGCCGACCGGAACATCGTCGATCTTGGCGACTTCGACGAGTGTGGCCATCTTAGGCCTCGCGCTCGAGGTGCGGCGCGAACGTCTTCTGCAGCGGCTGCGTCAGCCGCTCATCGCCCGTTTTGTCGAGCACGTCTTGGAAAAATCCCTCGACGATCAGGCGCGAGGCGGTTTCGCGGTCCATGCCGCGGCTGGCGAGATAGAACAATTGGTCCGCGTCGATCGGGCCGACGGTGGCGCCGTGCGTGCAGCGCACGTCGTCAGCTTCGATCTCAAGCTTGGGTTCGGTGTCGGCGCGCGCGCCTTCGGCGAGCAGCAGGTTGCGATTGGCCTGGTAGGCGTCGCTGCGCTGGGCGCCCTTTTCGATGACGATGACGCCCGTGTAAATCGAGTGTGCGTGGTCGTCGAGCGCGCTTTTGAAAAGCAGATCGCTGCGCGTATCGGTGGCGCGGTGGCCTTGCAGCGTGTGGTAGTCGAATTGCTGTTTCCCACGCGCGAAGACCAAGCCGAGCATGTCGCTCTCGGCGCCGCGGCCGAGCAATTCGACTTCGACGTCGTTCTTGGCGAGCGCACCGCCCGCGCCGAAGTTCAGCGTGACCAGTTTTGCGCCGCTCCCGACGCGCGCGTGCTGGTGCGAGAAAACAACGGTCTGCGTACCGCACTCCTGGATGTGCGCATACGTCAAGTGCGAGTTGTCGCCGACGATGATGTCGCTCAACCCGGAGACAAAGCGGCCGCTCTCATGATGGGCTTCCGCGATGGCCGCACGAGAATTCTTGCCGACGGCAACGATAAGGCGCGGATACGTGCCTGCTCGCACCGTCGCTGTGATCGGCGCCGTGAGCTCGACGCCGTCAGGCACGTGGACGAATGCGCCGCCTTGCCACACCGCTTCCGCGAGCGCTGAATATTTGCCGACCGTGCGGCCACTGCGCGCGTGCAGCAGCGCCTCGCGGACCAGCGGCTCGTGTGAGGCGAGCGCCTGCGCGATCGTCGTCGCGACGACGCCCTTCGCCCGGTCAGCGTCGGCGACCGAAAGCGTGAAATGCGACGTCTCAGGGGTGACCGGCGTCAGATCGGCGTGCGCGAGCTCCAGCCGGCGCCAGCCTTCGGTGCGATCGGTCGGGCCGGCGATGGCCTCAAAGCGGCTGAACGCCCCGTGGCGGATGTCGCGCAGCCATGCCGGCTCGCCCGCGACGAGCGCTTCGATCGCCGCTGCGTCAAGCGCCGGGCTCGAGGGCCCGGCGCCAGGGGCTCGAGCCGTCTCAAAGGCCTTAGCCAACGGAGCCTTCCATCTCGAGCGCGATCAAACGGTTGAGCTCGACGGCGTACTCCATCGGCAGCTCCTTGACGAACGGCTCGAAGAAGCCGTTGACGATCATCGTCGTCGCTTCGACTTCGGTCAAACCGCGGCTCATCACGTAGAAGAGCTGCTCCTCGCCGACTTTGGACACGGTCGCTTCGTGCTCGACGCGCACGTCCTTCGCGTCGACTTCCATCGTCGGGTAAGTGTCCGAGCGCGATTGCGGATCCATGAGCAGCGCGTCGCAACGCACGTTGGACTTGACGCCTTCGCAGCCTTCATACACCTTGACAAGGCCGCGATAGCTCGTGCGTCCGCCGCCCTTGCTCACCGACTTGCTCGTGATGATCGACGTCGTGTTCGGCGCCGCATGCACCATCTTGGCGCCCGCGTCTTGGTGCTGGCCTTCGCTCGCGTACGCGATCGACAGCACTTCGCCGCGCGCACCCTCGCCCATCAGGTACACCGATGGATACTTCATCGTCAGCTTGGAGCCGATGTTGCCGTCGACCCACTCGACGTGCGCGTTCTTCTGCGCCAGCGCGCGCTTGGTCACGAGGTTGTAGACGTTCTTATACCAGTTCTGGATCGTCGTGTAGCGGATGTGCGCGCCTTCCTTGGCGATGAGCTCGACGACCGCCGAGTGCAGCGAGTTGCTCGAATATGTCGGAGCCGTGCAACCCTCGATATAATGCACGAACGAACCCGGCTCGGCGATGATCAGCGTGCGCTCGAACTGGCCCATGTTCTCGGCGTTGATGCGGAAATACGCCTGCAGCGGAATGTCGACGTGCACTCCCGGCGGCACCCAGATGAACGAGCCGCCCGACCACACCGCAGAGTTGAGCGCGGAGAACTTGTTGTCGGCAGGCGGGATGACCGTCGCGAAATGTTCGCGCACGATGTCCTCGTGCTCACGCAGGCCGGCATCCATATCCGAGAACAGAACGCCTTTGGCCTCAAGGTCCTTGCGGATGCTGTGATAGACGACTTCTGAATCATACTGCGCGGTGACGCCGCCCAAGAACTTGCGCTCGGCCTCCGGGATGCCGAGGCGGTCGAACGTGCGCTTGATCTCCTCGGGCACCTCTTCCCACGTCTTGCCTTCGCGGTCCGACGCGCGCATATAATAGTAGATGTCGTCGAAGTTGATCGCCTCGAGCACTTCGTTCTTGGCCCATGCCGGCATCGGCTTGGCAAAGAAGATGTCGAGCGAGCGGTGGCGGAAATCGCGCATCCACTGCGGCTCGTTCTTCATCTGCGAGATCTGCTCCACGATCTCGTGGTCGATGCCTTTGCGCGACTTAAAGCTATAGTTAGCGGTTTCGTCGCGGAAGCCGTAGCGATAATCTTGGTCGACGAGCTGTTGGTCTTTGAGTGCCATGATCTACACCGTTGCCAATTCTTTGATGATGGGGTCGTAGCCCGTGCGCTCGAGCTCTTGCGCCAGCTCTGGACCGCCTTCTTTGACGATGCGGCCTTTGACGAGCACGTGCACTTTGTCGGGCTTGACGTAGTTCAAAATCCGTTGATAATGCGTGATGAGCAAAATGGCGTGCTCTGGCGAGCGCTGCGCCTCGATGCCCTGCGCGATGATGCGCAGCGCGTCGATGTCCAATCCCGAATCGGTCTCGTCGAGCACCGCCAGCGTCGGCTGCAGCACGAGCATCTGCAGCATCTCGAGCCGCTTCTTCTCGCCGCCCGAGAAGCCGTCGTTGACGTAGCGGCCAAGCACCTTTGGATCGATATGAAGCTTCGCGGCCGCACCGTCGAGCAATGACTTGAATTTTGCCGGCGTGAGCGGCGCGTCGCCCTTGTGGCGCGCCATCAGCGTGTTGCGCATGAAGTTGCCGACGCTAACGCCCGGGACTGACGACGGATACTGGAACGCCAAGAAGATGCCGGCGAGCGAGCGCTCGTTCGGCGGCATCACAAGAATGCTGCGCCCCTGATAGATGATGTCGCCCTGCGTGACCGCGTACTTGGGATGACCCATGAGCACAAGCGACAGCGTGCTCTTGCCCGACCCGTTCGGGCCCATAAGCGCATGCACCGTGCCCCGCTCGATCGCGAGGTCGATGCCGCGGATTATTTCGTTGTCGCCAACCTTGACGTGAAGGTCTTTGATCTCAAGGATCGTGTCTGCCATTCGTTCTCCTACGGTTTGTAGCCGCCGGTCATCCAGGACCGGAACAGCTCGATCCTGTCGTCGGACCAGGGGCCGCCATCCCCGTCCGGCGGCATGGTCTTAGCGGCAAGCGCCTCGTAGACTGCCTCCGCGTTCGCCGGCTGGCTCATATAATCGAAGCTATCGAGCTCGACGCCTAGGCCCGACATGTGGTCGATGTCGGTTTGGTTGAAGAGGGGTCGGATATTGGCCCTAAAGCTGACGTCTGCCATCGGTCCTCTTTCCGTAGCCCTCGCGGGGGCCAAGGATAGTATAGATAAATGTTGAAATTCTTGCAATAGTGGTTTATACTTGGGGTGCCGGGAAACCTGGCGCGACTATGCGAGAAGCAAGCTTTTTCCAATCGACCCGAGGGCGCATCGTCGAGGCCCTCCAGCGGCGCGGCCCACAAACCGTTGCGGAGCTTGCCGCCGGCGAGTCGCTCACGCACAATGCGATCCGCCAGCACCTGGCGCGGCTCGAGCGCGACGGGCTCGTCGTCGAGGCCTCCGAGCGGCGGGGCCCGACAAAGCCCAGCTTGGTCTTCTCGCTGACGCCAGAAGGCCGTCGCCTTTTCCCGCAGCGTTACAGCGCTCTGCTCAACGCGGTGCTCGAGGAGATCGGAGCCGAACAAGGCCGCGACAGAGTCAAAGAGATCTTCCATAACATAGGGCGCCGCTCGGCACGCAAGTATGCGGCTCGTTTTGAGGGCAAGTCTGCGCAAGAGCGCGTCGCCGAATTGACCGCAATCCTGCGCGAGAAGGGCGTCGTCGCAGACTATGCCGCCGAAGGTGACGGCTTCGTGCTGCGCGAGCACACCTGCCCCTTCCGCGACACCGTCTCCACGCACCCCGAAGTGTGCTCTGTGGTCCACGCACTCATGGAAGAGGTCTTACCCGCAAAAGCGGAACAACGGCAATCGATCGCACGCGGCGACGAGATATGCGAGTTCGCGATCCCAGCATCTGGAGGCCGATAGATGGATTTTCCCAAGTTCCAAGAGCTCGTCACCAACCGCACGGGCTTCGCACAGATGGCCGATCCGACGGCCACCGGCGAGTATTTTTCAGACTCGTGCGGCGACATGTACACCATATATCTGAAGGTAGACGGCGGCGGCCGCATCGAGGACATCTCCTATTTCACGACCGGCTGTGGCTTTGGCATCGCGACCTGTGCGATCCTGACCGAGCTCGTGCGCGGCAAGACGATCGATGAGGCCGCGTCAATCGCGCCTGAGGACATCGAATCCTATCTCGGCGGATACCCGGAGCGAAAGAAAGATTATCCCGTGCGCGTGCTCGAGGCGCTGCACGTGACGCTTGATAACTACCGCAACGGCGTGAAGGCCTCGAGCGCGGCAGACGCGTTCGCAAAACTTAATTAAGCCTGAGAGCCGCGTGTGCGTGCGACCTTCGTCGCACTGCTTTCTCCTAGTCGTTTAATCATAGTTTCACCCTAGTTTCGTAACATCCTAAGAACACGGCGGTACACTGTGTAGTGCAGGTCCCGAGGCACAGGCACCGTGTTCGGGTTCCTGCGCATGCAAAGACAATGAAAAGCACAACTACTCTTCTCGCATCGCGTCGAGCGATGACCCAAGCGGACACCATCTCGGTGGGCCGCCAACTTGATTCGTCCGTCGGACGAAGTCTCACGCGCGCCATCGCGCGTTTGATCTCGAGTGGCAAGCGCACGTGCACGATCGATCTCTCGAAAGTTGAGAATGCAGACTCGAGCGGCTTCGGTGCGGTGGTCGCGGCACTACGCAAGCTCGAAGCAGCGGAGATCTCTGCGGTCGTCGTCTGCGCCGATTCGGCGATCCGCAAACTGTGCGAGTTGACGGAGATTCGCCGTCTCGCTCCAGTGGTCGCACGCGCCGAAGATGCGCGCCGGCTGCACGCAGCTGTCGCCAGCGGCATCGCGTCCTAGCTCCTAGTTCGCGCTCGGTTCGCTCTTCATCCGTCTGAACGTCGGACCTGAGACCATTGGCGAATCCGGGTAGAAGTCGCGCAGCACTTCAGCGACGCTCATCTCGAATTCGACGAAGTCGCCCTCTTCGTGCACCGGCTGCGCGCCGCCGCGCAGTGAGTACGCGGCTCCGTCGAGCACGCACCACAACATCGCGCTGAGCGTGCGGCGTAGATTTTTCTGCGTCGTGCTTTGCACGTGCACGCGAAAGCGGACGCAGCGTTCGTCCATCGCCTTCACCTCGGTCGGCGCGAGCACGGCGACGCGCGGCTGGAACTCATGATCGACGGTGACCAGCAAGAACGCTTTGACTGCTTGATCCGCCGCATCGTCTTTCGCGCCCATTTCGAAGCGCAAGGGCGGCGGGATGATGTTGCCTATCTTCTCTGACACGTCACTTTTCTCCGAGAAACGGGTTGGTCGCGCGCTCCGTGCCGATCGTCGTACGCGGACCATGTCCGGGCAGCACGACGGATTCGTCGGGCATCGTCAGCAGTGCCGTATGAATGGATTCGAGGATTTGGTCCATGGAACCGCCCCATAGATCGGTGCGGCCGATGCTCCCTGCAAACAGTGTATCCCCCGCGAAGACGATTGGAACATCAAGCGGAGCGACGAGGGAGACGCTGCCCGGCGAGTGCCCGGGCGTATGGCGCACTTCGATGCGCTGGCCGCCGAAGTCGAGCCCCTGCGCGTCGCGCAGATGGGCGTCGAGCTGCGTGGTCGGAGGCGGCGGCACCCCCAACCATTGCGCTTGCAGCGCGATGTTCTCGTACAACGGCACATCGGCTTCGTGGAGCATGGCGGGCGCGCCGGTCAAGTCCTTCAACCGGGCGATGCCGCCGACGTGGTCGATGTGTCCGTGCGTCGCGACGATCGCGCGGACGCGGAGGTTATGCCGATCGAGCAGCTCTTTTACGCGTTCGACGTCGTCACCGGGATCGATGACGATCGCCTCACCGCTTTGCTCGTCGCCCACGATGACGCAATTGCACATGAGCGCGCCAACCGGGATCGACTCGATGATCACCGCCGGACGCCCCGCTTCGATTTCTCGCGCGCCTTTTCCAAGAACGGCGCGGTCTCGATGATGAAGCGCTCGTGGGTGCCGGCGAAACACAGATCGACCTCATCGTGCGCCTCGACGTCGAACACCAAGCGGCGCCGGTCGATCTCCTTGAGCGTGGCGCGCATCGTGAAGCGCGCGCCTTCAGGCGTCGCTGCCAGATGGCGCACGTCGAGCGCGATGCCGACCGTCGATTCACCTTCGCCCAGATACGGCGCAACGCAACGCACGCATTCCGCTTCGGCAAGATTGACGAGATGCGGGGTCGCCAGCACCGGCACGCCGGGATTGCCGTAGCGATCGGCGAGCATATCGGGCGTCGCCGTGTAATCGTGGCTTGACGTCAAACCGACGGTAAGTTGATGCATCTCGTTTGTCTTTCGCGAGCGGTTCGCCCGGCTTCGGATGAGAAGGACGTTGTCCTGTCAAACGTGTCGAACATGCCATCTCATCGCCTGCGGCCGGAGGCGCAGAGCGCGATCGACCTCGACCGTCGCATCCTTGAGTTCATCGCGACCGCTTCAGCGGGAGAGGACGAGTTCAATCGGCTCGCGCTCGATCTGTTCGAGTATCAATACCAAGCGAACGAGCCGTACCGCCGTTACTGCGACCGCTTCGGCGTCAGCCCGGCGAGCGCCGAGCGTTGGACTCAGGTCCCCGCGATCCCGACCTCTGCGTTCGCGCCGCTTCGCCTGGCGTGTTTTCAGCCGGACCGGACGCGCTGGACCTTTTTCTCAAGCGGCACGACGCGTTCGAATCGCTCGCGCCTCGAGCTCGAAGACACGGCGCTGTACGATGCCTCGCTGGCGGCGCACTTCCGCGAGCGCGTGCTACCCGACCGGCCGCGCATCCGGATGCTCGCGCTGGCTCCATCCGCCAAGGATGCGCCGCACTCTTCGCTTTCGTACATGCTCAGCGCGATCAGCCGGACGTTCGGGACCGCGCGCGACGGCTTCTTCATGCACGGCGATGCGCTTGATTTCGCCGGTGCCATCGACGCGTTGCGAGGCGCGAGCGAGCCGGTGCTCGTGGCGGCCACCGCGTTTGCATTCGTGCATTTCTTCGACCGCTGCGCGCGAGAAGATCTGCGCTTCGCGTTGCCGGCCGGCAGCCGCGTCATAGAAACCGGCGGCTTCAAGGGCAAGTCGCGTTCGGTCGAACGCGACGAGCTCTACGGCTGGTTTGTGCGCGTGTTGGGCGTGCCGCGCGAGCTGTGCGCGGCCGAGTACGGTATGTGCGAGCTCGGCAGTCAATGGTATGACGCGAACATCGCCGACTCGTTCGCGCGCCACACACCGCGTTATGGGGTAAAGGTCGGACCGCATTGGGCGCGCGCGCGCATCGTCGATCCGGTTAGCGCGCAACCACTGCCAAAAGGCGAGACAGGCCTGCTCCAGGTCTTCGACTTGAGCAATCGAGGCTCGGTGTGCGCGGTGTTGACCGGCGATCTTGCGCGCGAAGCTGACGGCGGTCTCGAGCTGCTCGGCCGAGCGCCCGGCGAGCCGCCGAAGGGTTGCAGCATCGCGGTCGACGCGGCGCTCAGCGTGCGCGCGTGAGCGTCAAGATGGAGACCGCGGCGCGCGCTGCCGCGATCGCACGCTTGGCGGCACAATGGCGCGACCGCGGTTCGCCTGTGCGCACACGCGCGCGCGAGCTGCTCGCGGATTCGATCTGGCCCGGACCCGGGGTCGAGGTCGCGCTCGACAACGTCGTGTGGGATCTGGACGAAGCGCGCTGCGCCGAGATGTGCGACGCGGCGGGCGGCTCGCCGGCGACGACCCTCGTGTTCCTGCCGGGCAATATTCTCGGACCTGCAGTGCAATCGGCGTTTTGCGCGGCGATCGTAGGTGCCCGCGCGATCTTGAAGGCGTCAAGCGCTGAGCGCGGCCTCGCGCGCGCCGTCGCCGAGCAATTCGCGAGCGCCGACGATCTTGGAGCCCCGCTTGAAATCCGCGATTTTCGCGGTGGAGACGTCGGTGAGGAGGCTTCTGCGCTCGCGGACTCGGACGCGATCGTCGTGTTCGGCGAAGACGAGACGATAGCGCAAATCCGCGCCCGCGCCGGCGAGCGCCCAGTCACGGGCTACGGCGAATCGTACAGCGTCGCGTTCCTGAGCGATGGGAGCGATATCGGCGAAGCAGCCGATCTCGTCGCCCGCGACGTGTGCCTGTTCGACCAGCGCGGTTGCATGTCGCCGCAAACCGTGTACGTCGCGGGTGATCCGGGCCGCGCGCTTCGCTTTTCGCATGCGCTCGCCGGTGCGATCCGGGCGAACGAGATTCCACGCGCCCGTTTTGAAGCGGGCGAAGATGCGTTAGTGAGCGATTTTGTGCGCCGGCTTTCGGCCACCGCGATGGCACCAACACCACACGGTCTTGACACGCTGCTGCTCGGCCCGCAACGCCACGGCATCCCCGAATTTGTGGTCGCGCTCGAACCGTTCGGACAACCGGTGTGCGCCGGCTTCGGCCGCATCGTCATCGTCAAACCGGCTCCGGATGCGCGCGCCGTGGCGGCGCAGTTGCGATACTATGGAAGATCGATTGAGACGGTGGCCTGTACGCCCGGCACGTCGGAACAGGAGCGTGCGGCGTTCAGACTGACGGGCGCGCGCCGGCTATGCGCGCTCGGCGAGATGCAGAGGCCGTCGTTTGGATATCGCCCCGCGATCGGGGACTTCTGCCGATGACCGGCAAGGAGCTTGGGCGCATCGTCGTCGAGCCTCCCGGCCCGCGCAGCCGGGAGCTCATGACGCGCCTACGCGCCGTCGAAAGTCCGAACATCACATTCTCGAGCGATCAATTCCCCGTTTTCTTCGAGCGCGGCGCCGGAGCGAATCTCATCGACGTCGACGGCAACACATATGTCGATCTCACCGCTGCGTTCGGCGTCGCGTCGACCGGTCACAGCAATCCAGCCGTCGTTGAAGCCGTCGCCAAGCAAGCGGAGACGCTGCTGCACGGCATCGGCGACGTGCATCCCAACGAAGTCAAGGTCGCCCTTGCCGAAAAACTGTGCGCGCTCGCGCCCGGCGAGGGCGCCAAACGGGTGATCTTCTCGTCGACAGGCGCCGAGGCGGTCGAATCAGCGCTCAAGACAGCGGCGTTGGCGACGGGAAAGCCCGGCGTGCTGTGCTTCACCGGCGCGTACCACGGTCTGACGTACGGCGCGCTCGAAGTCACCGACCGCGATTTCTTCCGAACGCCGTTCCAACGGCAGCTCGGAACGTTTGCGACGCGCGTGCCCTACGCGTATTGCTACCGCTGTCCACTCGAGTTGACGTACCCGTCGTGCGAGACGGCTTGCTTAAGCTTTGTCGAAGAAGCGCTTGACGGCCCGGCCGGCGATACAATCGGTGCGGTGATCGTCGAGCCGCTTCAAGGGCGGGGCGGGGACGTCGATGCGCCCGACGACTGGCTGCTCGATCTGCGCGAGCTGTGCGATCGGCGCAAGCTGCTGTTGATCGCGGACGAAGTTTATACCGGGTTCGGGCGTACGGGCCGCTGGTTCGCATGCGAGCACTCGGGCGTGGTCCCTGATCTGCTATGCGTCGGCAAAGGGATGGCATCCGGCTTCCCTATCTCCGCGTGCATCGGCCGCGCGGAGGTCATGGACGCGTGGCCGCCGTCCGAAGGAGAGGCGATCCACACGAGCACGTTTCTCGGCCAACCCACCGGATGCGCTGCCGCGCTCGCATCGATAGCACAGATCGAGTCGCTCGGCTTGGTGCAACGCGCGGCGACGGTCGGTGCTCAGCTGGAAGCGATGTTAAAGGAAGCAGCCGAAGAGGTGGGTCCTGCAATTGGGCACGTGCGCGGACGCGGTTTGATGTGGGGAGTCGAGCTCGTCAAGGATGACGAGCAACCTGACGGCGATCTGGCCGCGCGAGTCATCACCCACGCGCTGCGTACCGGCGTCATCGTGCTTGCCGGTGGACCTGCCGGCAACGTGCTCTCGCTCTCGCCGCCGCTCGTCATCACGCGCGAGCAACTCGAGTTCGGAGTCGATGCTTTGGCGGAGTCGCTCGCATAACTCGTCGTAGATTCCCGCGCGCACCCACAATCAAACAGCTTATCCACAACTCTTCCACAAGAACTTTTTTCGAAGTGGCGCTTATCCACAATTTATTGGCAAAAGGAACGTTCGTTCGGCTTGTCATCATTAACATGCGATTGTATACTGCGACTACACCGACCGCGGTGCCGGGGATGCGAAGCAACAACGGATGGTGCGAGTGCAATCGCACAGAGCTGAGCACCTCGGGAATGGTACCCCTGCCGTTGGGGATTAGGCTCACGCCTAATGATGGACCTGGGGATCGCGTCCCAGTAAAGCCAAAGTAAGCGAACCGGCGACGGCCGTCGACCAGTTCGAAAATGAGGCTTCAGCGCCATCGACCAGACCAGTTACGACCGGGCTCACGCCCGGTCGTTACTGTTTGTTCGGTCAACAAATGTCGCCACTCACGCGGGCGACGCTGCACTTCAGCGCCCGGACTTGGTGATGCGTAGCGCGAAACGCGAGTGACGTGTCATCCTCCGCCGTCGTCGCGACTCCCGTCCCCGCCGAACAGCCCTCAGAAGAAGCCCTGCAGCGCTTCGGCGCCCTGGCTTATCGCGAATTCCGGCTGCTCTGGTTCGGGCTGCTCGTCTCCAACATCGGCGGCTGGATGGCGATCCTCGCGCAAGGATGGCTTGTCGTCGAGCTCGCGCCCAATGCCGCGCTCGCATCGCTCTATTTGGGACTCGTCGGCTTCGTGCGCGCGATCCCAGTCTTCGCGCTTTCTGGATTTGCAGGCGCGCTCGCTGACCGGGGCGACCGCCGCCGCATTCTCGCCGTCTGCGAGCTGCTGCTTGGAGTCCTGACGCTCGCGCTCGGCGTGCTCGCCCACACCGGCGTCGTGCGCGTCTGGCACGTGCTCGTGATCGCCGCGGCTTCGGCAGCGGCCAGCTCGTTCGAAGCGCCGACGCGCCAATCGCTCGTCTCAGTGCTCGTGGGCAAACGCGAGCTCATGAACGCGATCGGGCTGAACTCCGCTGCGTTCAACGGTCCGGCGATCATCGGTCCGGCGCTCGGCGGCGTCATCGTTGCCGCATACGGGGTCGCAGCGTGCTTCTACATCAACGCCGCGTCGTATTTGGCGGTGTTCGCGGCCGTACTGATGATGAGTCCCAAACCACCGACGGGAACGACGGGCGAAACCGACATCTGGCACGACGTTATCGAGGGCTTCCTCTACGTGCGCGCAAATGCGCTGATCTTCGCGGTCGTCGTCCTCTCGGCCGTGCAAGCGCTTTTCGCCCGCCCATATATCCAGCTGTTGCCCGCCTATGCCAAGGCGAACCTCGGCGCGAATGCGCGCGAGTTGGGAATTCTCATGGCCGTTGCCGGAGCGGGCGCGCTTGCTGGCTCGATCGCGACTGCGTTCATCGGCAGCCGGGTCAAGCGTGGCGGCATGCTGATCGTGAGCGCGGCTTTGTCGGGCGCGTTCTTGGCGTTGCTGGGCGCAATGCGCTCGGTGTGGCCGGCCGGTGCCGTCTTATTGTGCCTGGGAATCGCCGCGATGCTGTACCTCGGCACGGCGAACACCATCTTGCAGACGCACACGCCGCTCGCCATGCGCGGCCGCGTGATGGCGATCTACACGATGATTTTTCTCGGCTTCATGCCGCTCGGTTCGTGGCTCTTGGGCTCGATCGCCAGCGTGACATCGCTGCCGGTTGCCTTCGCGCTGGGCGGCGCTGTGCTCGTTTTCGCGGTGCTCCTCACCGCTCGCCGGCCCGACGTCCGCGAGCTGACGTAGCGGCCAATCAGCTCGACCATAAAATGGAAGCGGCGCCCTTGCGGGCGCCGCTCTTCGCGCTGTTGTCCCTCGCGATCAGCCGTTCTGTTGGCCTGGCGAAGTGAGCAAGATCGAACCGGCCGTGGCGATGTCGTCGATGAGGAAGAACTCGACGTTATTGCTCGGCGCGGTCGTGGTCGGCACCAGGAAGACCGTCGCGCACGTGCCAGCGACCGGATTGGTCCCGATCGGGT
>Ga0126371_10003378_pt1 | contig 13976 bp, 13 predicted proteins | sample PanSoiMetaPlot_4_FD_110145 | JGI IMG/M metagenome (GOLD analysis project Ga0126371, IMG submission 110145) | Tropical forest soil microbial communities from Panama - MetaG Plot_4 | ecosystem: Environmental > Terrestrial > Soil > Tropical forest > Bulk soil | place: Panama | collected 2016-02-17 | reverse complement strand
TCGACACGCCGGGCCACAGCGACTTTGGCGGCGAAGTCGAGCGCGCGCTGCGCATGGTCGATGGCGTTCTCGTGCTGGTCGACGCGAGCGAAGGCCCCTTGCCGCAGACGCGCTACGTTTTGCAAAAAGCTCTGGCCGCGAAGCTACCTCCCATCATGGTCCTCAACAAAATCGATCGTCTGGATGCACGACCTGCTGCCGTCCTCGATGAAATCTATGATTTGCTGATCGATCTGGATGCCACCGAAGACCAGCTCGATTTTCCGGTGCTGTACACCAACGCGAAAACCGGCGTCGCACATCGAACTATAGGCGATAATTCGGCTACGCTTCAGCCGCTTTTTGAGCAAATCGTGGCCTCCATTCCGCCGCCATCGGGCAACGGCGTGGCGGCGCTCCAGATCCAGGTGACCAATCTCGACTACAGCGATTTTCTGGGCCGAATGGCCATCGCTCGGGTCTTTCAGGGCACGCTCAAACGCGGATCGGAGGTGGGAATTGCAAAACTGAATGGCTCGCTTCAGCCCGCCAGAATTACGAAGCTTTTTACCTTTCGCGGGCTGGAACGCGATGAAGCGGAACAGGTCTCTGCGGGCGACATTGTGGCCATCGCCGGCGTCGAAGGCATTCAAATCGGCGAGAGCATTACCGACCTCGACCGTCCCGCTCCGCTGGAGCCGCTGGTCATTGATGAGCCGACCCTCGCGATGGTGTTCACCATCAACACCTCGCCGTTTGCCGGGCGCGACGGCCAGTTCGTCACTTCGCGCGACTTGCGCGCGCGACTCGAAAAGGAACTACTGACCAATGTCTCCCTTCGTGTGGAGGAGAGCGGTTCGACCGATGCATTTCGCGTCCTTGGGCGCGGCGAATTGCAGCTGGCTATCCTCATTGAAACCATGCGCCGCGAAGGCTACGAGCTGATGGTCGGTAAACCGGAGATAGTGGTGCGCAACCAAGGCGGGCGTCGCCTGGAACCCCTCGAATCTCTGGTCATCGACTGTCCGGAAAATTTCATCGGCATTGTGATGGAGTCGCTCGGCAGCCGCCGCGGAGAAATGAAGAAGATGGTCAATCATCATTCCGGCCGCGTTCGCATGGAGTTCAGCATTCCCTCCCGCGGACTGATTGGCCTGCGCGGGCAGTTGCTTACCGACACCCGCGGCACGGCGCTGATCCACTCGATCCTCGAAGGTTGGACCGACTATGCCGGCGACATGGCCATGCGTCCGACCGGCGCACTGGTCGCTGATCGCGCCGGCGTGTCAACCGCCTACGCCATCTGGGGTATTCAGGAACGCGGCGAAATGGTGATCGGACCCGGCGCCGATGTCTATGAGGGCATGATCGTCGGCGAGAATTCGCGCGAAGAAGACATGAACGTCAACATCACCAAGGAAAAAAAGCTCACCAACATGCGTGCATCGACGGCAGACGAAGCCATTCGCCTAGTTCCACCCCGGGAAATGACGCTCGAAAAGGCGATCGAGTTCATTGCCGACGATGAGTACGTAGAAGTCACCCCCCAATCCATTCGCCTGCGCAAGAAAGTTCTCGATTCGAAGAAGCGCCCCAAGCGGTGGCAAGAAATCCGCGCCAGCGCCGAAGCCTCGTCTTAATCGCTGTTTCATGCAAGCCGCGGTGTCGCTCTCGCCCAGGGCCACCACTGGCAAGGAGGGCGTGCGAGGCCCCGGACCAGCCGAGGAAAAAAAGGGCCTCGCACTCTGGATGTATGAAGTGGTTCTCGGTTGGCGTGAGGCAAAGGGCATGCCAAATTTCGCCGCGGCGATGCGCCATTGATGGCAGAACATTTAGCCAAAAGGCCTGAGTCCTTCACCTGGGTAAAACTTGCAAAGGCCCTCCCCAATTGCGCGGAGTACCACAAAAGAGCAAAACTATCGAGCGCTGCCTCAAGCCTCAACTCTTACCCGTTTCCGCAACAACGGCGTCCGCCTCGATTTCCACAAGCATCTCGGGGTCGATCAGCCGGCTGATTTCGATCATCGCCGTTGCAGGACGGATTTCGCCAAAAAATTCCCCGTGCGCACGGCCGATTTTTTCCCAATCGGCGATACGCGTGACGTACATGCGCGTTCGCACGACGTCCGACAGGCGAGCACCAACCTTGGCCAAGGCAGAATCGATATTGCGCAGGACCTGAATGGTCTGCGCGTACGGATCGCCCCGGCCCACGACCTTACCCTGCGCGTCCGTCGCAGTCGTTCCGGCGACGTAGACATTGGCCCCCATGCGGACGGCTCGCGAATAGCCGACGATCGGCTCCCAGGGTGTGCCTGTTGAGATGTTCTTACGTTCCATTTTTCCTCCCATACTCGAAGCGGTTGAAGTTCACATCACGGATCGAAGCGCGCGCGCCATTCGGGGGGCAAAACCGGGCACAGATCCTCGCGCATACCAAAGAGACGATAGCGGATTCGCGCGATGAAATCGTAGACCCAATCCCGCAGCCCACGCGGAATCAGGGCCAGCAGCCTGGCCCAAAATCCCCAGCTGCCACCCAGTCGCCGGAGAATGTGAATGAAGGCATCGGATCGCACCAACAGCTCGCCCTCCACAGTGAGCACCAGGATGCTGTCCGGCAGGCTGGCCCGTCGTTCGGGACTAATGCGCGATTCAAGCGTCGAACCCTGAAGCGGCGCGAACCGGAATGCTTTGCCCGATCGGTCCTGCTTCAGCACGAATTTTACGGCTCGGTGGCAGAGGGCGCAGTACCCGTCGTAGAAAAGCAGTTCACAATCCGCCGAGGCGAACACGTCCGCGCAAGCATAGCATGCTCCGCGACGGCGGTCGGAAACGGCCAAAGTGCCCCTGGACAGCGGGTGGTGAACTCTCTAATCTACGTGCACCATTTGGAGACGCGCGCCCCATGAAGTGCAATAGCATCCTCGACGCGATTGGCAACACGCCGCTCATCCGTCTAAATCGCGTGGCGAAAGATCTTCCCGCCGAGGTGTACATAAAGGCGGAATATCTCAATCCTGGCGGTTCAATGAAGGACCGCATCGCCGTCGCGATGATCAATGAAGCTGAACGCAAGGGCTTGCTGAGGCCTGGCGGGACCATTGTCGAGGCCACCTCCGGCAACACCGGAACGTCGCTCGCGATTCTTGCCGCGGTGCGCGGCTATAAAATGGTCTTCACAATCAATGACAAGCAGTCCCGCGAAAAAATTGATCAGCTCAAGGCCTTTGGGGCAGAAGTGATCGTATGTCCGACCGCCGTCGAGCCGGAAGATTCGCGCAGCTACTACTCGGTCGCAAAGAAGCTTGCGCGCGAAATTGCTAATTCCTATTTCGCGAATCAGTATGACAATCCAGCGAACGCCGAAGCCCACTACCGAACAACGGGCCCGGAAATCTGGAGAGACAGCGAAGGCCAAATCAGTCATTTCGTCTGCGGCCTGGGCACCGGGGGTACGGCAAGCGGCGCGGGACGCTACTTGAAGGAACAGAAGCCGGACCTGAAGGTGATCGGCGTCGATCCCTACGGTTCTCTTTTTTACGAGTATTGGAAAACCGGTAACATCGGCAAGGCGCGGACCTATGTCGTCGAGGGAATTGGCGAAGACATCTTGCCGGGTGCGATGGATTTCTCCGTGCTCGACGATATCGTGCAGGTGAATGACGAAGAATGTTTTCTATGGGCGCGTCGCCTGGCGAAGCGCGAAGGAATTTTTGCCGGCGGCTCTGCGGGCGGTTGTGTTTCAGCTGCGTTGCGCGTTGCCAAAAGTTGCCAGAAGGGCGATTGTGTGGTCGGCTTGTTGCCGGATGCGGGCGCGCGTTACCTGAGCAAGATTTACAACGATAGCTGGATGCGCGAACTTGGCTATACCGATGCGGAAGTCACTCTCACCGCAGCAGATGTGGTTCGGGTCAAGCGTCAGAACGGCAAGCAACGCGAACTCGTCAAAATCGGCCCGAATCGAACCGTTTTTCAAGCGCTGCAAACGATGCAGCAGCAGGACATTTCGCAGCTTCCCATTTTCGAAGATGAGCGCTCGGTCGGCTCGATCTTTGAAGATCGCATCTTGAACCTAGCGCTTCAGGGGAAAGACCTGCGCAAGCTCATTGTCCGCGAAGTCATGGGCCCGCCACTGCCCAAAGTTCCATCCAACGCGCCCCTCGAGCGTGTCACACACCTGCTGAGCCATGAAAGTCCCGCCGTGTTTGTAGAAATGGAATCGGGTGAACTCGAAGTGCTCACGAAATTCGATCTAATGGATACCATAGCCGGCCTGGTCACCGTGAAGCGCTGAGGCGATCACTGACAGTGCCGCAGGCACGATCGACTGGGGTGTAGGACGCACGACCTTTTGCACGGGCTCTGTTCCTCCGCGTGTTATTCAAATTGCCCTGAAGTTGCTGTCCATCCAGAGCAATTGAGCGCCCTATTCTTGCCCGCTGGCAGGAGTGGGGCTTTTTTTGTGCCGACCGGCCATTTCGAGACCGTGGAGGATCATTGAGGGTCAATAGGCGTCGAAATTGCCACCACCGCAGAGCGAAATTTTGATACGATTAGAAGCCCATAATTTCCTTCGCATTGATGCGAAATTTATCGCTTTGGAGTCAACGCAAATGGCATTGGCATGTGACATCTGTGGTAAGAAGCCGCACTACGGCAACACGATTAGCCATGCGCACAACGTCACCCGGCGTCGCTGGAATCCCAATTTGCGCCGCGTACGCGCGGTCATCGGCGGCGTGCGCAAGCAGGTGCGCGTCTGCACTGCATGCATTCGAGCCGGTCGCGTAAAGAAAGCCGCCTGAGCCTTTGCTCGGCCGCAGGCTGGCAGGCTCCTTTCGGAAGGAGTTCCCCTTGAGACGCAAACGGCTTGTTATCGCGGCACTTGGGGTGTGCGCATTGACCGCTTGCAGACAGCAGATCGCGCCTGGGCCGGACGTCTGGGCCATCGTGGATGGCAAGCAAGTCATGCGGCAAGATGTCGAGAAGGTTTTCCGCTCACGGGTGAATGCGGAGGCGCCCGCGCCTTCCCAAGAAGAAGCGCTTTCTCTCAAGCTTGGCATTCTCGACCAGCTGATCGATAGCGAAATCCTGCTCGAGCGCGCCGACAAGATGAACCTCGTGGCCAGTGATGCCGAGGTCGATGAGAAATTCACGGAGTCGAAAAGTCCCTACACCGAAGAGGAATTTCAAAAGAAGCTCGAGGAAACGGGCCTCACCGTGGATGACTTGCGCAACGACATCCGCCGCCAGCTCTCCATCCAGAAACTGTTGAATCGAGAAGTGGTATCGAAAATCTCGATTAGCGAGCAGGACGTGACGGATTTCTATGATAGCAATCGCGCTCAATTCAACGTCGTCGAGCCGCGTTATCACATTGCCGAGATTGTGATTACCTCGCATCCTGATCCCACCGTTTACAACCGCAAAAACGACAAAGCGACGAATGAGGCCGAAGCGGGCCGCAAGGCGGCCATGGTGGCACAGAAACTCGACGCTGGAGCGGACTTCGCGCAAACGGCCATGGACTATTCGGAAGATCCGAGCGCCTCGACCGGAGGCGATCTGGGATTCGAGCCTGAGTCCGCGTTCAATAAATCCGATCCGGTGCTCAAGAGAGCAGTCCTGTCGCTCAAAGCCGGACAGGAGACTCAGCCCATTCACACCAAAGACGGCGGCTACGTGATACTAAAGCTGATCGCCAAGGAATCGGCCGGGCAGCGCCAACTGGCCGACGCGCAGGTGCAGCAAGCCATCCGTGACGGGCTGCGCACGCGCAAAGAGCAGCTGCTGCGTTCGGCGTATCTGATCGAAGCCCGCGACGAGGCGCACGTCACCAATTATCTGGCGAGGCAGATCCTCGAATCCTCAGGCAAGCTCCCCGAGAAGAAATAGCGGCTAAGTACCTTGGCAACGGACCGGCGACTGGCTATCATGGCCGCGCACCCTGATATCGAAAGCCGACGGGCCAATGGATCAGTCTGAACAGAATGAGTACAAAAGGGCGGCGGCGGAAGCCGCTGCGAATCTCGTGGCAGACGGCATGGCCGTTGGCCTAGGAACAGGATCGACGGCTGCCTATTTCATCAGCGCGCTCGGGCGCAAGGTCGCCGCTGATGGCTTGCGCATCACCGGCATTCCAACGTCCGAGCAAACGGCCACCCACGCGCGGAACCTGCGCATTCCTTTGACGAGCTTTGCCGAGCGCACACAGTTGGACCTCACCGTAGATGGGGCCGATGAGGTCGAACTCGGGACGCTTTCGCTGATTAAGGGTCACGGGGGCGCGCTGCTGCGGGAGAAGATCGTCGCGGCGGCATCCCAGCGCCTGGTGATCATCGCGGACGAAACCAAGCTCGTTGAACGACTTGGCTCTCTCGTCGCAGTACCCGTTGAAGTTGTGCGTTTTGGCTGGCAGGCGACCGGCCTTCGTCTGGCGAAGATCGGCGGCAATCCCTCGTTGAGGTTCGGCGTTGATAAAGAGCCCTTCATCACTGATGGCGGCAATTACATCATGGATTGCGCTTTTGGGCCGATCGCGAATCCTAAGGAAGTCGCGCATCATCTCGATCACGTCATCGGCGCGATCGAACACGGTCTTTTTCTCGGCCTGGCGAAAGAGGTAATCGTCGGCGGCCGCGATGGCGTGCGGATCCTCAGACCAGAGACCTAACCGTTGCATCCGTTTCCCGATTAAAATTCTGCCCAGTCACTTCCGGGGGTGGGTATGAAAAAAGCATTTGGGGTACTTGCGTGCGTGGCAGTGCTGCTTCTCTGTGAAGTCGCCTTTCGCCTCGGCGGGACGGCCGCCGTAGGAAGAGATTCACGTGTGGCCTCGGAAGCCTCCTGCGACTACAGCTGCCTGATGGGCGTCATGGAGCAATACCTGAAGGCCCTGGCCTCGCACGATCCCAGCCAAATCGTCGTGGCCGATCAGGTGAAATTCACTGAGAACACAATCCCGCTAAGACTCGGGTCTGCCCTCTGGGGTACGATTAGCGGACTGGGAACCTATAGCCTTTACTTCGCAGATCCGCAGACGGGACAGATCGGATTCGAAGGAACGATACGAGAGAACGGCACTCCGGCGATCCTTTTGGTTCGGCTGCGACTGGCGAATCACAAGATCAGTGAGATCGAAACGCTGGTGCATCGAAACGCGCAGGATGCAGAAGCTTTGGAAAAGTTCGGTCACCCCAATGAGGTTTGGCTGCAACCATTGCCCGCTTCTGAGCGAACTTCCCGTGAGGAGCTGCTGAAGGACGCGCAGTTGTACTTTCAGGGCATTCTACACTCTTCCGGCGACATGGTGCCGTTTGATCCGCGCTGCAACCGCATCCTCGACGGGTACCAGGACACGAATAATCCCGCGGCGAAGGGCTGGTTCGACAAAGATTCCTTCAAACCGGATGCCATGGGAATCCGAGAAAACATGAACACCGGTGTTTGGACATACATTAAATCCATCGATCCTCAGCGCTATCTGGTGATCGACGAAAAGATGGGCATCGTCTTCGGCGTGTTCATGTTCAATCATCCTGGAAACGTGAAATGGGCGGACGTGAAGGGCGTTGGGAGAGTGCCGATGCCGCCGGTCACGCAACGACCCTCAAGCGTCGAAATGGGCGAGTTCTTCAAAATCGAAGGTGGGAAGATTCGCCAGATTGAAGGAATTTCCGTGGCGCTTCCCTACGGCGCGAGCACCGGCTGGGACGGGCAACAACAGTAGCATTCGTTCGGCACCAGCCTCCGATTGGATCTAGTCCTTAGACAGAAAAGGCCGCTGCATTTCAAATAAGGGTCGCTTGAAATCGACTTGGTGTGCCGAACTGTGGGCGCCGCCGGGCGTCTTCGCCGACTATTCGGTCCGCTCAAGTCCGCTTAGAAAGCTCAGCCAGCAAGGTCAGTTCCAGATACAATCGCCGCGGTTGGACGTGAGGTGCAGCGTGAATAAACCAAATCTGGCCACAAACGGCCATACGAGGAAATGGCGGCACGAGCGCACGTCAGGCAATCGACGCCAAATATTGAAATGGGCGGTGCTTTCCGGCGGAGGGGCGCTCGCGCAGCTGTTCCATAGCTCGTTTGCGGAAGGCGGCGGCGAAAATCGGGAGCAGCAGGCACAGGGCGCGATCGAGAACGCGACACGCGGCATGCCGGCTCCCCGCATCAAGGACGTTACCGTGATCGAGGTGGGAGGCGGGGGCACGAACAATTCAATGGTGGTCAAAATCACCACCGATCAAGCCGGCCTTTACGGCTACGGATGCGCGACGAATTCTTTCCCCGGCGGGCGCTCGAAACTTGTTCGCGCCGCGGTGGAAAGCTATCTCAAGCCGCTGGTGCTGGGCAGAACCACCGATCGCATCGAGCAGATCTGGCAAATCTGCTATATGAGCTCGTATTACAAAAACGACGCGGTGTTGAATTGCGCGATCGGCGGCGTCTGCGATGCCCTCTGGGACATCAAGGGCCGCCAAGCAGGCATGCCCGTCTACCAGCTCGTTGGTGGCAAAGTGCGCGAAGCCGCGGACGTCTATTTGCATGTTGGACTTGGCCAGCCGGATCAGGATCCGGGCAAGCAGCTTGTCGACAATTCGATGAAACTGGTGGAAAAGGGGTGCCGCTATCTGCTGGTGGCTATGTTTATTCGCGATGGAGCAGTAAACACTCTCTACGGACAGCCGAAATTCGAAGATGGCTCGATCCCATTTGACCGCGATAAGGAGACGCGCAAGGTTCTCTCTGCGTTTGAAGCGTTCCGCAAAGAGATGCCCCCGGAACTCGGCCTTGGCGTCGACGTGCATTCTGCGCTCGATCCCGTTCGGGCCACACAGTTTGCTAAGGACGTTGAGAAGTTTCGGTTGTTTTACTGCGAGGATTTATTCGCGCCCGAGGAGGCCGGTCACTACCGGATTGTTCGGCAGCAGTGCAGCACTCCGCTTGCGGTCGGTGAACTCTGGAACAATCGGCATGAATGGCAGCCCCTGATCGAGGAGCGCGTGATCGACTACATCCGTCATCACGTTTCGCATGTTGGGGGTTTTACCGCGGCGCGCAGAATTGCTTCGTTCGCCGAAAATTACGAAGTGAGATTCGCTTGGCATGGCAGTCCCAATTCGCCGGTTGGCCACATGACCAATCTGACGCTCGATCTCACCAATCAGAACTTCGGCATTCATGAGCATTTCGATTACCCGCCGCTCGTTCGGGATATTTTTCACGGCTCGGCGGAAATCAAGGACGGATACGCCTGGATCAGCGAAAAACCCGGGTGGGGAATTGAAGTCGACGAAGCGCTGGCGGCCAAGCATCCCATTACCGACGAACGGCCGAACGAAATGCGCACCCCGGACGGCTCCGTCATCGAAGGCACCGGGTGAATCCGAGCTATGGATCCTGAGGCGGCGCGTAGATTGCCGCGCGCTCTCGAGCCGAACGGTTGGCCCGCTTGGCGAATCTTCTCCCGGTCCGGGGTGGGTTTCCGGCTCACCTATCCCGTGCAACTCTATTTCCTTTAAGCCCTAATGGAGGCCGGACCAGTCGTCGGCAAGAAGGATGGAATTGCTGGGATTGGAAGGGTCATACTTGACGCTCGCAGTTTGTCCCGAGGCGACGCGACTCAGATGGGCCCGCTCCTCAAGGCCGGTGATGTCTTGCGCGGTTTCATAGCTCACGCCGGAAATTGCGTAGCTGTAGTAGAGCAGTTTGCGCGGGCCGTCGGAGACGAGGGGTGCGCGTTTGAATGCAGCGGCAAGCTTACCCTCGCTATTCGCGGAAGCTGATAGGCGCGCCTGATCGACAATTTCGACCACGTGACCTTCGACGATTCGGCCGACCCGGTTCAGATAGGCGCGACGCGAACGCTCTGTTTCCACAGGATCCTCGGGTTTGCGCCGAAACATGAAGAAAACTCCGACCGCTGCTACGACAGCAATGCCGATCGCAGGAACCAGATTGCGCCAATCGTCGAGAAGCTCTTTCAATGCGCGCCCTTCTTTCAAAAATGTTTCGTCTGTCCGGCGAAAAAGCAAAGCGAGCCTGGCCGAGCCGGACGTCATAAATTATATGGGAAAAAATCCAGTTGACAGACGAAACACAGGGGAGTTGCGAGAAAGTTACGTTGTGGGCTAGTCTCGCGGTCCGACGACGGTGTTGCGCAGCATCCCGATATCGCCGACACGAACTTCCACCACATCACCGGCGGTAAGAGGACCCACGCCCGCGGGGGTGCCCGTGGCAATGACGTCGCCGGGCTCGAGCGTCATGGCTTCGGCGATCCAGCGAAAAATCGCGTCAATGCCAAAGACCATGTCCGAAACGTGCGCAGACTGTTTTTTCGCACCATTGACGAACGTCTCAATCTTGGTATCCGCCGAAGGGCGCTCCGTATCGACCACTGGCCCAAAAGGGCAGAACGTATCGAATCCCTTGCCGCGAGTGAATTGCCCATCGAGGCGTTGCAGATCTCGCGCCGTGACGTCATTCAAACAGGTGTAGCCGAGAATGTAAGGCGCGATATCTTCCGAGGGCTTCGGACGCGAGCAGCGGCGCCCGATGATGAAGGCTAGCTCGCCTTCATAATCGACCCGCTTCGAGATACGCGGCATCACAATTTCTTCGAGCGGCGCAATGATGGCCGACAGCGGCTTGGAGAAAATCACGGGTTGTTGGGGAGCCTGGACGTTCATTTCGGCGGCGTGATCGAGATAGTTGCGCGCCATGCAAATGATTTTTGTCGGCCACGAGGGCGGAAGAAACCGCACCTCGTTGACGCGGAATTCGCGGCCCGTTGGTTTGCGCTCCCCCCACAGCTCGCCCGAAATTTCGCGGATTACACTGTTTTCGACCATCCCGGCGTGAGAAGTCCTATACGTCTCGGCTTGCGTTCGGCCGAAGACCTTGCCGGAAGCCTCCATCGGTTCAAATCGGCAGAGTTTCATCGCGTATGGCGAGCTCCTTCGCTCGCCGCCTTCCGGCTGGGCGCGATCGCATGGCGCCGAGCTTGGACGCACATCCCTGTAACCCAGGACACGACCGCACAGACTCCATATACCACGGCGCCCTCGCACAACGCCACGAGAGGAGTGTGCCGAATCGCATCGAAGAGGTTTTGGAAGATCATTCCCGCAATGTCGTACGCCGCTGCGAAGATCGTCCATCCAATCATCGCCGCACCGAACATCTTGAGGGGACGGTTCCAGAAGCGCACCACGGGCAGCACCATGAAGAGCATGAATAGGCCGTAGGAAATTGCGTTGCGCTCGAACGCATAGCGCTCAAGCGTAGGGACTCGATTCGCAGCGACGAGCGCTCCCAGCGTTGTGATGACGAGCAGCGCACCGGTGTACAGTCCGCAGCGAACCGTAGGGTGCGAGCCGGAATCTTCCGCTCGGTGGGGGTCGTTAGTCAGTAGTTCGGTCACGGGCCTATTGGTTTTCTGCCGGCACGCTGCCAGCAACAGCCTCGCTAACGGGGCTCTCGTTCCCGGAGCGGTCCACAGCGGTAACGGTGTAGAAATAGCGGCGGCCGGGTTGAACATTCATATCGCGAAACGCAGGCGTAAGCAACAATTGCGAGTTCAGCCGTTCTCCGGCGCCCCCTGCCTGCCCCGATCGATAGACGTTGTAGCCGGCCACATCGGTTTCAGGGCTGATGGCCCAAGAGAGTGCGAAATGCGTCGCCGTTTCGGCCTGCTTCGGAACGAGGACCAGCACGAGACCAGTCGGCGCGGCGGGCGGGAACGTGTCGCGCGGAGTGATGGTGACCAGGTTCGAGTCGGAAGATTCGAGTGCCTCGATGCCGGACCCGGCAACGCTTCGGACCGAATAAACATAGCTCCTGCCGAATTCGAATTGCGCGTCTGAGAAACCGGGTGATTCAGTTTCGCCGATTTTTGCAAGCGGCGGCTCGGGCGCTTCTGCGTTCCCTGCGGCGGAGGGGGTCAATTCATCCCGATAAATCCGATAGCTGGCGACCGGAGGTGTCGAACCCGTGAGCGTCTTCACCGCCGGAGTCCAGGACAGAAGGATCGCTGATGGGGTCAGCTGCGCCTGCAGGTCGGCAATCGGTTGAAAGGCGGGACGGATTTGGAGGTAGGCGACATTTGATGAGTCAGAGGCCCTCTTGGCGGAAGCACGCGTGCGGATGCAGTAGGATATGCCCGCAATGTCATCGTGTCCTAGGAAGTCCTCGGCGTTCAACGCATCGACGTAGCGAATTTGACCTTGCGAGGCATATTGGTCTAGCTCAGCCGTTGGAATCGTTGCGAGCAGCGCGATGTGCGTCCCTGACTCCGTCCCGGGCGCGCCGATGCCGCGATAAATTTCGATGGAGAGGGGTTGGTCGAGCGGGCGCCGGTCGACAGTTTCGGTGGGAAGGGTGAAATGGAGGACCACATCGTTGCCGGTCTGGACTGCATGCAAATCGCTGATCTTTTGCGCGACAATGGGCTTGCGTTCGAGGGGCTCACTCGGCGAAGCACAGCCGGTCAGGAAAGCAGATAGCAAGGACAAAGCCGCTAGCAAGCGGAAAGGGCTCGAAGGGGGATGCACTTTCCCCCCGGGCTGCCATGACAGCGCCCTGATTCCGTTTTCCATTTTCACTTTTGTTACAAAATGTAGCGGCTCAAATCCTGATCTTTTACGATATCGGCAAGCTGCTTCTGAACGTAGGAAGCATCGAGCTTTACCGTCTTCTTCTTCATTTCTGGGGCTTCGAAAGAAATATCCTCGAGAACTTTTTCCAGTATTGTATGCAGGCGTCGCGCCCCGATGTTTTCGGTTTGCTCGTTCACCTTCGCTGCAAATCGCGCAACGGCTGCGACCGCATCGTCCCCGAAAGAAAGCTTGAGGCCTTCAGTATCCAGCAGCGCCATGTACTGCTTGATGAGTGCGTTTTTCGGTTCCGTGAGGATGCGGACGAAATCGGCCTCCGTAAGCGAGCTCAGCTCCACGCGAATGGGAAAGCGACCTTGCAGCTCCGGAATCAGGTCCGATGGCTTCGAGGTGTGAAAGGCGCCGGCGGCGATGAACAGAATGTGATCGGTGCGAACCATGCCATAGCGCGTGTTGACCGTGGTTCCTTCCACGATCGGCAGAATGTCGCGCTGCACTCCTTCGCGCGAAACGTCCGGTCCGTGTCCCGATTCGCGCCCGGCGATTTTGTCGATTTCGTCGATAAACAGAATCCCCATTTGTTCGACACGATCAACGGCAATGCGGGTTACCTGGTCCATATCGATAAGGCGGTTTTCTTCTTCCTGGATGAGGTAGTCGAACGCTTCGGAAACGGTCATTTTCCGCTTCTTTTTTTGCTGGCCGAACATGCCGGAAAGCATGTCTTTGACGTTGATGTCCATTTCCTCGACGCCCTGGTTGGTGATGATTTCAAACGAAGGCATCGTGCGCTCGCGGACTTCCACTTCGACAAGGCGCTGATCGAGCTTTCCTTCGCGAAGCTGAACGCGAAGTTTGTCGCGCGTGCGCTGCGCTTGTTCTCGACGCTGCGCTTCGCCGCCGTCGGCGGCGTTGGAGACCGGCGTAGAAGGAGGCAAGAGCAGATCGAGCAGACGCTCTTCGGCAGCCTGTTCGGCGCGCTCAGCAACCTCATCAAGCTTTTCTTCGCGGACCATGTCGATCGCTGTTTCCACCAGATCTCGAACCATCGATTCAACATCGCGGCCCACGTAGCCGACCTCGGTATACTTCGAGGCCTCGACTTTCACGAATGGACAGCCTGCGAGGCGCGCGAGGCGCCGCGCAATTTCTGTCTTGCCGACTCCCGTGGGGCCGATCATTAGGATATTTTTGGGCAGGATATCCTCGGCCATTTCGGGCTGCAATTTCTGTCGCCGCACACGATTGCGCAGGGCGATGGCCACCGCCTTCTTTGCTGCGTTCTGGCCGACGATGTATTTGTCGAGTTCCGCGACGATTTCACGAGGCGTCAGTTCGTCGAAGGAAGGGAGGGCCTCAGCTTCTTCCGCTTGTTGG
>Ga0126371_10003377_pt1 | contig 13976 bp, 17 predicted proteins | sample PanSoiMetaPlot_4_FD_110145 | JGI IMG/M metagenome (GOLD analysis project Ga0126371, IMG submission 110145) | Tropical forest soil microbial communities from Panama - MetaG Plot_4 | ecosystem: Environmental > Terrestrial > Soil > Tropical forest > Bulk soil | place: Panama | collected 2016-02-17 | reverse complement strand
TGGCGAAACTTGATTCTCGGATTGACCAGCAGAATGATGTGAAGATCAGACATTTCACTGCACCGAAGGCAGCTGTATCCCAGAATGGCAGCGACATCGAGAACGCTCCGCCTCCCACTGTGGATGTTCTTCCCCCCGCTAAAGAGTCGACTTTCATCAGTAGTGTTCTATCAATTCCTGCATCCCTGCCCGCACCGCCGCGGACATTCGAAGGCATCACACCAGGTAGGCTTGAACACAAGGTCGAACCGACGTACCCTCCACGGGCCCGAATGGCAGGAGTTGATGGTACCGTTAAGCTTCGGGCAACAGTTGGCACTGATGGGAAGGTTCGAGACGTGCGGACAATCAGTGGTAACCCGCTGCTTGTCCAGGCAGCAGTAGATGCTGTGAGCCAATGGCGTTATAAGCCGTACGAGCTGAATCACAAGCCTGTTGAGGTGCAGACTGACATTGTTATCATTTTTAGGTTGCCCTAGGGTGCATGCGGTGCGGTCCGTTGCGGGCATAAGAGTTTCTCTTCAGCCCGCTGCGCATGCCGAGATTCAAAGCAGTGCAAATATCTGCCCACGAAGAGCCCAGCGCATTGAGCCTCAGCAAATGTTTGCCTCCTGCAGCAGGGGAACTGGTTAGCGTCGCGTTCGGTCTGGAGCGCAAAGAACAGGCCCGAAAGGCAGCGCGTGCGCGGTGGGGGCGCAAGGAGATTGCATGAACACAAAATCCCACGCCGCTGTGGTGACCAACAAGCAGATCTGGCTAATGGTTCTGCTTTCCCTAGCGACAGTCTCAGGAATCGACAGATTCTTTCCGCGGCGCTGGCACGGCATCCGCGAGGCTACACCGGAGCAGATAGAGCACTGGGACGAACTCGAGGCCCAGCGGCACGAGCTTATGCAATGGGTCGGCGTCACTGCTAACCGCTGGTATGTTCGATTGATGTTCTCGATGGCGTATCGGATCAGGCCGCTTTTCGCCAGGCGTTCACTTTAGGGCAGGTGGTAGCGGCTAAGGCGTAGCCCGCAAAGAATCGTACACGGCGATGACCTGGAAAGTCTTGACCCCGGATGAGCGACTGCGGCTCTGGTTCATTGTCTTGGTCGTTGTCGGCACCATTGCGGCGATTCTTCTCGGCTGGCTTATTTTAAGGTGACATACTTCGGCTGCATTTGATTGTCCGCCAGATCCGGCTTTGACCCTAGAAGACGCGGCTTCTGGCCACCCCTCCGGCCCGCCGAATTTCGGCCACACTCAAATAGCTTCATCAAGAGAGACTCCCATGAAAAGGCTTTTCGTTGGAAACCTAGAGTTTCGTGCCACCGAAGACGAGCTGCGCCAGTTGTTCGCCGCGCACGGACCGGTGGATCAAGTGAATATCGTGAGAGACGCTTATTCGGGCCAACCACGTGGGTTCGCGTTTGTGGAGATGGCGAATGCAGCCGATGCCGATAAGGCCATCGCTTCCCTGAATGGTACCCAATTCAGCGGCCGAACATTGAACGTTAATGAAGCTCGCCCCAAACCCGAGCGTGTCGCCAGAGCTGGTGGAGAGCGCCGCAGAAGTGGCGGTCGTTGGTAAACGCCTGCGACTCCGAGAGCCCGCATCGAAGGGTGCCGGCCAGATCACCCGCATTCCAGGTCGCCGTCCTCAGCTGCTGAATATTGAATCCACCGGGATTCCCCAGACAGCAAGCAGCCATTCCGGGATGTAACACCGATTTCTGTTTCGCTCGCACCAGCTTCGCAACTCGGTTAAACCGGCACAAGTCTGCTTCGTGAGCCCCAACCGATTAACTTGGACCTCAAACTCAGTAGGGCCGACGGGAGCTACTTGTGTGGGGCGTCCGCTGGTCCAATTCGGATTTCCGCGTCTACGAGTCAAAGCATCCCTGCGACAGTTCAATGATACTCCCCAGGATTCACTCCGGGCCCGCGGCCACAACCGGTTTCAAAACCGGATAGGTGGTGAAAAAGAGAGAAGCCTCATTGACAACCGGCTTACGCTTGAGGCTGAAAGGTCCGCGCCATGAGGACTGGCCTTTTCATGCTGCTACTTGTCTGGCTTTGGTTCTGTTTTGAACATTGGTGGAACCAACCGGCAGCTGAACCAACTGCGGAGATAGCGAAACCTGAACCACGGAAGTTAGAAGAACCTACTGAGTTCATGGGTAACTACATCCCTCCGAAGTTTTCGATTCGGCAGTTCTCGATGAGTGCAAGCATTGCGCTTGTCATCATTGCCGCCCTCGCGCTCGCTTCACGGTTTTGATTGCTGCTGCTTTTTCGGCTTGGGTCTGTCCCTGCCATCTCAGGTGCTGCGTTCTTTCCTTAGCGGCTGTACCAGGGGGGAGGTTACATGGGCCTGGAGGAACCCTTGCAGGACCAGACGGAGTTTTCGGTAGGCACAGTCGCTGGCCAGAATCCCGAGATGCAGCTTCTCGATTTGCGAGAGTATGCGATCCGACACGGCTGGTGCATTGTCAAAGAATACGTCGATCACGGAATCTCCAGGGGTAAGGAGTCTAGACCTGCTCTCAATCGCCCTATGGCCGACGCCAAACAACTCAAGTTCGATGTGGTCGCCTGCTGGAAGTTGGATAGATTCGGGCGATCCGTAAAACAGGTTGTAGTGCGCTAGCTGATTTCGAGGCGCTAGGAGTCGCCTTCGTTTCCTTGAAAGACAATCTCGATCCGACGACGCCAAGTGGCCGATTCATGTTCCAGATAATCGCGGCATCTGCCGAACTGGAACGAGCAATCATTGCGGAGCGGGTCAGGGCGGGCTTCAGAATGCAAAGCGAAAGGGGAAGAGATTGGGCCGTCGTCCTGTCGAAGTGAACGTCGCCCAAATAGCCCTTCTGCGCGATTCTGGTACCTCGTGGCGCACGATCTCCCGGCAAGTGGGAGTGAGTGTCAGGACAGTGCGGCGGCTTGCAGAAAGGTGTGGCACAGACCTTCAAGATCAGCAGACATTAAAGGCTTAGTTTTCAGAAGGCATTCAGCGGTGCTTGGGTGTGGCCAAAACATTTGATTTTGCCGGGTGAGGGGTCAGAATGATGAAATCGAGAGTTGCGGTCGTAAAGACCTATGATGCGCTGAATCTGGTCTGTTTCCTCCTCGGCCTCGAGATCGTCTGGCGCTATCGCACACAGTGGGCCGGGACTGGCTGGAACAGTGATCGCATCGCTGCACTTCAAAAAGACCTATCCAGCCGATGACTAATGCGTGTTGCCTGTTGGCCGCTGGGCGGATCGGTGTCATGATTGGGGCCAAGTTCGAGGGGCTGCGAAAAATGGCACTTGGGCGTTTGGTTGAGGCCGTCATAATCATGATCGTGATCTACATAGCGGTTCGGATGTTTAGGAAAAGAGGGTAGCCTCACTCGGTGAGCGTGTGGGGTGCCTATTGGCCGCTTGAAGACCGGAGCATTCGGTGCGATGATGTCGCGCAGTGAAGCGATGGAAATGTTGAAATCACGTCCATTTCTGGCGGAGGGCGCGTAACCGTTCGTCCAAATCGTAATGACCAGGGATCAAACAAAGGGGCGAGTGAACCTAGCAACCCGCCCGTAGTGGCCAAGGTTGGCTTTTAGGCAGCTTGGTCCCGAATCGCTGCTCTGACTTTCTCCGCAACATCGGGTGTGATCTCGTTCATGTTATGTACCGAACGAGCGTGTTCGGAGGCTTGCTCCATGATTTCTTGTTCGGAATCGCCTCTTGCCACGAAATCACAGCTACCGACAACATCAGCGCACCGCAACACTTTCGGCATTGAACTCTCCTGCGAAATGCCTGGGAGAGTCTAGCACAATCTGATCGTTGTCCAGCCACTCGTCCGACGGATGCTTTCTAGACGGGTTTTAGGGCCGATGCTCTGACGCGCATGTTGGCCGCTGCATGGGATCGGTGCCATCTCACGATCCTACGAGCACATGCCCTCGATGTCAGATCGTGCCATAATCCTCGAAATGGCTATCCACATGGGAATCATGTGCGAAACGTGCGGGAAGGTGCATTTCATAGGAACGTCCCCCGGCATCGAACTCAGCCGGAAAGATAAAGGAATGTACCAGTTCACCTGCAAACGTCCGTGTCCCGCCGTCAGGGAGTTCAGAAAAGACGAAATGCGCCCATACCGCGCTTCGGACTACGTGTTTAAGAGAGGCTATGCAGACGTGGGGGAATACGCATTGGTTCAAGGGAGCTAAGTGACAGGGGAATATCTTGCGCTATGTTCAGGCGCAGACAAAACCAACTGGGACACCGCCCTCCTAACGATTGTGCAGCCTGCTCCATCGCATTAGATATTCTTCGGCCTGAGTTCGTCTTTGGTATCCCAGCTACCTCCGCTGCCCTGGCGTATTTGGGTGGCTTTGGGTAGCCCTCGTCCTGTGCGTCCTCTTCACGCACGGACTCCGGTGAGCCTCTCGGAATCAAAAGAGTCTGAACCAGCAAAACTCAGCCACTCTGGAGCCGATCTGATCTGATCTGTAGTTTCAGGATTTTCGACTCACGATGCCTTACGTCGATAGACCCGCCGTGTTCTTGTAACAATCTTCTCGCCACCAGGAATCTCCCGCTCGACAACAACCTCGGCTGAAGCTGGAGACCTACGCTGCACTACCACTTCTTCCGCAGGCTCGGAACCGAACAGCTTCGCCATGTAGTCATTTTTACATTCCAAGGAGCAGAAGTGAACGGCTAACGGATGCACAGCAGTCTCTCTAGTCCATCTCGACTGGATGTTCACCAGACGTAAACTTAGGGTATATGCGTAAGCGCCTCATTGCGTCGAGCTCGCAGGCTGCGCGATTTGATCGCGATCATCGGCTGGACCTAAGCACAACAGCCGTGGTAGGGGTACATCGGAAGAGACAGATTATCCGATCGAGGCGCGCTGATCGCTGGAGAGTCAAATGGCTGGCGTGCGGCGAAGCCGGGAACTCATATGATCCGGCTACTCTTTGATCGGCCACAAAACCTCAAGCACGTCCGTCTCGTATTTGAGGAGAAGGAAACGAGTCGTACACAAGAATTTGTGTTGCGATGGTCTCCGGACCGGGAAAACGCAGTGCGAGAAATAGTGCGCCAGCAGTGGAATTTCAGTCCGCCCCATACCACAACCGAGGTCGAAGAATATAACGTCGAACTCTCAGATGTCAGCGTCCTTGAACTGACTATCAACTCCTGATCATTGGTGGCGGAATGGCTCATGCATTACTCCATAGCTTGGCCGTATCTTGCGTCAGGTTGGGCGAAATCCTGAGTCAACCAAGGAGAAGTGATCGGCTTACCGACGGCGTCGCAGACGGCGCCAGCCACCAGCCCGGTTGTTAGCGATTACTGCCTTGAAGAAATTAAGCAGAGCACGCTTCTTGATGGGTTCGCCTTCGTACACCTGAATTGCTCGTGCAGCGGAATTGCCCTGCCCCTGGTTGATGATCCCTTCCGGGTCGGGAGCGATCGGGTCATAGATGAAGATGTTGACATGGTCTTTGGCTCCCAAGAGTGCGCAAATGTTACCGTCGAGGGTGAAATACGGTAGCTTGGCACGCTTGATGGTCTCGCTTACCTCTTCGTCAGCGGCGTGCACTAGATCTCGCACCTGCCAACACACTTCCTGCTGCCAACTGGGTAGTGACTTGATGTAGTCGTCAACTCGAGGATTGGCGCGGTACTTGGCTCGTGGCATAAAACACTCCTCTTCAGGATCTCCAGAATGACCCGATCGTTCAACTCTGATGAAGAGCTCAATCGACGCCGTTGCCATTTTGTGCGCCCGTCCGGACGGTCTATTCCAAAAGACCATTGCAGCGAGTTCCTATGCCTCTGGCGGCCCGTAGAGTTCCTCCTCGGATAGGACGGGACGCTGCGCAAATTCCTTTTCGGCCCTCGCGGCCGCACCAAACATTGGTCCGCGCGCCGGTACCACCGGTGCGAATCCCATTAAGCCGATGGGTTGCGGTATGTCGTCATACACAGCCTCGATGCCGCCGCGCCGGAAGTACGTTTCATGCCAAAACCCGGTCCCACCTGAATCTTTCAAAAAGCTCTGCCACCACTGCCGGTGCGGGTCCGAACGCGTCCACGCCAACAGTGAGTTCACGTCCCGCCAGTATTGCCGCATTCCAACGTGCATGGGAAATAGCGAGTAGATAATTGTCTCGTGCCGAAGCAGTCCGTCGGGCTGTGCGGAGGCGGAGGAAGAAATCTTCGGTCCAAAGCCCAATAGCGTCTTGATTCCGGTGGTGCGATTAACTCGCATCCCAAGATAGATCACGACTAAATCCGGATAAGCAGATAGATTGACTGTACGTCGTTCCACAGATGTGTGCATAGCGAAAGTAAACCTCTCCAGATAATCGTCCGATCTGAGTTCGCCCAAATATTCGCTGAGCCGGTAGTTCGTCACTCTCAGTTCTGTTTCACCTCGATGCGCCGACGCATGGTGGTCTCTAGAGTTCGGATGCGTTTCAGCCCTTGCAAATAAGACGAAATCGCGGTGTCAGTTTGGATGATAAAAATGGAGACCTTTTGAACCTCATCGGTCATTCCGTTTTGAGCAGCCTGCTCCGGAGACAACGACCGCCACCTTCCTCCCAAGGATAGAAGTTCGAATGTTTTGGATCCTTAATCACGAACCGAAATTTCTCGGTTGCTCGGCTTATATATCGATATGGCACCCCACCCTGGAAGGGTCGTTTGGAGGATGTTTCCCAGCGGCTACGAGGTCAGCGCGGTAACCGGCGACAAACAATTCGCGGTGCTCTCCAGTTCTAGGCCTTTCGGCAGCGGCTCACCGAAAGTGCGCACAACATCCGCGCGGGCCGGCGCAATGTATTCGTGCAATGGCCGCAAAAAAGTATCGTCTGCAACTCCGGCTGACTTCAGTCCTGCAATAGCGGATCGCACCACGTCCTGGCTGATGTCGCGGGTGCGATCATCGACCCATCTTCCCAGCTGAACGACCGCAGACGCCGTCTCATTCGTTACTTCACGCAATTCCAGAAGCGCAGTGATCCAGTCAGCCGCAGTCTCAGCAGGAATCACGCAATTGAGCGAGCCATAGAGCGGGATTCGCAGGCCGAATCTGCCAAGCGACCACAACCAGCCGCTGTCAGAGGGTTCTCTCTCGAGCTTGCGAAGCAGCTCACTTCCCAGCCCGGCGCGTGTCGCGCCTGACAGATGCTCAAGGCTGGCCAGTAGTCGCCAACCATCATGCTCCAACTGGGAGTTCAGCCGCTTCCCAGACTTCTTACGGCCAATACCGAGGTCTCCGACGTAGTTCCGGAGCTCATGTTGATGGGCGGCACTGAGGCCGCCGGCGATCCTTCGCCACAGCACCAGCCAATCGACCTGGCACTGAAGCTCGCGCGGGAACGCCAATCCCACATGATAAATTCGGCGCGCCTGGGTAATTCGAAAGCTGTCCTGCTGGTCTCCAAACCCCGGCCGCAGACAATAGCCAAACAGATTTAGCCACCGAACTTCGTGTCGTGGACTCAGCTTTCGCCCGTCTGCTACCTCCAGAAGCACATCGCAGAAGACCCGCACCGTCGCGATGGGCCATGATTCTCTTTTCAGCCCCGTGACTGACTCCAATTCGCCCGCCAGTGAAGCAGGATCCAAAGAAACGCTCTCGCCCGCTCCGGATGCGGTGAACGCACGCTGAATCAGCTGTACGGCAGACTCCTGCAACTGCTCCGAAATACTCGAGGAGTGATGTCGATTCGTAGTTGACGACTGCCTCAATGTGTGCCCGCTATGATCCGTCGTGCTTGCCTCACGTCTCAATTCGAACTGAAGCCGCCATCGGTGCGGTGAACTCACGGACTCGCACCAAAGTTCGAGCGTTCCCACCTCGGTAAAGCTCACGGACAACCGCACTGCCAGTTCTATCTGCAAAAGCTTCTTTCCATAGCGCAACAACGTGACCAAGGGAGCGTGACGATGGACCTCCTCGGGATCCAAGTCAGCGATTGCGCCGTGCGCGTCATGACGAATCGTCGAGCTATACAGATGGAACGATACCGGGCGGTTTGCCAGCACCGAGAATTCACGATCCAGCAGCGGCAATGTCGTGCCCTCGTTCGTGCCGGAAGGCAGTACACAGACCGCCCTGATCCCGTGTTCCGAACGCATGCCGATGTAGTAGGTCCAGGCGCTGCCGGCCTTGACCCGCAATCCGGCTCCCCGTCTCACGCGGCCGTAGTAGGCAGCCCCAATTGCGACGGCACTGCTCATGACTTCGTTGCTGAGAATCTTCGGGCGCCACCCGCTGCCGCCGCCAAACCAATTAGAAATGACCTCGCTGATCCGCTCGCGAACGATTGCGGGTATGCAAAAGCCTCCGTTGAAGAGAACAGCGTCCGGCCTTGCCATCTGCAGGCGATCATCGATGTGTGACTGAGAATTTCCTCCGGCGCCCATCGCCCTTGCGGCTTGCTTGAGAAACGCCGCAAGATGTTTCGTGATGGCGGGGTCCGTGGCGTAAGGTAGCCCGATTTCGCGAAGACCAGCAGCGCGGGTGCGCAGAGGCATCTCGTCGGGCGTGGTCAGCGGTAGGAAGCCGCTGGTGATCAACACGGCCACTTCTTCACGGCTCAACTCGCTGCTTAACATTTGGCCTACGACCGATCGTCCGCTACCCAGAATGTTGATTGGAAGGCGATCGATTTCTTCCGCGCTCAGAAGGCGCTCCTTGGCCGCCGAACACATGATTCGCAATGCATGACGCTGACGCAGACTAAGTTTTGTGTTGAGCTTCCGTTCAACGCGGCGGGCGAGCGCAAGGTCGAGATTCTCGCCTCCTAGCAGGAGGTGCTCGCCGATGGCGGTGCGTTCAAACTCGACGTTTCCGCCTTGGACGTGGGCACGTACGAGGCTGAAGTCCGATGTGCCGCCTCCGATATCGCAAACCAGCACGAACTCGCCGTCGCGCAGGTAATCTCCGAGAACGTTCTGATGCTCCGCCACCCACGCATAAAAGGCAGCCAGCGGCTCTTCCAGTAGAGTCAGGTTTTGCAGCCCTGCCTGTCGCGCCGCTTCCACCGTCAGCTCTCGAGCTTCCTCGTCGAATGAAGCCGGCACGGTTAGTACGATTTCCTGGTGCTCAAAGAGCTGTTGCGGATTGGTGTCAACCTCGACCGCCATCGCATGGTTCCAAGCATTCCGCAGATGCATGAGGTAACGGGCAGACGCTTCGACGGGAGACACCATCGGTTCTGGCGGCTCCGCCTCGCGCGGCAGAATGTTGGCCGTTCGATCGATAGCACTCTGGCACAGCCACGACTTCGCCGAAGATACCTGCCGCCCCGGCACGAGGGCGCCTTGGTCGCGGGCCATCATGCCGACGATTGAGGACGGATGTTGTCCCCACGGCAGGCTCACTGTACCCGATGAGACTTCATCTTCGGTTGGGAAATAGAGAAAGGAGGGCAAGAGTGGCACCGCACGCACTTCACCCGGGCTGGTGAGCTGCGCAACCTCAAACACCCTTATTCCCGACGAATCGGCTTCGTTCGCGCTTTCGCGGGTGTCGACAAAAGCCACCGCGGAATTGGTGGTGCCCAGGTCGATGCCAATCAGGTAGCGTGAAGGGCCTTCCATTACGGTCTCAAAACAGGCTGCTGCCGATTCGTCATTGGTCGCTCTTCTCGCGGATGTTTAGCTCGAGCTTCCAGCGGTTCGCACTGTCACGCGAGACACACCAGAGTTCTAACGTACCGATTTCTGTCACGCGTGACTCCAAGCGCACCGGTAACACAGTTCCTTGCTGGCCCTCGAGCATGAGCGTCACTTCAAGCGGGCTGAGTTCCTCGATCTCGCTGCCCCAGTTCTCCAGAAGATCGCCGACACGGTCCTGCTTTCGAATCGTGGAACTCAGGAAGCGGAACTCTGCGGGCTCCCCGACCACCAACCCGAACTCGCGGTCGGGCACCACCGCATCGGTGCCTTCCTCCATACCAAAGGGCACGACGCAGAGCGCCTTCAACGGGGCTTCCATTCCTGGGACGGCCGGCATCGCGCTTTCGATTCCGACGTAGTAGGTGCGCGAGGCGCCACTCCGGATGCGTACTCCCTGTCCGCGCCGGGCCCTTCCGTAATAGGCCGCCCCTCGCGCCACTGCGTGCTCGAGGTCAGGCGCGTCCAGAACATTGGCTGGAGCAAGCGCTTCAAATCTCTCCTCGGTCAGCCAACTATTGAGCACCTCTACCAGCCGCCTACGCAGCACGTCCGCCTTCATGACGCCGCCATTGAACAGAACATGCGTCGGGCATGCCAACCCGCTTCGTCCCCGCCGAATGTTGCCAGCTTCTGGACTATTCTGTATCTGTTGGGACAGAAAGCGCGCCAGGTGCTTCGTAACTGCCGCATCGGCGGCATAGGGCAGGCCCAACTCCTGAAATCCGATCCGCCGCTGCCTGGCCGGCATTTCGTCACTTCCTACCTTCGGGAAAAATCCTTCGACCAGGACGCGGTTCAGATCGTCGCGCAACAGCTCCGTCTTGATAGTGCCCCCAACTAGCTTGCGTCCTTTGCCCAACAGGGTGACATCTTGCTTTTGGCTCTTGGGATGTTCGAACAACTGCTCTTTCGCAAAGCGGCACTGGTACCACAGACCCTTCAACTGATAGGTGTCGATGCGATGACCTTCGGCTTCTAACTTCTGTTGCAGCAATCGGGCCAGGGCGAGGTCCATGTTGTCGCCGCCCAGCAGGATGTGGTCGCCGACTGCCACACGCTGCAGCGCCAAGTCTCCATTTTCTTCGGATACCGCGATCAGGCTGAAGTCGGTGGTTCCGCCGCCGACGTCGCAAACCAGAACCAAGTCCCCAATCTTGATGCGCTTGCGCCACCCATCCCCCTGGCTCTCAAGCCATGCGTAGAATGCGGCCTGCGGTTCTTCGAGGAGCGTCACACGCTGCAGTCCAGCCTGCTCGGCCGCACGCCGAGTTAGTTCTCGCGCTTCCTCGTCAAACGAAGCAGGCACGGTGAGCAGAACGTCTTGTTCGGCCAAGGCGTGACCTTTCCCGTCCTCCGCATGGTGCGCGTCCCACACTGTCCGGAGGTACTGCAGATAACGCGAAGAAACGTCCACCGGAGAGAGTTTGTTGACCTCTTCCAGAGCCTGCCACGGCAATATTGGCGCCGTACGGTTTGCAGCAGAGTAGGAAAGCCATGACTTGGCTGATGCGACCAGCCTTCCCGGACTTTCCGCTCCGCGCTTGCGCGCCAACTCTCCAATCACGACCCTCGGTTCCGCGTCCCAAGGCAGGCTGAGGCTGCCCTTGGGAAAATCCAAGTCACCCGGAATATAGAGAAAGGATGGGAGCAATGTCCGGTGGGCTATTTCATTCGGATTGACGACCTGAGGAATGGTGCCAACCTCGATGCGCGCTCTTTCCCAGCCGGCAGAGCTTTCACAGTAAGCCAGCGCGGAATTGGTAGTGCCTAAGTCGATGCCAACGATGAATTCTGAGTCCAACTAAGTCTCCTGTGGTCAGCATTGCGCCACGTGAAGTTTGCTTTGGTCTGCGCATAGGTGCAGGTTTGCTAGGGGACCTCAACCTCTGCCGGGGCCACAATCGCTCTGCCGGAACCCTGCGGCAGTGACGGTAGGGTCACTTCGGTGACACGCCAACCGCGATGGCGCAACAAACCACGAATTGGCGGTTCGCCGGTTACATTGCCGACCAGTTTGATAGCTGCCAGATCGAAGCCCACTGGTACAGTGACGGGTTGGTCTTCCTCGGAAGAGAGGATGGGCTCGAGTTTGATATAGCGCTCCAGAACCTGGCGGCAGGAAGTGTGGATGCTGCGTACGGCAGCCCCGAGTTGCCCGTCAGGGTAGGAAGAAACGTCCTCCTCCAGAAAGTCCACAAGGCGGCCATCGCGCTGCAATAAACCCAGCATCTGCACCGCCCGGTCCAGCGATTCAGTGGTCGGCGCCTTGCCTTCAGCCTCTGGTGCGGCAAAAGTGGCCTTTGGTGTGGTGGCAGTTGCGGCCTCTGCTTTAGCCCACCCCAGTGCCTGCTGTATGTCCTGCGGGATCCGTCCCTGAAACAACAGTGAGAAGAAACACCGAAAAGCAAAGGATAGCCGTGTTGAAAATCCAATCATAGTTGTATTTGCACCGAAGTCGAGCGGGCACTACCCGCAAAAAACGCTCTTTGTATTTTAAATGCAGTTGCCCCTGCAACAACGCCTTCTTGTGTTCTGAACGCGATGTTGTCAGCGATATTCCACGCGAGAGCGTCTGGTTTGTGGAAGCGGCTCACTGTTCAACATATCTTGTAAGCTCGGCGGTAAGCTTCCCAGGGATAGCACAATCTTGATCGGGCAAGCCGGAAATATTCGCTTCCAGAGGTCGGCTTCTGGGAAGTTTCGCGGCTGGTGGTCCTGGTGGTGAGGGGCTGACCGACAGTTAGTACGCCTCAGGTCACGATTTCTGCTTAACATAGTTGTCGTCAACTACTTGCCCAAAACCAAGCCCGCACGGAAACACTCTAGAGAAGGCGTTGCAAAAAGCCGCATTCGAAGCACTGGAAGTAAGGTTAAAGACACGTTTGTGGCACAGTCCGTTGGAGTCTTTGGTGGGGTGAACACTAGAGGTGAGACAGTTTTAATGTTTTAATGACACACATGCCATCGAGTTAAATTTGCAGCATTCATAATAGCCGGGAATGAAACCCGGGCTTCGTTCACCAATAAGTGCAATAGGGATATTTCAACAGTTGTGAACTGATCGAGGTTTTTCTAATCCTTGGGATTTTGTCGCTCCGTCAGGCGACCTTCGAGACGCTGACAAGCCTCGACCGCCCAAATGTGCAACGACTTCAGATCGTCAGTGCTCGCCGGGGCTGCTGCAACCTGCCGGAGGTAAGGTAGCGCACGTTCTGTTCCGTGTTCGCCAAGAGCGCCGGCGGCGTTTTGACGTTTCCATGCCGTTGCAGAGGTATCGATCAACAACGAAATGGCGAGTGGCTCATATTCCAGCTTGTCGTGCGCCACGAGAGCAACGGCGATGTCTCGTTGTATCGGCAGCGCCACAGTCTTTGCAAACCTTGAGAGTTCGGCAATGCCTTCCGCCTTTCCAAGCGAGTCGAAAATGCCCTCAATGTTGCTGACATCGCTACCGTCGAACTGCACAAGAGCGGCCTCAAACTCCTGCGTGAGTGCGAACCGAACTGATGTTGCCGATCTGTCGTTGGTGTAGTAGGGCCGATTGTCAGCAAGGGGAATGGCGCCTGGTAGAACGGGACGATTGCCTCGAACTCACTCGGAGTAACGGTTTGCCGCAGATACAACAGGTTACGTCCTTTTCGGAGAAACCCTGTAGGCGGTCCAGAATAGACATATCCTTCGTGAATATCCTTTCTCGCCATGACGCTGTACCCAACCACCCGCACCGCTGACGAGACCGGGAAGTTTCCTTTGAAAACACGTCTCCAGTCTCACTTTGCTAGAGAGTTGATCACGGTCACTGCCATCAATTCTGCGAGTCGTGCCAGTGGGAACTGGGGCAGCTGCAAGTCCAGTACAGACCGGATCGGAAGCACTCCAACGTTCCCAAACGCTTCCCAAATATCGTGGGGCCTCAGCAGCATAGGTTGCTGAAGAAAGTGCCAGCAACATCGAGATCGCCGTCCGCATACAATTAATAGACACACCGCGACCAAGAAAACAGTTTTGACTTGGATGGCGAGCATGGGGCTTGCGCTCAAAAACCCGTCGATGAGCGCAATAGGGATTTCACGCCAGTTATTAACAGAGAGGTACAATTTCGACGTCCGGGTCTAGCACTGACACGGAGGCAAATTCATGCGGCATCTATTACTTCTCTTGCTCGCAGTTGTTCTCTTATCCCCCTTCGCGCTTGCCGCTCAGGACACCGAGCCGATCCGACTGTGCGTCGCTGTGCTGGAGAACCGCTCGCATCAGGCAGTGAGTCCGGAATGGCAGCAGAAGGAATTGATC
>Ga0126371_10003376_pt1 | contig 13978 bp, 12 predicted proteins | sample PanSoiMetaPlot_4_FD_110145 | JGI IMG/M metagenome (GOLD analysis project Ga0126371, IMG submission 110145) | Tropical forest soil microbial communities from Panama - MetaG Plot_4 | ecosystem: Environmental > Terrestrial > Soil > Tropical forest > Bulk soil | place: Panama | collected 2016-02-17 | reverse complement strand
GCGAAGCCTCTGGGTGACGTCCACCAGCAAAGGCACAATCGGTAATCCGGTATATTTCTCGCGCATTTCCCGGTCGACATAGAACAGGCTATTTTCCGTTTTGTCGAGCAACAGGAGTTTTCTGGGCCTGGCGGCCGCGATTTGCCTGCACAATTCGGAGCCGATACTTCCGCCTGCCCCGGTGATCAATACCACCCGGTTGGACACGATCTCGGCAACTTCTGCGGGATCAAGCCGCAATTCCTCGCGCTGCAAAAGGTCTTCGATCCGGAGATTGCGTAAGTCACGCTGGGAAACCGTTCCATCCACGAGCTCGGCAAGTGTCGGAAGAGTGCGCATCGGCAATCCGGACTGACAGCAAACGGTAAAAAGCCGGCTCATCTCAGAAGGCGTGGCGCTGGGGATGCAAATCAACACTTCGTCCACGGATTTGGAAAGCGCTGCCTGGGCGAGAAGATCCGTCGGACCAATTACCGGCACGCCACAAATCGTGGTTCCATGAGTTCGGGGATTATCGTCAAAAATGGCGGTGGGACGGCAGCGCGATTCAGGATCGGACGCTAATTCCTTTACTAACGTCATACCCGCGTCACCCGCCCCCACCACAGCAACTCTTTTCAGCGGCTTGCGCCAAAGCATCGACTGCGACTGGTAGATGCGCGGCGCGAAGTGAAGTCCCCCGAGGAAGAGCTGGCAAAGGGACCAATCGAGCACAATCAGGGCAAGCGTTTCCGGCCCGCCGATTTCCAGGCGGCTTACAAACAGGGCGATCAGCAAACTGCTGAGTGAAATGGCCTTTGTTATTCCCAGGAGTTCGTGCACACCCGCATGGCGGAGTGAGCTTTTGAAAGGGCCAAGCAAGTACAGAAAAGCAGATCTCGACGCAAGGACGATAAACAAATCGGCAACCAGCGGCAGATCGCTGCGCGTCGCAGCGTCGTAAAGGATCCAGGAGGTAAGCAGAAAGGAAAACCCAGCCAGCACAATTTCGGCTAGCAGAACCAACCCTGAGGGCTTCCAGTTGCTGACCTCCGCCGCGGAGGATCCCCGTCGGTGTTCGGCGGGGAAGGGGATGCCAGTGGCAACGGGCGAGATGGTCTCGGCCGCCGGCCTGTTTGAGCCGAATCGCTTCGTGTTCATTTCATCAACCGATCGAGCACGGAAGGAAGAACTGGCGCTCGTTGATTTAGCACCACCCCAAAAAGCTGCACGCGGGCTCTATCCAGATGCCTGCGAGCCTGCCGCAGCACGCTAGGAGCAACACCGGATGACTCCAGCACGAGGACCGCCCCGTCTACCGCTTGGCCAACCGAGGCAGCAAAAGAACCCCAGGCAACGGCCGGCACATCCACCAGCAAATAATTAAATTCGCCACGCAACTCTCGAAGATGAGACTCGAGTGGCGACCTGTTTGCATGCGTCAGTGCGCGTTTACACCGGCTGCCAGCCGGCAAAAACCATAAATTTGTATCCTCAAACTGCCTTGCGAATTTTTTTGGGGGAGCCGAATCGAACATTGCGTCGGAAAGCCCGGGAGAAAGCTCGCCCCTAAAGTATGTATGCAACGACGGCGCCAGGAAATTGGCGTCAACAGCGCAGATGTTGCGGTCAACCGAGTTGGCCAGGGCTTTTGCGGCATTTGCGCAGGTCCATGTACATCCCACTCCTCTTGCGGTTCCCGAAAACATAACCGTGCAAACGTGCGAATTGCGTGGATCCAGAAATATCTTTCGCACGAGTATGGAAATCTGGTCGCTTTTCATCGGGAACGGTTTTGATCGAGCTACGGGGTAATGAACGGACTCCTCCGTAACAGGAGATGATGGCAGGCCTTCAAAATAATCCTGCCGCCAGCCGGCTTGCCTTAGTAATTCGAAGTTTCTGCTCATTTTGGAAAACCTGATGTGCGCGAGGAACCTTATATTTGCCGAGTCATACCCACATCGTGCATGGACTCATGACTCTGTAGCTGGGCAAGGACGGGAACTTCCAGGAATCGCTCGATTTGTTGCGGGCCGCGAACCTGCGGATCCAACCGATCCTGCACAAAAACGACAGCCATGCTGAACAAACAGGCCACCAGCCAGCCCAGGATGAGCGTTAACGGCACGGGGTTCGAAGGGAGAATCGGCACGGTCGCCGGTTGGGCGATGGATACGTTCAGAATCCGATATTTGTCGAAGGCATCCGAAATGTGCGCTTCTTCTTTTTTATTCAGATACAAAAGATAGTTGGCTTCCGCCGCTTTTACATCGCGCAGTAATGCCTCCTGTTGCAACTGCTTTTGATCGCGGTCCACGAGCGCCTGCCGGTAGGACTGATCTACCCTCGCGGACGATGACGCTTTAGCCCGGAGCGCAGCCAGATCCGCATTGGCCTTTGCGAGTTCCTGGCGAACGAATTCGTAGGTTGGATTCTGATCCGTAGTTTCCTCGCGGAGAGGCGCCTGTTGCTGCGCTTCAATAGCTGCTTTCACTTGCGCGATCTGCGTGTCCACCTCACGGACCATGCGGTCCCCGGGCGCATATTTGGTGGTCATATCCACGCGCTGCTGTTCCAGGGTGACCAGTGAAGAACGAAGTTGCTGCATCAGGGCGCCGTTGTCGGCGGTGTGCAGTTGCGTGGTGATCCTTTGCGGCGTCCTGGTCAGCAGCGTTTCCAGCGAACGGACGTGTTCTTGAGCCGCTGGAATAGCCGCTTGGGTTTGCCGCAAATCCAATTCAAATTCCGCTAGTTTGGGAACGGAGGAGTCCTTTTCCGATTGCGCGGTAACGAGCCCGGAATCCCGGTTGAAGTCAGCCAGCTTGCCTTCCGCGGTCTCCAACGTTTTCCGGTACTGTTCGGCCTCGCGGTCAAATAAATCGCTGGCATTCGAGGGCCGATGGACGGCGGCATGTTTGGCCAAGTAGAGATTTCCCAGGGCATTGAGCACCTGAGCGGCAAACTTCGGGTCCGAAGACGGATAGGTCACCGAAATAATGAAGGACTTCTTCACCGGTTCGATGCGCAGGTCTTTTCCCAGCTTGATTGCCGCCTTACTGATTCGGGTATGCTCGTCCTCGAGGGGCCTCTGGGGCAAAACCAGGGAGAGCAGACTGTCGAGCAATGAATCGGTTTTTCTGTTCTGCAGCCCGCAACTGGCTACCACATTTTCCAGAAGATCCTGGCTGCGCAGCAGCGCTACTTCAGAATTGATGTCCTCCTCGGTCAGGCTGGGCAGATTTTGTTCCATCGCCGCAGTTTGCTGAGCGGTCACCAGGGGATCCGCTCTTTCCCGGTGGACCAAAATCTTCAGTTCGGACTCGTAGCGCTTTGGCAGGATAGCGGCGGCGACGATGGCGCCGAGAAAGACGACTGCAAAACAGAGCGCAAATGTGCCGCGTCGTCTGTACCCGATTTCCACGAACTCCCGCGCGGTCATGGGAGCGGGGACAGCGCTCCTTCGATCAACAAGCACAATTTGATTCTCATTCATAATATTTCCCTCAGAAATAAAGCTCACAACAAGGCTGGGCTGAAGTACGTTCCCATTGAGGTACGCGGCAGGAAGCGGTCAATCGCGGCCATGGCGGTTTTTGGCACATACAACATATCGCCCGGCTGCAACATCAGGTCCTCGCGAGGATCCTTATTTTTCAGCACACGCTTAAGATTGAGTACCTTCACTTCGACCATGTCGTCTGAGTACCGGCGAAACAACAGAACCTGCTTGTTTTTTGCAAAGTCCACAAACCCGCCTGCAATTGCGATTGCTTGGGTGGCCGATGTTGCTCCGCGGAGATCATATTTACCGGGTTTTCCGACTTGCCCTCCGGCAACAAAATACGGCTTTTCGAAATCACGTAGAACTACACTGATCACGGGATCATGCAGGACGTCGACGTAGGCATGCTTCAGCGCCTCAATGACTTCGGGAACTGTGAGTCCCTGGATGTGCAGGTCGTTCTGAAGACCCTTCAGTTCAACGAAACCATCGGGCTGCACGGTCACTTCCTGATCAAACTCCGGCGTGTAGCGGAAGGAGAGTTCGAGAACGTCGTCGGCCTGAATGCGGTAGCGGGGATTCCTCTGCTTAAGTTTGGGGTGCGCCGGGTCAGTTGAATCCGAAGTGTTTGCGGACTGCCCTGGCGAAGCGGCAGCCTGTGGAGCCTGGGCGGGCGCGGGCTTCGATTGACCGTGAATTGGGCAGGAGCCTACTCCAATACAGGAAAGCAGGATTCCATATTTGAATAAATGCGATTTCATTGGACGTGCCTCACAGCGGGAAATTTTCAGCGTCCCGCCCGAAGTGAACTGCCTTTCCAGGGAAATTCCGGGGCCAGATCGGGGAGTACAACCGGCTGGTTCTTTAAAAGAACGGTATAGGTGCTTTTGATTTGCGGATTGTGAGAACGAATTTTGGCTACGATCAAATCGTTTGATTTCCCATAGTATCTGTAGGCTAGTCCGGTTAAAGTGTCGCCTCCGCGGGCGAAAATGACGCGGGTTGCTCCGCTTTGGGGTTTCTTTTCGGCAAGCAAACCATTTGTCTGCGAAGGGTGTTCTTTGGAAACAAGGTAACCTGTCTCGGGCGTGGTAGTCATGTCGGTTGGTGAAGTTGTTGCCGGGAGACGGCGCTCCGAATCCGGTAGGGGCACAGGCGGCTTTGGCGGTTGCAGGGCGGCCGGTAGAACGTCTGGAAGATCCGGGATTTGTGTTTCATAGCCGGCGGTGCGAGCAAGCACATCGGCAAGCCTGGAATTGGTCTCCACGGCCACGAGAAAAATTGGAATCACAAAAAAAAGAATCACAAAGGAACCAAGCCACAGGGATGTGCGCCGCGGCACCGGATGAACAAGATTCGGCAAAACGGGGAAATTTTCAAAATCTCCTGGCGGGAGACTGGGAGGCGGGGGCATCGTAGCTTCGCTCCTGTCGGCGCTCTCATTTTCCGCTTTCTCGGCCAAAACCTGCCGCACAATTTCCGGTTGGATCGTTCTTTGCTTTTCGACAAAACCTAAGGACAGGCAGGAAAAACAGAGATGATTGATATTTCGTGGAATGCCTTGACTCGCCCGGGCAATGAGAGAGAGGGATTCGGGGGAAAATAGGGTTCCGTCTTTGCCCCCGGCCCGCCGGATCCGAAAGCGAGCGTACTCTGACGCCTCCGTCATGGAAAGCGGCGAAAGCTGTGCCATGATCGAAATGCGTTGTCGCAGTTGAAGGAGTTCCTGGCTGGCGAGCTTCTCCGACAACGCCGGTTGTCCCGCCAGCAGAATGTGCATGAGTTTCGAAGCCGGAGTTTCGAAGTTGGAGAGCAAGCGGATGGACTCCAGCACCTCGGAATCCAGGTCCTGCGCCTCATCGATCACCCACACAAAGTGCCGGCCTTGCCGCAGATCGTCCAGAAGCGCCGACTTGAGGGTTTCGTGCATTTGCGGAACGTCTTCCGGATTTGTTTCCAGCCCAAGATCCAGCAAGAGACTTTGCAGCAGCTCTTTGGTGTTGCTGTCAGGGCGAAAAAGAAATGCCGTTCTCGCCGTTGATTTGAGCTTGTCCAGCAAATAAAACAACAGGGTTGTTTTGCCCATTCCCGGCTCAGCAATGAGTGCCGAGAAACCCCGCTTTGATTCGACCCCGTAAATGAGCGAGGCAAGGGCCTCCCGATGCGATGCGGTCAAATACAGGAAACGCGGGTCAGGCGTTACCCCAAAAGGCTGCTCGCGCAAAGCGAAAAACTCGAAGATGGCAGCTTGACCCGCGGCCTTTTCGGTGTATTCAGCGGTTGGCATGTGAAATAACTCTCGATGGAACCGTTGACTGGTTGAGTCGCCGATTCGGTCAGGAATGCTATGCCGGCGGCGCCGGCGTTCTTACTGGCTCAACAGAGGAGCTTTCTATCTCGACGGCCACGGCTCTGCCCAGCAATTCGATGGTTAGGACGAGCCGGGGTAGTTTTTCGGTTCGGACCAGAATTCCACGTATGCCAGTAAGTGGACCCTGGCAAACCCGCACAGAGTCTCCTCTTTTCAGGTAGGGGTGCGGGCTCACGGCATACTGGCTCGACACGGCCCGCCGGATGGCCTCAATTTCATCGTTGGGTACGGTGGCCGGAACTCCGCCAATGGAAACCACCCCGCAAACGCCGGGAGTCGAAACAATCTGCAATCGGCCGTCTCCCATATTCGCCAGGAAGAGATATCCGGGAAACAAAGCATGCGAAATCGTCTTTTTTCGATCCTTCCAGGCGTGCACCTTTTCAAACGTCGGAAAGAAGGTTTCGAAACCTTTTGCCGCCAGGAGATCATTCACCAACTGCTCGTGTTGATAGCGTGTGTGCACGGCGCACCACTCGCAGGTATCCACAGCAAGGGTACCCGTCCTTTCGAGTTCTTCTGTATACATAGCTTCGCCATTTGACTCACATCGGCCTATTCCACCCCGTAAGCCACGCATTATTTCTGTTTTTTGCGACTCACTTGCCACTTTCTGAGAACCGCCAAACGACTGCAGCGACGAAATTAGTTCTCCCGCAGGCTCGCCAGGTCACCCTGCGCCAGGGCGAACTCAACGGAATTCAATTCGGCCAGCAGATCCTGATCGCGTTTTCTGACCGCAAATCCGCATATCTTTTTTCCCGTGGAGTCCAGCAAGAGCCGCACGACCTCAGCTTTCATGTCCATCCGGAATGTAGAGAGCGGAATGGGCGGGCGTCCCGCCGGAATCTGAAGCACCAGGTCCACCTGGTCCCCGGGGGCCGGACAATGGGGCGTTGAAATCAACGCTCCCTCCTCGCTGACGTTACGCGTCCGGCCTTTGCCTTGCCGGTTTGCGCCATCCGGATCGCGCCACCAGAAGCTGATGGAAGCACGGACTGGATAGCGCATCTGCTTTCGCCGGAGCGCGGCCGACCTCTCACCGCCCGGCCGCGACCTTTGCGACGCTGATGGCTTGGTCGAGTCGCGGCCGGAAAAATGAAATCTCATGACCCGCGAATCGTAAGGGCGAAATTATTTCCTGACAAGAAGCCGAACGTTTTCCGCAAAGGAAGCCTTTGTTTCCTGAATCAATTCATGAGAGGAGAGACTCAAGTGTTGCGAAAGTTTTACCAGCATGGATAGGAATTGATGGTGGGAAGGATATGAACATTTATCCTCGTCTGTCGGCGAATTTTCGTAATGAATAGGGACAAACGTACCCAATGAGGGTCAGCAAAGTCTCGTGAATGGCATCCTCATTGCACTCACACCTGTCTGTGAAGGGAGAGGCATAAGCTCGCAGTGCTTAAGAACATGGGACTTAGGAAGAACAGAGGAGGGAGTTTTTTTCATACTCCGTTGCGTTTCGACATGTCATTGAATGCCATTTTTCCTGGCATGAAACGAACAAACGAAGAGAGGTACGGACTTGCAGGCCAGAATTGCCTCAGGAACGAAGAAAAGACTCTCCCACGCCCCCTTTCGCCCCCCATGTTGCACTTCCCCCCAGCCAATTTGTTTTGTTCGAAATGGAGGTCACTCGAAGCCCGCAAGTTCTGAGAGTTATGCGTACCGCAGCATTCAAGTTACCAGCCCTGCCCGGCCGAACCCAATCTGAGGTGGAACCAATGCACGACCGTATTGAGCAAGAGTCCCCGATCTCACTACTTGTGGCGGAGCATTCCCGCATGGGTTGCCAGCTTATGGAGACCGCACTTCGTCGATCTCGCCAAATAACCGTCGCTGCCTCGGTCGTCGAATCCGCGGAACTTACCGAGGCTTACAGGTCCGTGAGTCCCGACATATGCATCATCAGCAGCGCGCTCAAGGACGGCCCTACCGCCGGATTTCGCGTGGCACGCGAGGTGCTTGAAATCAACCGATCCGCTCCCATCGTTATGCTTTTAGACGCCCCGGAGCGTGCGCTGGTGGTGGAGGCGTTTCGTTCCGGCGCCCGCGGAATTCTATCGCGGGACGATCCGTTTGATTTGCTGCAAAAATGTGTGCAAAAAGTTTACGAAGGGCAGGTATGGGCCAACAGCCAGCAGCTTTCATTCCTACTGGAATCACTTCTGGACAACTCTCCGCCCCCGATCACGGACGCGAAAGGCGCTACCCTGCTAACGGAACGTGAATTGAGGCTTGTCCAGCTGGTTGCCGAAGGCCGCACAAATCGAGACATTTCCCAGGAGCTCAAATTAAGCGAGCATACCGTCCGCAATTATCTCTTCCGCATCTTTAACAAGCTCGGAGTTTCCACGCGCCTGGAGCTGGCTCTTTACGCCATCAATCAGCGGGCACCGGAAACAACTTCCTTTTCGCCGGAGGATAGCCGGCGTTAGCTGAGAAAGAAGAAGTACAAAAAAACAAGAGCCCTTCGAGAAACTTGATTGGCATCTCGAAGGGCCCTCGTTAAAACCCGCCGGTTAACTCAGCCTTACGGAGTTACCCGAACGCTGATGGCGATGTTGTTGCCGCTCTCTTCGCGATAGGTCACGTCGGCATTCGCGCCAACTTGCAGTTTGCCATCAATCGTTGTGTTGTTGTCGACTTGGAAGGTCATAGACTTCGCCATGGTTTGGCTGTGGGTCGAGAACGATGCCTTCTCGGACGCCAGCGACAAGGTAAATGAACTTTTACCGATCGATGTTACTTTTCCGGATACGGAGCGCGTCGCCGTGGTTTGCGAGTGTGTAGCCGGGTTGTTGTTCTGCGCGTGCGACGGCAACGCGCAAAGCATACAAGCGACGGCTAGACCTCCAAGCGCCGACACACCAATTCGCCTATATTTCTTCATTGCTGAAGCCTCCTCGGGATCCAGTGCTGGTACGAAGCACCATGCATAAGCGGGTCCATAAATTAAGGATTGGCGGGGATTTGTGATATGTGCACAAAAACAGGGCAGTTAAGAACCCTGCGGATGCTCAAGAAGGAAGCATCTTAGGTACTGGGACCGGAAAACTCTTCCGTCGAGCAGGGCGTTTCTTCCGGTCGGCCCGTCCGTTTAAATATGGCTCCCTCTATCGCGTTGTATGGAGCAATGCGAAATGCAAAATAGGCGATTTATTTGGGTAATGGATCAACTGTCTTGGGCGAAATCGGTGTCTCCGCCTTTGAAACACTGACTGTGTCGGTAGCATTTGCGGGCTTCTGCGTGTCCCAAAAGGAAGGATTCAAAGATGCAGTTAAGTCGTAAGGCTTACCGTTCTCCATTACGCTGATGAGCAGGAGCTCATAGCGAAAACCTTCCGGATGATTTCTGCTGCGAAGGAGCACGAACAAACCTCGAACCTCGGCGTCGGCGTGAACGATGACCTCGTTGTTCGCAGCAACCACCGGAGACACTAACACCGCGCGAAACGATGCGCCATCGCGGTCAACCTTTGAATCGATGGAGTTGAGAAGCCGCACACGCAGGGCAGTGCCTTTGGGTAACTCATCCAGCGCGTTGACTGCCGTTGGATTCAACCGGGTCTGCAGGTAAAAAGTCAGAATGGTTCCCGCAGGGGCTTGTACAGGCTCAAGATTTGCGGGTTGCGCAAGAACGGGGACCGTGCATACAGCGAGCGCGCACAAAACAACTGACCGAATACTCCACATGGGCTGGGCCGTCCTAACAAAACGAAAATTCTGCTTCCAATTTTCAGTCTAGGAGCCCGCGGACGCGGCGTCAACGCGAATTGAATAAGCTGCGTTCGATCAATAATGGCCCGGCGTAAAATCTGCCTTCACCTCGGCATAAACAGCTTCTTTGACTTCCGAAGAAGCTCCTATCCGAAGCGACCCTGCGACGCAGTTTCGACCATCAAAGACCAGAGAGGACCAGTAGGAGTTTTGAGGCTTACGACGCTCAACCGGAAAATTCTACAAGTACTGATACTGGGCAGGAAAACGTCGTTGGAGTCGTCCCCCCTAGTTCTATTCGCTTGAATTCTAAGCTAGTTAGTGAGTTCGAGCCATGTTTGGAGCAACGCTTGCCCGATTCCTAATCGGGACACTTAGTACGGGGGGCTCAGTTTGCCAGCCCGGCACCAGCGCCTAAGGAGGCGCAACAGATAATGACATACATAAAGTGCTGCCTTATCGCGACGGCAGGCCTGCTCGTTTGCGGAACTGCCACAACGGCAAGAAACCCAGTGGCAACAAAACTAGGGGAAACAAACCTCGGGGAGCGATCCCCAGCTCAGGTTGGCATAGTGGTCAGCTTCGGCCCACCGGAATTGCCGGTGTATGAGCAACCGATTTGTCCAGCAGACGGCTATTTCTGGACGCCCGGCTACTGGGCCTGGGACGATGACGACGACGACTATTATTGGGTACCCGGAACTTGGATTCTGCCTCCGGAAGCCGGTTTCTTCTGGACTCCTGGCTATTGGGCCTGGGGTGGTAGCGGCTTTGTTTTCTATGAAGGATATTGGGGCCCAGTGGTGGGATTCTACGGCGGAGTCAATTATGGCTACGGATACTTCGGCCACGGTTACGAGGGAGGCCGCTGGGAAAGCGGTCACTTCTACTACAACACCACCGTGAACCGCATCAACGTAACGGAGATCCACAACGTCTACAACACGACCGTAGTCACCAATAATAACACGCGAGTCAGCTACAACGGAGGTAGCGGCGGACTCAACGCGCGCCCGACGGCTCAGGAGCAAGCCGCGGCCGGACAGCGGCATGTTCCACCGGTAGCGGCTCAAACACAAAACGTGCAAGCAGCTCGCACCGATTCGTCGTTGCGCGCCTCGCAAAACCACGGCAAGCCGCCCATTGCCGCAACGGCACGTCCGGCAACTTTTTCCGGTGGCGGGGTCGTTCCGGCAAAAGAAGGAGGGCGTTACAATCCGCCTCCCCCGAACGAAAGAAAAGCTTCCCGAGCAAACCCGTCGAATAACCCGTCGAATCCGCCCCCAGCCAGCAGCTCACGCCCTGCCACTCCGAACACCGCAATCCACCCGAGCGAGCTTCCCCCGCATGCGCGCTCGGAAGCCCCCAACACCGGGAACTCGAAGCTGGACAAAGAGTATCAGCAGGAACAGGACAAGCTCCGCGCCAAGCAGGAGCAGGAACATCAGAAACTTCAGCAAAAACAAGATCAGGAGCACCAGCGGTTGGAAAAACAGCAGGCTAACGAGGCGCGCAAGCAGCAGGTGGAGCAGCAGCACCAGCACCAGACGCAACAGATGGAGCAAAGACATGCTCAAGAACAACAGCAAATGCAGCAACGCCAGCAGCCGCCTCCGCCAAAGCCGAGAAAGGATTAACGGCTAGGGCTAGTTTACGCGGCCTGAGGCGGCGCAGCAGGCCCATATTGCGCATGAAAAGTACGTTTAATTTCACAAGGTTGCAGGTCGTTCCAGTACCCTTGCAAATTCCGGAGAGATTTCTGGCAGCCGAGTGTTGTTTAGATTAGGAGGCTAATACCATGCTCCGAACAATCGGACGTTTTTCAAACCTACTTCCTGTTCTGTTGATCGGGGGGCTACTGCTAGGCGTTGGGCCATCGGTGGGCTTGGCTCAAGGGACGAAGCGGGTCATCATTGTGCAACGATTTAATCCGTTTTTTCCCTACTATGTTTATCCCTATCCTTACGCGCCCTACTATGTAGCCGCCAACTACGGCGAGGTCAAGATCGATATGCATCACCAGACTGCCGAGGTGTATATCGACGGGGGCTATGCGGCAACAATTACAAAGCCGAAGAAGTTTGCCCTTCGACCCGGTAACCATGAGATCAGCTTGCGCAGTCCCGATGGCGAGACGTTCTATCATCAGCGCGTCGCAGTGACCGTGGGTGAAACCACAAAGCTACGCGTCTCTTAGCGTACAGCCCCGCAACGCGGGATTTCGCCAAGACTCTCAGGTGTTGAGAACACCAGCCAGCAGAGTTCGCTATGATGAATCGGATTTGCTCGACGCTGTTCTGGGGCTCAATATTTCTGATATTGAGCCCCTTCTTCGCTTATGCGCGAGAGCAACTGAAGGCCGATTCGCCGGCCTTCACAACCGTCCCCGAACTCCGCTCCGCTTTCGACCTGCTCTACAACCAGAGGTTTGCAGAATCGCGAGATTTGCTTGCAAACTGGAAATCTCGGAATCCGGAGGAACCCTTTGGAGAAGCCGCTGTCGCTGCCAGCTATCTGTTTGAGGAGTTTCATGAGCAGAAGGTCTTAACCAGTGACTTCTTTCTGAACGAGAAGAGATTCCTCCGCGGGATTGACGGCAGCCCGAGTCCCGAGCGGATGAAATGCTTTCGCGAAAGTCTGAAGAGAGCCCGGGAACTTGCCCACAAGCGACAAGAGGTCGACCCGAACGACGCCGAAGCTCTTTTCGCGCTCACTTTAGCCGACGGCATGGAATCAGACGCGCTGGCCATCTTGGAGAAGAAGCACCTTGAAGCGTTGAAGCGCATGAAAGAAGCGAATAAATACGCAAAGCGACTATTGGCTCAGCACCCGGATGCCGCGGACGCCTACATCGCGCTTGGCATCTCCAATTACATCGTCGGTTCGATGAGCTCAGGTTCTCGATTCGCCCTCTGGTTTGGTGGGGTTCGCGGCGACAAGAATGTTGGGATGGATCAGATGGCCAGGACCGCCACAAGCGGCCGCTATCTTAAACCTTTCGCCAAAATTATTCTGGCCCTTGCGGCACGTCGTGAAAATCAGCCTGCCATGGCACAGAAACTCTTCCGCGAACTAAAGGAAGAGTATCCGGGCAACGAGTCGTACGCCATGGAATACGCCAAAGCCACGCGTGTGTCTCTGTAAGCGTGCATTGCATAGCGATGGATTTGCCCGGGCAGGCCGGCGCTGGCCTATCGTTTCGAGTATCGCGTCTTCCCGTGAGAGCGTGCGCGTCCATTGCGAATCGATTCAGACGACGGGGATGGTATCAGGTACCCGGGCAAACGCCTCGCTACAAAACAGGATTGTCGGACATTAAGCGCCCCGGTTGAACAACGTCTGCGGGAATCCAAAGTGGCTTGCTACCCATTAAAAACTTGCCAGTATCCAGGAATACGAGAGCAAGAGTAATGCCCGCCACTTCTGACCGCCGACGATCGAAGCGAGTAGTGCTGAAACAGCGAGCCAATCTGATCGTTGAAGGAGACGACAAGAACAGAGAATTCCATGCCTAATCGTGGATAGCTCAAAGAACGGCTTCAAGATAGCGGGCACCTCATCTGCGAGTTTCCCTTTAAACAGTAATGAGTTTCTGATTGACCAAATGGATGATCATCAGTCTAATTGGAATCTCTGATTGGGGTCCAGTGAGCCGCCTGATGGCATAACGACGGTTGTCTCCTTGACCTCAGTAAACATCACCTAGCTCAGCTCCGAGGGAGAATGGTCGCCGTGGATGCATTGTTTACTTTTTCGGGTGTCGTCGCGCTCATCGCGCTGACATCCCTTGAGATCGTGCTCGGAGTCGACAATGTCATTTTCATTTCGATTCTTTCGAGCAAGCTTTCGTCGGCTCAGCAAGGCCGCGCTCGGCGGACGGGACTCCTGGCCGCAATGGGGATGCGTATTCTGCTTTTGCTTTCCATTGTCTGGATCATTAGGCTGACCGCGCCTTTTTTTTACATCTTGGGGCGTCCTATCTCCGGGCGCGATCTTATCTTGATCGGTGGTGGTCTGTTCCTGCTGGCGAAGGCAACGACCGAAATTCACGGGCATTTGGAAGGAGAAGAAGGCCACAGCTCGGCGAAAGTGCGGCCGTCGTTTGCCGCGGTCATTACTCAGATCGTTTTGCTAGATATCGTATTTTCGCTGGATTCAGTTATCACCGCCGTCGGCATGGCCAATGAAATCATTGTCATGGTCACAGCCGTGATCCTGGCCGTCGGCGTGATGATGTTTTCAGCGGGGCCGATCAGCTCGTTCGTTAATCGCCATCCAACAGTGAAAGTGCTCGCGCTCTCGTTCTTATTGCTGATAGGCGTCTCGTTGGTCGGCGAAGGCCTCGGCATGCACATACCCAAGGGCTACATCTACTTTGCGATGGGTTTCTCAGTGTT
>Ga0126371_10003374_pt1 | contig 13979 bp, 10 predicted proteins | sample PanSoiMetaPlot_4_FD_110145 | JGI IMG/M metagenome (GOLD analysis project Ga0126371, IMG submission 110145) | Tropical forest soil microbial communities from Panama - MetaG Plot_4 | ecosystem: Environmental > Terrestrial > Soil > Tropical forest > Bulk soil | place: Panama | collected 2016-02-17 | reverse complement strand
TTTTCCAAGCTGCTCATGCCGTACGGGTACGCCCGTCGCATAATAACCAAGTAGTCCGGCTGCGAGCAGGCTAAGAGCCGCCTGATGTGAGTGCTGTCTTCCAGGATGCGCAACTAGGACACGCTTTTGCTCGCCCCTCGACGTATGCATTGTCACAGATTATGGACCTTCAGACTACTGTCGTTCGCAACATGGCCGGGTTTAAGTCGTGAGCGCGGGCCGATAAAATTGGTCATATGGTGGCGATGCCGCGAAATCCGCAAACATCTCCGTTTTTCGAGAGCCATATGACCTTTTCAATACCCTGATCACCCTATCGTGCCCCGTCTAGCGCTGTGAGCTCAGTCCCGTTGTCGGATACACTTGCCACCAGCTGCCCACGGGCAGCGATTATCGCGTCGAGTTCGTGAGCGACGCGATGGCCGCCCAGCGAGGTGTCAGAGACAAATGTCAGGCATGCGCGCGTAAAGTCGTCGACCACGATGAGAACGCGAAAGCACCGTTCGTCGGTGAGCGCATCGGGAGGCGAAACTCGAGGCTCCACGCTGATTGCGACCCTGCGGGATCCCATCCGCTCTGGCATGGCGAGAGTGCGCTTGCGACCGCTACAACGGCGCACTTGCAGGCGTCCCTTTCATAGCCAGGCCCTCTCGACCGAGGAAAAAGTAGAAACGCCGATAACCGCACCGAAGGCGGATGCTGGCCAGGCGTGAAGCGAACGCGGATGGGATCATAGGTCCGATCCACTCCGAGGAGCTGTGCACGCCCGCCGTCCGCTCACCTCGTATTCGCTCCGCAGCTGAGCGACGGCATCCAGCGTAGGGGCGGGCGTCACCTTGTTTTGAAACGATATCCTTGAGCATGGCGTTGTCGAGTATCGCTCCGCTAGCAGCTTCTTAGCTCTCGCCTTCCAGAACCTTCAGCCGCTCGCTTCAGACACCGGGCCAATACTCGCAATGGCCTGACCATGCCGTCTTACGCCGCGGCTGCGTCAGCGAATTCTACTACTTCGAGTGCCCAACGCCTCGCCCATGCCCGCCGGTCAACAGCAACGGCGGGCACTTGCCGCCCGCGCTGAATGGGGACCCCGCGCTGCAGCCATGCTTGGATCGGGGTCGTGAAGCCGGTCTTTGGCCGTTCGATAACATGGGTTGGCAACGGGACACTCGGACTGGTCCCGAGAATCCGTTTGAGTGCCCTAGTCCTCACGGCGACCACGGCCACCTGTTCTAGCAATCTTGAGTCGACCAGTGGAACCCGAACCTCGAGAGAATGCGCCATGCTGGCCCAATCAGTATCGCGCAGCAGCTGATTTCGCATGTAAAGCGCGGACTCTAGCGCAGCGACTTTCGCAAAGCCAGTCGCAGGCCAGGGCAATAGCTGGGATCCGATATGTTGTAAGGGTTTAAGCCGGCGCAAACCCAACCGGGTCAGATCCGGACCGAGAATGGCCTCTAACTCCCACGGCATGAACAACCCACGCCGCAGTAAATAAGCCCCTGCATACGTTCCACCATATCGCAGCAATCCCGCCGCTTTTGGCTTTACCCAAGATGACAATAAACCGGACTTGCTCAATAGCCATCGAGAGGCGCTTCCAACGCCTGGTACTAGCGCGGGAATTTTGAAGGCACGAACGCACAAGGGGATTTCTCGAAATGAAGGGTATCCTCCAAAGAGCTCGTCCCCGCCCAGCCCAGAGATCGCAACCTTAAGCCCGAGTTCATGTGCCGCTTTGCTTACAAACCACGTGTTAAGGCCATCGATCGTCGGCTGGTCCATAGCACGAATGATCTTTGGCAGATCTTCGCGAAACTCTGCCTCAGTAATCAGACGTGTAGTATGCCGAGTGTCGTAGCGCGCGGCGATTTGTTCAGCCAGAGGCGCCTCGTCTTCTGCCCTGCCGCGGAACTCTTCAAACGTCAGAGTTACTGTTTGGATGTCCTGCTGCCCGGCATCGCGCATGAGACCAACCAGGGCACCTGAGTCGATCCCACTGGACAAAAACGCGCCGACTGGAACGTCGCCGACGAGATGGTGACGCACGCTGTCAAGCAAGGCTTCCCTTATGCACAGCTTTTCGTCATTTGCCGAGGAAGATGCGGCTTCTGCACGGCAGTACATCTCGGCTATGGAGTAATATGATTCGCTCTCGCGGGTGCCTAGACGATCCACCCAAAGTGTCGAGCCAGCCGGCAAGGCGCGAATTTCTTGATACGTCGTAAACGGCTCGGGCACGCTACCAAACAGACCAAAACCCACCCACCCGGCCGGTTCGGGATTGCGCGACACCTTACCGCACGCAAACAGGGCCTTGACTTGGGACGCGAACCGCAGCGTCCACCCATCATCAGCATAGTAAAGCGGCTTGATGCCATAGGGATCCCGCGCCAGCAGCAGGGCCCTCTTGTCGAGATCCCAGAGAGCGAATGCAAACATTCCGCGAAGCTCGGATACCATAGCCCGGCCCTTTTCAGCGTAGAGGTAAAGCAAGACCTCGGTATCCGTTTGCGTTCGAAACATCCGGCCTTTGCCTTCGAGCGCTGCCCGTAGAGCCCTGTAGTTGTAGATCTCTCCATTAAACGTGATCACCAGTTTCCCGTCCGCACTCGCCATCGGTTGGGCACCGCGTTCAGACAGATCGATAATTGACAGACGACGATGACCTAAGGCTAGGCGTCGGTCGGGTGAATACCATTCGCCGGAACCATCTGGACCACGTGCAGCCATGTGGTCACGAATCCGCCGCAGCTCCTCGTGATCGGCAGGATTGGCAGCGTCGTGATAGGCATAGATGCCGGCGATGCCGCACATTGTGAAGATCAGCTCGTTTGCAGCAAAGACGTGCTTTTGGCGTTATAGTGGGGGCCGTGCCGCCAGTGCTAGGCGAAGGCCCTCGGGTCTAGCTAGGGTCCAGACTCAATTAGCTCACATCCAGTAGACCACGGCGGCGACAAGGCAAACGCTGGAAAAGAAGTTTCGGACGAATTTGTCGTGGCGCTGGCAATGCGCCTGAAGTCCTTAAGCCGGCAGTAGCAACTTTCCCGGAAATACTGAGCGATTGACGGCTAACAGGTCCATATCCGCTTTTGCGGCATGCCCGAACTCGGCGTCCCTGCCGCCGCGAATAGACGCATCAAACGAATAAAGTGCAGTGACATCGAGATCGGGTGCTGCGTTGCGGTATGCGTGAAGAGGAGCGAACTACTGAATGCGATGCGAATTGAGAACCGCAATCCGTGAGACCCGTCTTGCGAGCAAATCAGGTGCCGGGTAAAGCAACGGCCGCTTTCCTGTTTGAAGTGTCCCGGTTCCTGTCGCTCTTCTTCGCTCTTGTAGAATGCGCGGCAGAAGCGGCGACAGCCTTGGCGCGATAAAATCCTCTGGCGAATCTTAACCCCTACTCGTGACGGCTCGGTCCATCGTGAGCAGCGCTTCTACCAATCCACTCACATCGCCTACATCGACTCGCTGGTACTTTTCAGGCTGGAGAGCGGTGCTTGCCAGCAAGTGAACATCAGAGTCTGCGCTGCCGACGAACAAGACTCTTCGACCTGACCCAATGCACGCATGGATTTTCGACGGCAGCACATAGCCCACGAATGGATCCCGCAACGTAACCAGGTGCACGTCGACGGCAGTCAGCAGCTGCGGTAGTTCTTCCAGCCGTACGAGGCCGGATCGGTAGAGGGAGACGCCACGAGCTCGCAACCTGCTTTCCACCACATCGGCCTTGACACCTGTGGCATTCAGCCAAAATCGAAGTCCCTGTCTCGATTGCACATAGTACTGAGCGTAGGCTTCGATGAAGGTGTTCTCATCATGAGGCACACCCCAATTGCCAGAGTAAAGAATGACCCCGGCGGCTTCACGCAGTTCCTGCGGCAAGCGAAGAGGCGCGAGTCCCGGCTGGAATGCGACTGGTGAAGGATCGCGCTTGAGTCTGATTCGAGTCTGTTGAATTCCACTCTCAATGAGGCGCCGCGCCTGATCCTGACCCAAGACCTCGAATTCATCGACTCGCCGACGCCAGAACCGAGTGAGCTGCAACAGCAACCCCAGTGCCATGCCGGTACGACCACGCTCGGCGATCAGGCACTCCGGATGAAAGTCGGTGATGCGATAGATCAGCTTCTTACGAAGCAGGACATTGAGGGGCGCTACAAAATGAACCATCAGTGGCGGACTGCCCGTGAAGAGCACCCCGTCCGCTCGCCGGATAGCTGGGAACGCCGCGATCAGCAGCACCAAGTTTGAGATCACCGTCCATGCGAGCCGGGCGATAAATTTCTGCTTTCGGTAGGTTCTCCGGTGAACCCGTAGAATTTGCAGCGACCCAAGGCCCACCGATTCGGCGGCTTGACGGCTCGTGGCGCCGCTCCCCAGGCCAACTAGTGTCACGTCCCAACCATCGCTCGCCCATTGCCGTGCGAATAGGATTGCATACTGCCCGACCGCCCCAAAATCGGGTGGAAGCCAGTCACAAATATACACCAGCCGCTTGCGCATCCCGACGTCGGTCAGGGTTACGCTGGCTGCGACGTGATCGCTCACGACACCGCGCGAATAGCCGTCGCCTTAGGGACTCGCACAGTTTCACTATCGTTGCGCGCGTTGCGCATGACCTGACGGTTGATCCATTCGTAGGTCGGGCGCAAACCATCGGCGAGGATTGTCGACGGCGACCAATTGAGCTTATCCCGAATGAGACGGTTATCCGAGTTCCGGCCGCGCACCCCAGTTGGACCATCAACGTGGCGCTTGCGAATCTTCTTCCCGGCGATCTCCGCGACAATATCAACCAGACGATCGATGGTGACCATTTCATTGGAACCAATGTTCACGGGTCCAGTGAAATTGGAGCGCGTGAGTCGCAAGGTGCCTTCGAGGCACTCATCGATATACAGGAACGAGCGGGTCTGCTTACCGTCGCCCCAGATTTCGACCTCCCCTCCATTTGGAGCCATCCCAACTTTCCGACACACCGCGGCCGGCGCTTTTTCCTTTCCGTCATTCCAGCTGCCTTCAGGCCCAAAGATGTTGTGATATCGGGCAATCCGAACGTCCATACTGTAGTTGCGACCATACGCAAGATAAAGTCGCTCGCTAAAGAGCTTCTCCCAACCGTATTCGCTGTCCGGTGCCGCTGGATACGCCGACTCTTCTGCGCACTTGGGATTATCGGGATCGAGCTGGTTGTACTCCGGGTACATGCATGCCGATGACGAGTAGAAGATCCGCTTGTTGTTGCGCTGCTGTGCGGCGTGCAGAACATTCAGATTAATGGTCGCCGAGTTGTGCATCACGTCGGCGTCATGCTCGCCGGTAAAGATGTAACCAGCGCCGCCCATATCAGCCGCGAGCTGGTAGATCTCATCGAACCTGCGATCGATCACCTGCCGCACGAGATAAGGGTCCCGCAGGTCGCCGATGACGAAATCGTCGGCATCCGTTACGCTAAATCGAGGAAATTTGAGATCTGTCCCCCGAACCCAAAAACCCTCGCGCTTCAGGCGTCTGACGAGGTGGTGACCGATGAACCCGCCGGCTCCGCAGACCAGAGCCGCCTTGCTGGATGTTAGCATGCGATCGTCTCCGCAAAAGTCAGCCTATACTCGCAGCGGCGGGCGGATTGCCCAGCCTGCTGGTGCGCAGCCAATACTCATCGAATCCGCGAGGTGGCACCTTGTCCTGGAAATCGGGGACGGTGTAGTGAAAGACTTCCACGCCTTCCTGGATCGTTCGCGTTCGTGCATCCACGCCAATGGCGCGCCGGCGGCATACTCGAGGTCCGGCCAGATCCTGGCCCGTTACTCCCTTGGCCGCTTGGCCGCGCTCGCGCTAATGTGGGCGCCTTGGTCCCGGTTGAGCCGGGAAATATGAACTGAGCTCTTCCAGAGCCCTTCCGCAAAACTTAACAAAGATTGTAGAAAACCGCCCCCAGCCAACGCCTTGCGGTTGAACACATTTCCGCGGAACGCCCTCCACACCATGACCCATCTGAGCGAACGACCGACCTCTACGCGGTGCAAATAGTAGTTCACGCAAAACGCAACCTGGCGGTGGTATTCATGGCTCACCGCATCGCGACATCCGCCTTTTGGCACGGCTAGATGCACAAGACGCGCGTCTGGGCTGTACCAAATCGTTCCCTTCTTTTTCGCCCGGTGCGAGAATTCCGCGTCCTCTCCGATTGCAGCTCCATAGAATGTCTCGTCAAATCCACCAACCTCGATGATGAGAGCGCGGCGGAACGACATGTTGCAACCGGCCGCCCATTGGGCGGAAAAGGAGAAGTCAACGTCGAAGCGCATCCCGCGCCGCTGCACGAGAGTCCAATATGCACGCTCGCCGATAGCCGTACGGCTTGTCAGTCCCTGGCCATCTTGAAGCAACGGCCCAGCCACGCCTACCACTGCAGGATCGACATAGCAACGAGCGTGGGCCAACAAGAATCCCGCAGTTGGCTCAACATCATCGTCCACAAATACGACTATCTCGCCTCTCGCCAGTTGAACACCGTGGTTCCGCGCCCTGGGTAGACTTTTATAATCAGCGGGAACGTATCGGATCCTAGCCGCGTTCTGCGCAAGAAAATCGCGCGTTGCATCAACGTGTACATCGCTCTGATCGATGACGATTACCTCGAAAATCGGATATGTCTCTATCTCCAGAAAATACCGGAGGGTATCGCAGAGTGGTTTCTCACGATTTAGTGTCGGGATAACGACTGAGATCTCAGGCACCTCGAGTGTCATGTCAAAATCACGCTCCCTTGTTCACAACCCGCGCTAGCCCCTCGCATGACCCTTACGCTCGAAAGTGCGCAGGACTCTGAGCGAAAGGCCCAAGATGGCGATCTCATTCGCTCGCAGATAATTTACCTCCTTCTCTTTTCTGATCATTCCATGCCCAATTGTTCATCCGGGGGGTTTGGGCATCGGATCATTGGCTACATTTTCCGTGCGACACTCGCCATGCAATTCATCCCTATGGACACTATTTCCAACTCGATACCATTGTAACAATGGCTAGCACAATAAGTATTCGAGATTTCAGCAATTGCTCAGCGTCAATCGACTACCGTCACAAATACATTTTCTCATCTGAGTATCTGACAAACCATTCGAGGTATCCGGTCAGAATAGAACGCGTGCGAACAGCCTCGGCTTAAATTATCGTGAAACTCGATCACAATAAAATGGACTTGGGAAAGCCACTTCGCTAAATTCTCCGAAAAAAGCTCTAACTCAGAACCTTCGATGTCACGTTTAATAGACCAATGTGATCGACACCCAGTAACTCAAGGATCTCCATTATTGTTATCGCAGGAACCCTCGCCGCACTCCCAGCTCCACAATACTGATCAGATACCTGAAACGCCCATGTCGCTGCCCCTGGATTTTCAATTGGTAATTTTCCACTCTCATCCCACGCTGCGCGAATGAGTGTTACATTTTCTAGCTCGCGACAGTTTCGCTCCAGCATCGCAAAAATCGCGGCCTCCGGCTCAATGGCAACAATGTGAGCGCGGGGGTACTGTCGAGCAAAACAATCGTTGCCATCCCTACATTTGCTCCGGCATCTACGATTACTTGCGGTGACAACTTAAATGGCGAATGGTACTCGCTCCCGATAAATACCTTTTCCAGACATTGCACGTCCGTGGTCTGCCGACGGAGAACAACATCCCTCGCAATCGGCCCTGGGTAGATCTGTATCTCGCCCGGGCTGTGTTCGGTAAAAGCCAGATGAACCGCATCACGCAAAGGCATCACACGCCACAGAGTCCGTATCCGCCCCGACAATCGTCGGATTTCTTGACCTAAGTTGCTAATTCTGGCACCCGATCAAACTAACTTGCAACCGGACCAAACGCGTTTGTCACACTAGTGTCTTTATTTGTCCTCACGTACGCCATTGAATTGGGTACGATAGATCCATGATCACGAGTGTGTGGAAACGTTCTTCCGCGCACGGGGCTGTCAATAATCTCAAACTTAATAGCGGTCCGCAAAAAATCAAAAGTTTCTGTGTTGTGCGGACCGATCCAAAAATCTGCACTATAGATACCGGGAATTAAAGGGGGCAGATCAATGGTGACCTCTACTTTCTGCCTACCGGGAGCGCCGCCGATGAAGGGCTCGGTGCTGGGGAAGGCTTGCATTATTGGGAAGCCATTGACATCGGCCACATCCACCGCAATCAGCGAAAGAGGAGCTTTTTGTTCGGACACAATGATACATGAGCATTGCAGGCGCATCGTCGGTTGGGCTCCGTCGAGCGAAGCAGCTATTGATTCGAAGCGGACGGTCGGTTGGTTAGTCCAGGAGGTACGCGTCCATGAGTAGGCTAACCCCGACCCGGCTTGCGACAAATACGCATCGAGGGTAGCAGCGATATTTTGTTTGGGGCTTGCGCGGCCCCCGCAGAGGACGATCCCATGCGTGCAAAGTTTCCGAAGAGCCGCCTCATTATGACTGACGAATAGGATAGTGCGTCCCGCCTTGGCAATCTCCGACATTTTGCCGAGGCATTTCCGTTGAAATTCTATATCCCCTACCGCCAGCACTTCATCGATGACCAATATCTCCGGCTCGAGATGTGCCGCAACGGCAAATGCAAGGCGGGTATACATCCCAGTGCTGTAGCGCTTGACCGGCGTATCGATGAATTTTTCAAGACCGGCGAAAGCGACGATTTCATCAAACTTCCTTCGGATTTCGCGTCGTGTCATCCCGAGAATCGCGCCGTTTAGGACGATGTTCTCTCGTCCGGTCAGTTCCGGGTGAAATCCGGTACCGACCTCGAGGAGGCTACCGACCCGCCCACGCAACCGCACTTTGCCCGCGGTAGGATCAGTGATGCGGCTGAGAATTTTGAGCAATGTGCTCTTGCCGGCTCCATTGCGGCCGATGATGCCAACAACTTCGCCTTGTTTCACTTCAAAACTCACACGTTGTAGCGCCCAAAATTCCTCGACATCATCGCCCTGGATAATCTGCCGTCCGTGGAGCAGATCTGCGGCCTTCCGCACGAAGTTGCTGGCCTCGCGGCCGATGACGTCGCGCAGCGCCGTGTACCGCTCTCGTTGACTCGTCTGGTGACCGATCAGGTACCGCTTTGACAAATTTTCGACTGAAATGACGATATCGGGCATCATTCTGTGTCTACTCAGAGTAGGTCTGCAAAGCTGGTTTCCATCTTGCGAAACTGGCGAATGCCCAACCACATAAGGAAGACCGTGACGCAGATGCCAAACAAGAAGCCTGGCAAATAAAGCTCACTCTCCCCGCCCAATATGCACCAGCGAAACCCATCGATCACGCCGACCACTGGATTCAAGGAATACAGCAGACGCCACTTCTCGGGAACGATGCTTGTGCTATAGCCCACAGGTGACACGTACAGGCCCAGTTGGACCAGGAACGGGATGACGTATCGGAAGTCTCTGTATTTGACGTTCAATGCAGTGAGCCACAGGCCAGGACCCAAGCCGGCGAACAAACCCAGTCCTACGAATGCGGGAAGCAGCACTATTTGCCAGCCCGGAACGAAATGGTACCAGACCATCAGCCCCACCAGCATCACGAAGTTAATGCTGAAATCGACAAAGGCCACGCCCACTGCGGCCATCGGCACGATTAGGCGCGGAAAATACACTTTGCTGATCAGGTTAGCGTTCCCGACTAGGCTGCCAGAGGCGTCTGCTAGCGCACTGGAAAAAAAAGTCCACGGCAGCATGCCGGCAAAAACCATGATCGCGTAGGGCGCCGTGCCTTCTGAAGGCAAATTAGCCAGCTTGCCGAAAATGGCCGTGAAGATCACCATTGTCAGAAATGGCCGGATGATAGCCCACGCCGCACCAATTACAGTCTGCTTGTATCGAACCGCCACATCGCGCCGGGCCAGTACCCGAAACAGCTCGCGATAGCGCCAGAGATCGCGCCAGTAATGACGCTCGGCACGGCCCGCTTCAATGACAATTTCCTGGAACATGCAAAGCCCGTCAACTCGATGCCAGCCGAAGCTCTGGTCTCGGAGGTCGCCAGTTCCAAAATCGTCGGCGACGACATCGCTAAACTGCGGATACTTGAGATCGATACCGCGAGGTCTTCTTCATTCAATCGCCTCACCAAGTGGTGACCAACGAACCAGCCGGCTCCGCAGACCAGAGCCGTCTTGCTTGATGTTAGGCATGTCGTCGTCCCCTCGGAAGTTACCTATGCTCGCATCAGCAGGTAAGCTAGAGCTGCGCAAAACCGAAATTAGGTGGCGGTTTGTGATGAACGCCTCTCTGCAGCGAATGAGCGTGAACCGGCCCGCGCCCACCTGAACGTGGTCAACGGAATCCCACTCCGGTGATAATGGTGTTCAACGTCTTAGCGGCGATGACCGCATCGAGCCAGAATGAAAAGTATTTGATATAAAAAGCCGCACTCAAGCTTCAGCCGCGCTGCCGAAACACTATTGCGCCGTTCCCCAAGGGATCGGCAGTTGCCTGCCGGCCAGAATGCAGGCCAATCCACAGACGAACAGGGCGAGCCTCGATGACTTCATCTAAAGCATTCCCAATTGCTGCGGCATTCGTGCGATTTTCTGTCAAGATGATGTCGAGCGCCGGATTTCAGGCCTGTGTCGCGCCATCGATCATACTTTCTAACAAGACACAAGTCCCACCATACTTTCGCTCGATGCTTCTCGCGGACTGGCCTGTTGGTTGGCGTTAAAAGATATTCTTGATTCTATGCATCTCCAGCAGGTCGCTCGAAGACCGTCTCGCCCATCACCAGTACGTCCATCCCGGTTCGCAGGAAACACTCAAGGGCCTCCTTGGGTTCGCACACCACGGGCTCATTCTCGTTGAACGAGGTATTGAGCACCATCGGCACGTCGGTGAGGTCGCGGAAACATTCGATCAACCTATAATATCGTGGATTGGTGCGGCGACTTACCGTCTGCAGTCGTCCGGAACCGTCAACGTGAGTTACCGCCGGAATCAATGCTTGTTTCGCTTCGCGGATCTGAAACACCTGCATCATGAATGGGACAGCATCGTCCTCCTCGAACCAATCAGCCACTTCCTCCTCGAGGATAGAAGGGGCAAAGGGCCGGAACGATTCGCGCCGCTTGATCTTGCTGTTGAGAATGAGTTTCATGTCTGCACGCCGTGGATCACACACGATTGACCGATTGCCAAGCGCGCGGGGCCCCCATTCCATGCGCCCCTGGAACCAGCCGACCACCTTGCCCTCGGCGGTTCGAGTGGCGGCACGCCGACACAGCTCGGCCTCGTCCTCGATCGTCTCGACCGAGCAGCCGGCGGCTTTGATCTCGGCTTGTCTGCTCGTCATCAGCTCTTGGATATCGCCGGGGTTGAACCGCGGCCCCCAATAGGCATGATCCATCACGAACGACCGCGCGCCGTCAAGCTTGTGCCAGAGCGCAAAGGCCGCTCCGACCGCGCCGCCGGCATCGCCTGCTGCCGGCTGAACGTAAACGCGCCGAAACGGTGTGACCCGCCGCACCTTCCCATTGGCGACCGAATTCATGGCGCAGCCGCCGGCGAGCGCAAGATTGGCAAGCCCGTAGCGCTCGTGCAGCCGGGTAAGCAAATGAAAGAAAGCCTCTTCGTACATCGCCTGGACCGACCGAGCGATGTCTCGATGTCGATCCTCAATGGGATCGCTGGGAGCGCGGGGTGGGCCCAGCAACTTCTCCAGGGCCGGCGTGAACAGATCAACGAACTCGGGTGAGCCGCCCGCCCAACGATATGAGATCTCTTCCTTGTGATGGCGAAAATATGCAAGATCGAGCTCGTAGGCCCCATCGGGCCGAAGCCTCACTATCTTTCGCATGGCATCCATGAAAGCTGGCTTGCCATAGGGCGCAAGTCCCATCACCTTGTACTCGTCGCCGTAGTGCGGAAAGCCCAGATACTGCGTCAGTGCATGATAGAACATACCGAGCGAATGGGGGAAATACACACGCCGATCGATGGAGAGGGTCCTGCCCCGGCCGACTCCCCATGCAGCGCTAGAGAAGTCGCCGAAGCTATCAACCGACAAAACCACGGCATCTTGAAAGGGAGAAATATGGAAGGCCGAGGAGAGGTGGGCGAGGTGATGCTCGATACGGTGCACCTCGCCATCAAACCGATCTCCTGGGAGATTCCTTGCCAACAATTCCTGGATGCTATCACGCGCCTTCCGATTCTTGAGCCGATGTAGAATGAGAGCGAAGTCCGGACGATGGGAGACGAGATATGCCAGCTTTCTCAGCATGACGGCCCGGTTGTCCTGGTTGATGGCGACGTGCGTCACGTCGGCAAGAGTCATGCCCGCTTCCCGCAGACAATATGCAATTGCCTGCGATGGGAATCCGACCCAATGTTTGACGCGACGAAATCTCTCCTCTTCAGCGGCCGCGATGAGTGCACCGTCATGCACGATCGCGGCTGCGGAATCGGCATGGAAGGCGTTCAGCCCGAGAATGATCATTTGCTGAAGGCTCGCAGACCGGCAACTTTCATCGTCTCGCGCTTTCCGAACCGGCGCAAGTGCCAACGCCAGGCATCGCCAATCATGGTGGCAAGATCCAACCGCTTCGCCGACCACCCGAGCAAATCGCGAGCACGTGTGGCGTCGGCCACCAGGATTGCCGGATCGCCGGGCCGGCGCGGGGCATCGCGAGCATCGATCTTGCAGCCAGTAACAGCGCGAGCAGCATCTACGACCTCCCGGACCGATGCGCCCCATCCGCACGCCAGATTGAGGGCTATGCTGCCACCACCGGCCAGCAGATGTTCAACGGCGAGGACATGTGCTTGAGCAAGATCTGATACATGCACGTAGTCTCGGATTGCCGTTCCATCCGGAGTATCATAATCAGTCCCGAACACTTGGACAGTAGACCTAAGGCCCGATGCTGCTTCCAACACGAGTGGAATGAGATGGGTCTCGGGATTATGGTCCTCCCCGATCTCACCTGTCTCTTCGGCGCCCACGGCATTGAAATAACGTAAGCGCACCGACCTGACCCCGTACGCTTGACCGAAATCATCCATCATGCGCTCGCAGACAAACTTGGTGAAGCCGTAGGGATTGATCGGATCGCACCGCGTACTTTCTACGATCGGCACACTATCTGGTTGTCCATAGACAGCGCAGCTCGACGAGAACACGATCAGCGAAATCCCCGCCCGCACCATGGTATCTAGCAGTACTCGCGTCCCATCGACGTTCACATCGTAGTATCGGCCAGGCAATTGCACCGATTCCCCGACGTAAGCGAGCGCAGCAAAATGCATCACCGCGTCTAGGCGGTATGTTTTAAACAAAGCCTCGAGCGCCCTTGAATCGCGGATATCGCCCTCGAGCAATGGACCCCAGCGTACAAACTCACGATGGCCGGAGCTGAGATTGTCGAAGACGATCACGTCGTGGCCGGCTTCCGCGAGCGCCTTTGCGCAATGGCTCCCGATGTAGCCGGCCCCTCCGGTGATGAGAATGGACGCCATGTCGGGGCTGCCCCTGGATTTAGCGGGCTACAGCTGAGAGGCGATCTGTTTGGACGCCGCGAATCGTCGTTCAATAAGTTGAACCGCGAGCATTGTCTCGAAAAGCAGGCGCTGAAGCGCGTAATACCAACCGGGCCAGCCATCGAGTAAGCAGCCCTTTATGACCAGTGTGTAGAGGAAAACTGCCAACGGCGCAGGCCAAGCAGCGAGCCGGATGTGGTCCGAGACACCGAGCGCCTTGGGGTTGGACGCCAACAGGTGCTCCGCCTCGTCACGGGCATATCGCTCCTGGGCGCTAAACCAGCGCGCCAGCGGCTTGCGATCGTCGTGAAAGATCACACCGGTGAGCGACATGACCTTGCCCACGACGTTGATACGATGACCGTGCCCCTCGTATCAACGTCGTGGGCAAGGTCATGTCGCTCACCGGTGTGATCTTTCACGACGATCGCAAGCCGCT
>Ga0126371_10003373_pt1 | contig 13979 bp, 13 predicted proteins | sample PanSoiMetaPlot_4_FD_110145 | JGI IMG/M metagenome (GOLD analysis project Ga0126371, IMG submission 110145) | Tropical forest soil microbial communities from Panama - MetaG Plot_4 | ecosystem: Environmental > Terrestrial > Soil > Tropical forest > Bulk soil | place: Panama | collected 2016-02-17 | reverse complement strand
GACCGGGACACACACTCGCTATGACATCTATCGCCAGCAGCGAATCCCGGCCAGTGCCTGCGTCTACCTCGCTGGCGGGCTGGGATCATCTTCCGCAGGAATACGCCATCCCCGAGATGGCGCCTTCACTCGCCGAAGCGCGCGCCTACTGCGAGCGGCTGGCTACCACTCATTACGAAAACTTCTCCGTGGCAACGTGGTTTCTGCCTAAGCGCCTGCGTCAGCATTTCTATAACGTGTACGCGTACTGCCGCATCTCCGATGACCTGGGGGATGAGGTCGGAGATCCGTCACTATCTTTGCGGTTGTTCGATCAGTGGGAAAGGGAACTGGTTGCATGCTATGACGGAACGCCCCGCCATCCGGTCTTTGTGTCGCTCGCCGAAACGGTGCGTCAGTTCGAAATTCCGCAGCACGAGTTCTCCGATCTTTTGACGGCCTTTCGTCAGGATCAGATGACCACCCGCTACGGCTCATTCCCGGATTTGCTTGGCTACTGCAAGAACTCGGCGAATCCGGTTGGCCATCTTGTCCTTTATCTCTGCGGCTACAAGGATGCGGAGCGGCAGCAGTTGTCCGACCGTACCTGCACGGCTTTGCAGTTGGCGAACTTCTGGCAGGATGTCTCGGTCGATTACGAAAAAGGGCGAATTTATCTCCCGCTCGAAGACCTGCGGCGCTTTGGCGTCTCTGAAGATGACATTGCGAATAACCGCAACACCTCCGGCTTTTGCGCGATGATGGAATTTGAAGTTCAGCGCGCCCGTGAATGGTTCGACGAAGGGTTGCCGCTGGTCGGTAAAGTCGACAAAGAGTTGGCGATCGACCTGGAACTCTTTACCCGTGGCGGTCAGGAGATCCTGAATGCGATTGAGCACCAGGGCTTCGCGGTGCTTGGCCGGCGTCCTGCAATCTCGAAAGCGCGCAAGCTTGCCTTGGTGGCCCGCGCTGCACTGGGGAAGCTGCTATGAGTACCGCCGTGCAGTCGGCTCCCGTGCAGTTCGCTCCGACACCCTCGCAACTCGCGATGGCCTACTCGGTCTGCACCGGCATCGCCCGCAAGACCGCAAAAAACTTCTACTACGCGTTTCTGGTCCTCCCTCGCCCCAAGCGCCAGTCACTTTGCGCCGTATACGCCTACATGCGGCATTGTGACGATTTGTCGGACGATCCGACGCTCGCACCTCGCGAGCGCCGCGCTCGCCTTGAAGCCTGGCTCGATCGTTTCCACCTCGCCCAGGCCGGCGCGCCTACGGATGATCCGGTTCTTCTGGCGCTGACCGATACACAACGCCGTTACCAGATCCCGATGGAATTACTCGATCAGCTGGCCTTCGGCACCCTGATGGACCTACCGGAGAGCGAAGCCTATGACCAGAAGCCCGCTTCGGATCCGAAGTCCGTCTTGATGGTGCAGTATCGGTCCTTCAAGGATCTGTACCTCTACTGCTATCACGTCGCCTCAGTCGTCGGACTGGTCTGCATCAAGATCTTCGGTTATCGCGATCCGGAAGCAGAGCGCCTGGCCGAGCGTTGCGGTGTCGCCTTCCAGCTGACCAACATCATTCGCGACGTCAAGGAAGACGCCGGACTCGGTCGCGTATATCTGCCGTTGGAAGACTTGCAGAAATACGAGCTGAATCCGCTCGACCTACAAAAAGCGCCGGATCCTTCGCGGCTGCGACCGCTCCTTGCCATGGAAGCCGATCGCGCCCGTGATTTTTATGTGTCGGGTCACGAGCTGATTCCGTACGTCAGCGAAGATAGCCAACCCGCCTTATGGGTGCTCGTAACAATCTACGAGAAACTACTCGAGAAGATCAGACGCAGACAGTTTGACGTCTACGGCGGCCGCATCAGCCTGACGGCTTTCGAAAAGATCAAAGTGCTGGGGAAAGGTTTTCTTAAGCGGTTGACGTGATGCCCCAGCTTCCTTCACAAAATCCTACAGTCGGAGTCGTCGGTGGTGGCTTGGCTGGACTCGCCGCAGGTTGTGCGCTGGCCTCAGCTGGCTTTCGCGTCACTTTGCTGGAGCGCCGCCCCTACCTTGGCGGCCGCGCCTCCTCTTACCAGCATCCTGGCACAGGCGAAGTCATCGACAACTGCCAGCACGTCTTGCTTGGCTGCTGTACAAATCTCATCGAGTTCTACGAGCGCACAGGCGTAGTTGACAGCATCCGTTGGTTCGAGAAGATGACCTTCCTCGAGCCGGGTGGGAGGGCCTCCGAGATCGGTCCGTCCACGTTGCCCGCGCCTCTCCACACCGCGCCAGCTTTTCTCCGCGCCGCGTGCCTCGACTTTCCCGACAAGCTCGCCATCGCCCGCGCCATGATGGCGCTCGCTCCCGCAACTCCCCACGACACGGGCGAGCCCTTTCTCGCGTGGCTTCGCCGCCATGGGCAAACTGATCGTGCTATCGATCGCTTCTGGAAGACGATTCTGGTGAGTGCCCTGAATGAAGACGTCGACCGCATGTCGGTGCCGTACGCCGCACAGGTGATGCGCGAGTCGTTTCTAAAATCGGCCGCCGCCGGACGCATGGGCGTGCCCACGATTCCACTCACCGATCTCTACAACGCTGCCGGCGAATACATTCGCGCGCATGGCGGCGACGTCCGCTGCCGGACATCGGTCGACTCATTCCGCGCTGAGATGTCGCATGTCCGCCTGGGGATTGGATCGCGAGACGACATATTTGATTACGTCGTGCTCGCCGTTCCCTTCGACGGCTTGGCCAAATTGCTTCCCGAGACGAGCGCTTCGCAGCCGCTGCGCGACTCGCTCGCGCGCTTCGAGACCTCTCCCATCACGGGCATCCACCTATGGTTCGATCGCGAAATCTCTGACCTCGAACACGCGGTGCTTCTTGATCGCACAATTCAATGGATGTTTCACAAGTCGAGGCTGCAAAAACGCGACCATAACGGCCACGGGAGCTACGTCGAGTTGGTGGTCAGTTCTTCGAAATCACTCGTCGAAAAATCACGGCAAGAAATCGTCGACCTCGCAGTGCAGGAGTTGAAAGAGTTTTTTCCCGCCGCCCGCGACGCCGAGCTTCTGAAGTCGACGGTCATCAAAGAAATTCACGCAACGTACTCTCCGAAGCCCGGAGTCGAATTGAATCGTCCGCAACCGCAGACGGTATGGCCGCGTGTCTATCTCGCCGGCGACTGGACTGCGACGGGATGGCCTGCGACGATGGAAGGTGCCGTGCGCAGCGGATATCTCGCCGCTCAATCCGTCGCGCGCCTGGCAGGGAAGCGCGACGCAGCGTTCCTGGTCCCCGATCTCGCACCCACCGGCTTCATGCGGCTGTTCGGCTAACTCTACCGGTGGGCCAACTCGAGACCCACAACTCCTGCGCTCCCCTTGCCCTCTGGGGTCATCGCTTTTCTTTGTGCCCTTTGCGGTTGAAAGCTTTCCCTCAGCACTCTCTGCGGCTTTTCTCCGTTCTCTCTGCGGTTAAGAGCTTTTTTGTCTGGAATTCTCCCCGGAGGCTTCCAAGCGCCTGTTTCCCACTGATTAAATGCACTTGCTCGCAGATCAACGGTGGAACATTGCAATTCTGCATAACAGGCGAAAGGGTGTGATAAGAGCAGAAGAGCCTCCGTCGACAACCGAGCCTCAACCCCTTCTGCCAGGAAGATTTAGTGAGTCTCATTAGCTTATAGATAAGTCAGAATGAACGAAAAAAGCGAAATGTTCCACGGGGAACATTTGTGTGATTTGCACGATTTTCCCGTGCCGGATTCTTCGTCTCGTCTTTGTGCCCAGCTCGACAGGGTTGCTCAATACCATGCGACCAGCACGTCGACCTGTTCGAGCACGCTCGCGCTCTCTGCCTGGAAGAAGACCCGCCACACAGGACTACTCCGGTCGATGTCACCGACGACCTGGAAGACTCCGGGACAGCCGTAGTTGATGCGCATCCCCGCCACCGGAGCGGTCGCTCCTGTGAAGAGAGAGCAATGTTTGCCGTTGGCGAGTTCGATCGCCCAAGGCAATGCAGAATCGCGAGATGTTTCTTTGCGCGGGTCGTTGGGCATTGGGTCGGTCAGAGTGAGCAGAACAACTTTCTGCGACCACGGGCCTTCCACAGGGCACGCGAGTTGTTTCTCGTCGCCCATGATTCGCTGGTAGCAGGGATCGAGAATCGCATTGCCTGCGTTGCAACGCCATGCGTCGGGACGTGTCGGCGACGCTGCCGATGGGGCAAAGCATTTTCCCGAAGCTTTTTCGGAGACTTGGAGTCCGTCTGCGACGCCTTTTACTCCGAAAGGTGTGAGCAGCTTGATCTGCGTGCGCGGCGGTTGAGGCGGATCAGCTGCGATGGCGAGGGGAACATGCTTGGCCACCAGTGCCAAAAGAACCGATGCGATGGAGCGTATTGCTGCGTTTGGGAGAGTGAACGACATGAACGTTTGTAGCCTGCGATCTGGTAATTCAGGATGAGGATCGCGGGGGAGACGCCACCGCTACTTCTTCTTTGCACACCCGGCCGCGTTGCGGCCGGGTGGCACTCATCCGTAGTCCGAGTTCAAGGTCGCTTACATTCCCTTGAAGAAGTGGACGACTTTCTTGCCCGCGTCTTCGGTGTAATGTACGACGACTTTGTCTCCTTCCTTCGCCACGTATTGCGAGCTTTTCACAACGCCGTGCTCGGTATCGATGGTGGCGTCTTTGCTCCAGTTGTAGGTGGTTTCAGCGCCGTCTTCGGTTTTGATCGATACAGTATGAGCGGCTTTATTCACTTTCGTGATTGTGCCTTCACTTACCTTCATCGTGTCTTTGCCGAAATCGTCGACGGAGGCTGCGGTCTTGTCGGCGCCTTTCTCCGTGTAACGCACGACGACATGCGTCCCCTCCTTGCCCTTGAAGTAGATGTCAACGGCTCCAGCCTTCGCGTCTTTGCCAGCATCGCGGGCACCACGGACTGTGGTCTTTTCGGTGTAGTGGAAGACGTGCTCGGTTCCGTCCGCAGTCTTCACTGCGATCGTCTTCCCATCCTTATCGATTTTGGTGACTGCTCCCGACACGGCATGGACAACATCGGTGTCGAAGGCAAAGCTGACGACCGCCGTTGCACACAGAATCAAGAGCACCTTGCTCATCCACTTCAGATTGGTCATTTTGATCTCCAAAAAGAGAATTAAGTATTTCGGTTTGGTTGTAATTACTTCAAAGCGAGTAGCTGGTTATCAACACTGAATACGCCGGGCACGCTGTTGGCTTGAGTGCCGGCGATCTGCTTGTCCATGGCGCTATCGACGACGCCGTAGAGCGTGACTTTGCCATTGTCGACGACGATGCGAATCGGCTTCTGCGGGTCGATCTCATACTTCCGTAGCGCAGACGACCCGTAGATCGCTCGATAGAGGCGGAGACGCAAATCGTCGTCAAAGAGGGAAGTCGGCGCAACTTCGATGTTGTCGGTGACGTCCTTCACGCCTGGCGTGCTCTCGACGATGGCGATGGCTGAGTCACGGCTGGGATAGTCGTGCACGTTGCCACTCAGGGTCACCTCGCCGTTTTTGACCTCGAGAGCGATGGCATTGAAAGCGATACCATACCCTACCCGGTCGTAGCGGAGCTTGTTGGCCAGCGTTTCCCGCAGTTGTGCATCGGGCACGTCACCCTGAACCTGCACGTGATTGCGAACGCCGTCGACGTTCTTGATCTTCTTCACCTTCTTCTCGAGATTCATTTTCTCGATATAGACTTTGACAGTTCCCTCGAGCAAAACGATCTGATCGTCGACCGACGCTTTTACGTCCTGATATTGCTTCTTGCTCTGGATGAATTTATTTACGTCCTGGAGGATCTGTTCGTCATTCTTTCCGGCCTTCGCTCGTGCCGCGAAGGGCAACAGGGATATCCCACACAACAGGAGAGCAAGTACTGAGACGCGACGCATGGCTGACTCCAACGTAGAGTTGAGTGAACGTGCGGGGGCCCAATGTTTGTGAAGAGGATTACGAGAATAACGAAAATGTTGAGAGTTGACCAGTCAGCACCACAGGCGAGGAAAGATTTTCTTGCAGCGAGGGGTCAGAACGCGAGGAGTACGACGCCGCAGGCCACCAGGGCCACGGCAATGCAGCGCCGGCGATCGACGCGCTCATGCAAGAAGAGTTTCGCAGCGATCATGTTTCCGACGAAGGTGAGGGAAGCGGAGGCAGGCGCGATGAGACTGACGTCGCCCCACGACAATCCAAACAGCAACGCGAAGAAGGCAATTGCCATGGCGGCAATTCCGAGCGCGAAGAGCGGATGGCGCAGAACACTGCCGACCACACGGAAGATGCCGTGGTTCTTCCACAGATCTCCAACGTCGCCGATCTGCTTCATGGCCTTGGACAGCAGAACGTCGCCGGTGACCGAAGCAGTCACCATCAGGAAGATCGCCCCCCATGTGTACGCGTGTTTCACGAGGGGCCTCGGACAGAGGCCAGTTCTGCTTCATGTTCCGGATGAGATTCGCGGAGTTGATGGTCCGGCAGCGGTGTAAGCACGGGACCGCCTGCAATGAAACCGACACCGGATGTGATCAGCAAAATCCCGATCCAGCGCGCCGTGGTGACCTGTTCATTCAAGACGAACTTCGCGATCAGCGCAATGATGACGTAACCAATCGACGTCGCAGGCAGAACGTAAGTCAGGTCCGCCCAAGAGAGTGCGGTCATGTAGGTGGCGAAGAAGCCGATGAGCAGCACAATGCCGCCCAGCACCCAGACGTTAGCCAAGGCGACAATCAGTGATTGCAGGTGAGTCAGCGAGACGGTGCCGATGTCTCTCATACCGCGAGACAACAATGAGTCGCCGACCGATCCGAAGAGGGCGATCCCAAACAGCACCAGATATTTCCGAAATGTCACTGTCCGCCTAAGCTTTGGCCGGCTCCACTGCGGGCGAGGACTCATCCTGCGACTGCTTCTCGCGCACCCACTTGTGTCGCATGGCCCGGGTTTTGAGGAAGGCTTTCGCTTCCTTGTAAAGCCGCTTCCGGTCACCGCTGTCGAAAGCCGCTTTCTTTAGGATGCGGAAGACTGCTTTTGGACGGAAATAATACTCATCATAAAAACGATGGACCATTTCCATAATTTCGGCTGCCGGCAGCCCCGGATATTGAATGTGCGCCAGCTGGTGGCCGCCCTCGTCGACCATTTTCGTATCGGCAACCATGAAGCCGTTCTTCACGGTGTAGTCGTATAACTCGGTTCCGGGATACGCATGCGCCACGGAAACCTGGATTGTTTCGACGTCTAATTCCTTGGCGAAGTTGATCGTGTTGCGAATGGTTTCGTGCGTCTCACCGGGCAAGCCGAGGATGAAGTCGCCGTGTATGACGAGTCCGAGCTTGTGGCAATCTTTTGTGAACTGGCGCGCGCGTTCGACGGTAGCGCCTTTCTTGATGTTCTTGAGAATCTGTGGGTCACCTGATTCGTAGCCCACGATCAGCAGGCGGCAGCCCGCTTCCTTCATGGCCTTCAGCGTTTCGTAGTCGGTAGTGACGCGCGAAGTGCAGGACCAAGTCAGGCCGAGCGGCTTCAACTTCGCACACAACTCGATGGTGCGCGCCTTCTGAATGTTAAAGGTGTCGTCGTCGAAGAAGAATTCCTTCACGTCTGGCCAGTATGTTTTCGCACGGGCCATTTCGGCAGCCACGTCGTCGGTCGAGCGCTTGCGCCACGGATGACCGCTGAGCGTCTGCGGCCACAGGCAGAACGTACACTGCGCGGGGCAGCCGCGTGTTGTGTAAAGCGCAACGTAGGGATGAAGCAGGAACGGAACGTTGTAACGCGTGACGTCGAGATCGCGCTTGTAGATGTCGGTGACGTGCGGTAGGGCGTCGAGATCCTGCAGCTGCGGACGATCGGGATTGTGCACGATCTGGCCGTTCTTCAGGAACGAGATGCCGGCGATTTCCTCAAGCGGTTTGCCTTGGGCGTATTCGACGACGGTGTAATCGAACTCTTTGCGCGCGACGAAGTCGATGGCGGAGCACTCACGCAGCGACTTCTCCGGTAGCACGCTCACATGGGGTCCAACAAAACAGATCTTGATGTTAGGGTTTGCGTCCTTGATCGCCCGCGCCAGCCGGATATCTCCGGGAAACCCCGGAGTGCTGGTGAACAGCACGAGGAATTCAAAGTCCTTTGCGATTTCGATGGTTTCCTGGCCGCTGACGTGGTGCGGCGGCGCATCGAGGAGGCGCGCCCCTTCGAGCATGCCGGTCGGATAGGCAAGCCAGACGGGGTACCAATACGACTCGATTTCGCGCGTGGCTGGCCATCGGGAGCCGGCTCCGCCATCAAAATTTTCAAAGGAGGGGGGATTCAAGAACAGTGTTTTCAAAGGCATATGGGTGGATAAGCTATCTTAACATCCTCTCGTGGATTTCCGGGTACTTTTCAGGTTCGCTCAGGGCTCGGTTTGGGCGGTGACCCACCGCCAGGCAGAAACTTCCTTAAGTCTAACGATATCAGTGGTCTCCCGAGCAACGGAACTGGATTCTGCTGGACAGTGATTAGATGCATCAAGGGGCGGAAAAGACGGGGTGGGAGGGGTAGAGTTGTGTTGGAATTAATGAGCAAAATCGCCCGATTTCGATAAGCAGGCTTAGCTCCCGCATTGCCCTCATCCTCTGTCCAGCCTCGTCAAGATGGGCCCCAATACGAACGCGACGAAGAATCCAACCGCCTGGTGAATGGCGGAGACCCAAAGCAGGGTTTTGCTGAAGTTGCTTGCGTCATCACACGTGTAGGGCTCGTCCGGGCTGCAACCCTGGGCTCGGATGCGCGGTGCAATGTAATACCGTGACCAACCCCGCAACCGGCGTCTGTCACTCGGCGCAAACCCTTCATTCCACTCCAACGCTTTCCCAGCGAGGTTGGTTTCGTCACATTACATGACCGGAGCAGCGGTTCCGTCCGACCACTTGCCTACCGGAACAACAAACACGTTGATCGGTTGCCCGCCCTTGAATTGCGGATTGTCCATTACGGGTGAGTTCGGGAGATCTGCACCCCAAACCGTACTATCGAGTTGCGGCGTATCAAACATCAAATGGGCCAGGTTGTGGCCGTCATTGTCGGTGGGGTAGGCGCTCTTCGACATCATGTAACTCATGGCGCCCGGTTCGAGCGGTTTGAGTTCTCCTTTGTCGAACGCAGTCTTGGTGTCTTCCATGATTTGATCTTTTGTACCTCCGGCTAACACCATTTCGGTTCTCTTGTATGTAATCGGCAGGACAGAGCGTGCCGCCGGCGGATTGAAGCAGATCGGACCGCGAAGCTTGGGATTCCAATACTCCTTTGAGTCGAACCGCGACATCCACGCTCTCTCCACCACGCATACAAAACCATTCTGGCCTTCAAGGGCCGTCTCGTAACCTTGCTTTCCTAAGACTAGCACCGTGGCATTGCGCGAGATGGACGCGGGAGCGGCACTGCGCGCGAGCGCAATCTCGGCATTTCGATCCGTCATCAGATATTGCTCCATCGGTGCCCTGTGAGGATATTGAGTTTTTCGTCAGGCGCTTTGGTTTCCCGTGCTTCAAAAACGATGCTGAACGCGAGAACCAGAAGGGCAGCGGCGGCGAATCGAATTGCTTTCATGGGTTCCTCCAGATGGTTAAAGCCTGAGCGACCCCGCGCATGAAGATTGTCTCTCTTGCGTATCTGCCATTATGTTGATATCAACATTAATGCGGGGGTAAGCAGAGACTTATCAGTCACGTGATATGGCGAAAACTGGTCGCATCCCGTACAGAACGACGATTCTGGTTCGTGATTCCTGCTTATGCCTGCATCTGCAGTGCGCGGCGCGAGCCCTTGCGCGGCGATTCGACGAAGCACTGCGCCCCGTGGGTCTGACCAATGGGCAATTTTCGCTCTTGAATCGGCCTGAACCACCCGCGATGGGTGCGGTGGTGTCATTACTCTCGCGATGGATCGAACGACTCTAACGGCGGCTTTGAAGCAACTGGAGCGTCGCGGTCTTCTCCGGATCACCACAGACCACAACGATCGGCGTGCCCGCCGACTCGACCTGACTCCGAAAGGAAGAAGGTTGCTTGCTCGCGGCGTCCCTGTTTGGAAAAGTGCGCATGATGCAGTGGAGGCTCTGCTGATTGAGCGCGAGCCTGATCGTCTACGGAAAGATTTGCGCGTTCTTTCCTGATTGTCGAGTCGTTGGAAATTTGTCGGCCAATTTCTTCTTCAGACTGGTACTGCCGGTCGCGTCAATTTCCGTTATTCACCCACTTCTCCAACTCACCCGTAGAGCGCAGGAGCGCGATCCGCGCGCGCTGCAGTTCGAAGGTGGCGTCCTGCAAGGTCAGGAAGTTCTCGGCAGCTTGTGAGCGAGCATCGCCGAGATCTCTAATTGTTGCGTTGCCAGAGTCGGCGCGGGTCTGCGTGGCGTCGAGATTCGCTTGCGTGATCTCGTACTCGAGCTGCGCGACCTGTTGGGTGGCGGCCATCTCGCGAACCGCCCGCTGCTGGCGCAACGTTTCTTCGGAAATCTGGTTGCGCGTAGCTTCGGCTGAGCGCTTGGCTTTCAGCGCGTCAGCGTCGGCTTCGGCGGCTTTTTGGTGCTCTACCGAGCTAAAGAACGGGAATTGGATGGAGACACCGATGGTCGCGTTGTTGGCCTGGTAATGAGCGTAGAAGACGTCGTAGTTGTTGTACTTGGCCAGTAAAGCGTATTGGGCAGCGAAGTCGACATGGGGCCACAGGGATTTGTGTTCGCCCTGCGCTCGAAGATACGCGGCGCGTGCTCGCTCTTCCGCGGCCTGCGCGCCAGGGTTGTTCTTCGTGGCAGCTGAGACCTGTTCATCATCTTCGGGGATTGCAGGCATCTGGGGTATGGACTCGGACGCAATTTGGATTTCGGATGGCTTGAGTCCGGTGAGCTTGGCCAGGTGCTCGCGCAGGACATCGGCTGAGCCCTGGGCCTGTACTGATCTCAGATGTGCGCGCGCCGCGGTAAGCCGGGCCTTGGTGCGTTCGACCGGACTGTCGATGCCTTCCTTGACACGCTCGGCCATGGCCTCCTCGAATTTATTGGCGGCGGCTTCCTCCTGCTGCAGTCGCCCCATGCGCTGCTCCCACTTGTTGAGTTCGGCATAGCTGAGGACCGTGTCCTGAATGAGCTGGGCGCGCTGGTCTTTGCTTTGTAGAGTTGTGGCCTGCCACTCGGTGCGCGTTGCGCGAACAAATTGCTGCAATGCGGGATTCCAAATGGCCGACTGCGCGTTGATGTTGAAGATCGACGGCGCCGAGCCTTCGAGGCTGAGCGGGAAACCCCAGGATTTTCCGAGTCCCGAACCGAAGACAAGCTGCGGGATGTAATTATCGCGGGTCTCGCGGTACGAGGCACCAGCGCGTTGCACCTCGGCGGTGGAAATCCCGGTGGCGGTACTATGGGCGAGCGCAAGCTCAACGGCATGCTTTAGCGTGAGCGGCTCAGCGCTAGCGGGCAGAGAAGCGATCAAGAGGAAGCTCAGCGCCGCGACGGCGCACACGCCAACACGAAGACGATTGCTCATTGGGCACCTTTTGAAGCTGAACTTGGAGTGGAGGAATGTCCGGCGCTCATGCCGCTTTAAGGATAGCCAAAGCGAGATTGCGTAAGGGAGTCAAAATTGAGTGAGTGCAGACATCAAGTGCATAGGTCTTTCGCTGCGCTCAGGAGGACAACGTGGCACAAACAGCCGCGGTCCCAGCGCCCGCGGCGTCTAGTTATCGGCTCACGCGATCGAGTGCTTCGCGGGCGCGTCCAAAATCCTTTGCCATCGCCAGGGCAATTTGATACTCCTGCGCGGCGCCACGGCGATCTCCTTGCTTCTCGAGAATGTTGCCCAGCATGTAGTGAACTTTGAACGGCGGCGCCTGCTCGACGGTGTTCGATGCAAGATAGCGGCGCAGTAATTGCGACGCGAACGGCAGGTCGCGATTCGCGCGCAGCAAAGTAGAGGCGGCGTCGACCAGGACTTCCGGCTGATCCATCGGCGCGGCGGCTGCGTGTTTCAGAGCATCCTGCATCTCGTCGAAGCGGCCCGTCTTGCGATAAAAGCCCGCAAGGTTGAGCCATGCGTTGGCCCCGCCATGACTCGCTTCAATGGCAGCACGGTATTCCTTTTCCGCGGTGTCATTGTCCTTATTTTTCTCGGCAAGCCGGGCATTCACCCAGTGAGCCTTCGCTGGATTTAACGATGCGAGGGCCTCCGATTGGGCACGAGCCTTGTCCTGTCCACCGCCAACGATGCCAGGCGCTTCGAGATAGAACTCGGCGAGATCGGTGCGGGCGATGGCACTCTTCGGATTCAGCGCAACCGACTTTTCAAATTCAGTGCGAACTTTTTTTGCGTACCCGGCGGCGGAGATGAAGCTTACCGAATCGGCCTTTTCGCCATAGGCCCGTCCGAGCCAGAGGTGGTATTCGCTGTTGTTCGGGTCGAGCGAAACCGCCTTCTCGCATGCGGAAATCGCGCGGTCCCAATTGTTCACGGAAAAATATGCGCGGCAGAGAAGGTTGTAAGAAGCGGCGTCGTTGGGTGACACATTGATTTGCCCGCTCAGCTTGGTGATCGCGTCGTCCACGCGGCCGGCGGAGATAAGATCGAGCGCCGCATCGGCGGAGAATCCGAAGGCCGGCACGAGCAAGAAAAGTAAGAACGCGAATTTCAAAAGCGACTTCATGAACTACTGCACCACCTTCACGGGAGATCCGTCGCGCAATGATTTCAAGCTCGAAGTGGAGTTGAGCGCGACGAGGTCCTTATCCGTAAGACCGCTGCTGACTTCCACCTTGGTTAAATTAGATGCAGCAACACCGACTTGGTGCCGGCGCAGCTTGTCGTTCGTAATCTGATAGACGTAGGGGCCCGACTCGTCCTGCCGCAAAGCCTCTCGCGGGATGGTCAGCACGTTATCGTGCTGCGCGACGATGATGCCCACGCTCACATTCGTATTGGGCAGGAGCTTGTAGTCTTCATTGTCGAGGTCGATGGTGGCCTCGCCGACATTGCGCGTGCCGCGCAGCTTCACGGTCGCAGGAAGGGTAGCCACCGTGCCGGTCCAAATGCGGCCGGGCACAGCATCCCAGGTGATCTCAGTTTTTTGTCCTTTCACGAGGCGCCCGATATCGGGCTCGTCGACATAGGCACGAACGATCAGATGGGAAAGATCCGCTTCCTGCAGCAGAAGATCTCCAGGTTGCACGTATGCGCCCTGCTTCACGGGCAGTAGGTAAACCACACCATCAAACGGAGCGACGATGTTTGATTTTTGCAACGTATCTGCTGCGGCGTCGTAAGCGGCCTGTGCTTGCGATTTTTGAGCGTTGACTTTATCCACTTCGGGTTTCGAGTAACGCTCTTTCTGTTTTTGCTCGAGCAGGTCGAGATCCGCTTGCGCGCGCTGCAAATTGTTTTCGGCCTCTTTCACTTCGCCAACCGAGGCAGCGCCCTTCTGTTGCAATCTGCGCAGCGCGTCGAGGCTGCGCTGCGCTGCGTCGCGATCGGTCTTGGCTTTCACGAGCTGGGATTGCAGGGTCAGCAACTCTTCCTGCGAGCCGCCTTTCTCGATGGCCTGTACGTCCGCCTGCGCACCCTTGACCTGTGCAGTGGCACGCGCGGCGAGGCTGCGTGCGTCGGCGTCATCGAGCTGCAGAAGCAATTGGCCCTTCTTCACGTGGTCGCCTTCGTGCACCAGCACGCGGCGCACAGTGGTATTAACCGGGGAATGGGCTTCAAAGTTCTGCGCGGGCTCGATTTTTCCGTTTGTCGAGATCACCGTGCGGATGGAACTGCGCTCGACGGAGGCCGCACGGACGGGGATTACTTCCTCGCGCATCGATCCGAACGAGGCCAGCAGAATTACGGCGAGGACCGCTCCCAACGTGATGAGCAGCCAGCGGTGCCGGCCCGCAAAGCCAGTTTTGTCCTTATCCATCAATGCCATGGGGCTGGTTTT
>Ga0126371_10003371_pt1 | contig 13980 bp, 14 predicted proteins | sample PanSoiMetaPlot_4_FD_110145 | JGI IMG/M metagenome (GOLD analysis project Ga0126371, IMG submission 110145) | Tropical forest soil microbial communities from Panama - MetaG Plot_4 | ecosystem: Environmental > Terrestrial > Soil > Tropical forest > Bulk soil | place: Panama | collected 2016-02-17 | reverse complement strand
GGCTGCCGCTTGAGTTTTCCATTGGCGAGGCGTGCCTTCGACTGTCTCACGTCGAGCCCCAGTCTGGCGGTCGTTCGCCATGGGCGGTGACCGGACTTGCGGTCGGGTCTGTTTGCGTGATTGCCCTGCTTGCATTGGGTTTCTTGCGGGAAGAAGGAAAGGCAAGAGTCGAGCTTGCACCGCCGTCAGCTCCGACCACGCGTCTTGCTTCTTCGGATCCGACCGCCGGGCTTGCCGCGCTGGCACGCAGCGAACGAGAGCAGATTGTCGATCCTCGCACGCTCGAGCGAGCTCAGCAGGAAATCGCAGCTCGTCTCAAGGATGCCAAGATCCACATGCTGCGCGTCAACGTTGAGGATGGACGGCTCGCTGTTTCGGGAATTCTATTGGCGCACGAGCGTGCCAAATGGTCAGAGATCCAGTATTGGTTCGACCAGACCTATCGCGGACGCTTGGGGCTAACGGCGAATTTCACCGAGAACAAGCCACCGAATCTGCAGCTGCGGGCGGTGTGGTTCGGCGACCGGCCCTACGTGATTACGGCTGACGGTCAGCACTTCAACCAAGGTGCGGTCTTGGACGACGGTTGGGTCGTTCAGGAAATCGCTCAGGATCATCTTCTATTGGCCAAGGACGGCGATACGGAGTCATTTTCCTATCCGTAAACGACCCCACGGGCTAAAGCCGGGGGCTTTCTGGAGCCCTGCATCATGGTGTTTGGACCACCACAACACGCACCTCTAGGATGGCTTACGCCACCCCCGCGTGCGGACATTCTAGGAGGGTCCGCTTGGCGTCGGTTTCGATTTTACGTCGGGGCCTATCCCCAACAACGCCCTATCGAAATTTCAGACAGCCCGTTCGAGTTTGTCCGCCGAACGGCGCAGAACTCCCCCCGATGGGGGTTCATATCAAGGGGCGCGCTTTCCGGCCCAGCCCTAAAGGACGGGGCTTCACGCGCGCATATCGATGATTAGGACGGATAAAGTTGATAGACGAACGGAGACGGCGACACGCCTGCCGAGCCGAGCGATGCTCTCTCAAACTAGCTTGCAGATCGCCGCAATAACGACACCACGCGAAGTCACATTGGGACCATCAGGCTGAAAAAAAGCCAAGATCCAAACAGGGCGAGTAAGAAAGGCGCGTGAACGTGGATAGAATTCGGTACGAGCGCCCTGGCAACGCTGTCGAACCAATCGGTGTCCCACCCGGCGATTCGGTTGACGAGGCTGGCGCTACCGAAAGTCAGGAATTCACCGAGCTGTTGCAGACCTTAGGGTCGTCAATCTTTGCGGGTCGCTTCGCTGAACAAGACCCGCTGAGCGAGGAGATTGCCGACTTTATCATGCCGAGATTGGCTGAGCCCGGCTTGCTTCAAGGATGGCGGTCACTCGCGCTCCTCGAGGAGCTGATGGGGGCGATCACGCCAGCCTTCGAGGACAGTGAGGAATTTCGCTCGGTCGCGAAGGCCGTCATCCACACCGAGATCGTTCGTCGGCGTCATCTCCAAGACCGACTGCACCGAGGCATTTCGGCGTGAACACCAAGATCGACGATGCCGTGCACTGGCTCCACGCTGTTGGCTACCTCTATGGGCATCACGGGCAGCCAAGACGTGCGATTGTTTTGCTGCTCATTGCCGCGCGGCTTGCGCCCGCCGATGTCGGCGTGCTGCGCACCCTCGCCTATGCGTTCCTGATTGATGGTTCACCTCACCGTGCCATGGCCGTCATTGACCAACTCCGGTCGATGCGTGGGGGCGAACATCCGGTGCTCGACTTGCTTGCCTGCCGCGCGCTTTGGGCGTGCGGGCGCGAGCAGGAGGCGCGAGGCGCCTATCGCGCTTATGTTTCGCGTTCTCGGCGGCGATGATTATGTCCGATATACTAGCGCGTGTCCTCGCATTCATTTCTCGCCGTAGCGACCTCGTCGTCGGAATTCTGGTGCTGGTCGCGGTGGTGATGATGATTATTCCGCTACCCACCGCGCTCGTTGACGTGCTGATCACTTCCAACATCGCGGCGAGTGTCCTCATTTTGCTCACTGCGCTTTATATAACGCGCCCCATTGAATTCTCCTCGCTGCCCTCGGTCATTCTCGTTGCCACGTTGTTTCGCCTTGCCATCACCATCACGACCGCGCGACTGGTTCTGCTTCAGGCCGATGCCGGTGAGATTGTAAACGCCTTTGGTAGCTTCGTGATCGGCAACAACATCGCCGTCGGACTCGTCATGTTTTTGATCATTACGGTGGCGCAATTCGTGGTTATCACGAAGGGCTCGGAGCGCGTCGCTGAGGTCGCGGCTCGGTTCAGCCTGGATGCGCTGCCGGGTAAGCAGATGAGCATCGACAGCGATCTGCGCAATGGTGATATCAACCAGGCCGAGGCGCGTCGGCTGCGCCGCGGTCTCGAGCGAGAAAGCCATCTTTATGGCGCGATGGACGGGGCGGCGAAGTTTGTAAAGGGCGACGCCATCGCTAGCCTCATTGTCATTCTCGTGAATTTGCTCGGGGGGCTTGCGGTCGGGACGCTCCAACATGGCATGTCATTAGTGGCCGCAACCGAAACCTATTCGCGGCTGACCGTCGGCGACGGACTCGTGGCGCAAATCCCAGCCCTTCTGGTTTCGGTCGCGGCCGGAACGGTTGTGACGCGGGTCGGCTCCGATGAGGCAAGCGACCTCGGCACGGACATTGTCAGCCAACTTGTCAACAACGCCCGGGCCCTCGGTCTTGCGGCCGCGGTCATGCTCGGCCTTGCGTTCATTCCAGGATTTCCTCCGTCTGGCTTTTTGCTGTTGGCAGCCCTATTCGTGGCTGCTACCTACTGGGTGTTACGGCATCAGAGGTCGCAGGGGACCGGTGCCGGGACTGAGCTCAATGGTGCAGCCACCGAACCTAAAAGGCTCGAGAGCGCCGGCAAGCCCCCGGACACCGCGAAACTCCCTGGAGCCGAATCCGAAAAGCTGCGGCCGACCGCCCGCGTTCTCGCGTGGGTCGGTCGAGAGCTTGCGGGCGCTGTGCCGGTTACGCTCTTTGATGCCTGCGCCGAGCGTGTGCGCCAACAACTGCGCGGCGATCTTGGCGTTGTCGTGCCAGCCGTTCAGCTTTGCGTCGATGAGACGAGCGAACCGCAGAGTTATCACATCGACCTTGAAGGCGTCCCGATCGCGGAAGGCGAGATCCCCGCCGATTGTCTGCTGGTCGAAGGTGACGCCGTTCATTTGGAGATTCTCGCGATCCCGTATCGGGACGCATCGAACATTCTTGGACGGCGACCGGCCGTCTGGGTGGACAGCAACCAACGAGAGGCGTTGTCGGAGTCCAAGCTCGTTTATCTCACGCCGCTTGATGTGTTTGCCAAATGCCTGGCGCAGACCTTACGGCGCAACGTCACGCATTTCGTCGGCATCCAGGAGACGCGCTTGCTCCTGGCTGGGATGGAGCCGGAATACGGTGAACTGGTGAAAGAAGCCCAAGGTGTGGCGCCACTGCCTAAGATCGCCGAGATTCTCCGCCGTCTGGCCGAAGAAAACGTCCCCATCGGCAACCTCCGCCTTATTCTCGAGGCGCTGATCGAATGGGGACAACGAGAGCAGGATGTGGTGCTGCTCGCCGAGTACATTCGCATGGCGTTACGAAGACAGATCTGTTTTCGCTGCGCTGATCGCAATCGCGTCATGGCTGCCTATGTGCTTGCACGCTCCGCCGAGGATGCCGTGCGCGCGGCCGTGCGTCCTACCGCGGTCGGCAGCTTCCTTAGCATTTCGGAAGAAGCGATCCGACCGGTCATTGATGGACTCCGAGGAATGATGTCCAACCACGCGGTGGACGCCAGCCCTATCGTGCTCACGTCCATGGATGTGCGCCGACATATCCGCACGTTGCTGACGCGTAATGACATCGATCTTCCGGTTCTGTCCTATCAAGAAGTTGCGCCCGAGTTCAGTGTCCAGCCGCTTGCCACGATCGGGGGAGAATTGGCGACGGATGTCGGCGACGCTGAGATCGAAGATACGCCGCTCGCACTGGAGTCGGCGGCACAGTAGAGGACGTGGTCGGCATTGGGTTGACAGGAAGACGGCCCGGAGCGAGGGGCCTACGGGGGGAGCTACAATGACAATGGCGCTGCAGAAGCGGCCTCACGGGGGTAATGGTCCGTCCCCGAGAGGCGGTTTGCGTTGGAAGCCTGCCACTCTCAAGCATTGGAAGGGACAGACGTGGCTTGCGGTGGCCAGCTTCGTCGTTGGATTCGGACTGATCCAATCATCGGCGGTGGCCGTTGAAGTCTCGTCGCTGCCGAGCCGCCCCGCATTCGAGTTGCCAGAAGGTCAAGGTCGCGTGCTGCGCTTCGATGACGCCGTCGATTCGGTTTTCATCGCTGATACGACCGTGGCCGATGTGCGCGTTCTCACCCCGCTCACGGCTTATGTCTACGGAAAAAAGGCCGGATTGACCAATCTGATCGCGGTGTCGGCTGATCAGAAAATAGAAGCCTCTGTCGAATTTCGCGTGACCATGGACTCGCGAGAAGCCAACAGAGATCGACGTGAGCTGGATTCTGCGACTCGATCAACTCTGAACATTACTATTTTTGGACGCCGACCGGCGGTCAGAGGTAATGCCCGCACCATCGAGGAAGCGGTGGACGCCGACAGCGTCGCGCAGACCTATTCGCCGCCCGGTCATCCGCCCATCAATACCAGCACGATCGATGGTTCTCAGCAGATCAATATTCGCGTGCGCTTCGCCGAAGTATCGCGCAGCGATCTGCATTTGCTCGGACTGGATTGGCAGCAGATTCTCGAAAGCGTCAATATCTCCCTGTTCCAGATAGGGAGTAACGACGCGATCATCGATGGACTGCGGCGCAGTGGGGTCATCACGATCTTGGCCGAGCCGAATCTCACGGCCGTTACCGGACAGACGGCCAGTTCCTTTTCCGGTGAAGAGATTCCGCTTCCGGTCGTCGGTGGGCCCAACAGCAGCGTTTCCTTCGAGCGCGAGCGGGTCGGCGTCTCGCTGGAATTCACGCCGACGATCATCAGGACCAACCGCATCGCCCTTCGCGTTCACCCCGAAGTGAGCGCGCTGTCGGCGGTCGGCGCCGTTCGGGCGGGTGGTTTCACCATTCCAAGCTTGGCGGTGCGTCGAGCCGAAACCACGATCGAGACGGCGAGCGGAGAGACTTTCGCCATTGCCGGCCTGTTTGAGCGACAAATCGTGCCTGACGGGGTCGAGAGGTTCCCGATTCTCGGGGCTCTTCCAGTGGTCGGCGCGTTTTTTCAATCTGAGCGATATCGCCGGAACGAGACCGAGCTCGTCATCCTGGTCACGCCCTACCTCGTCAAACCGGTGCGGGACCGTAGCGTCGCTACGCCTCTCGACCGACCTGCGCCGCCGTTGCCGGAGCCGGTACCTGTGACGGCGCCATCCGGCCTCATCTACAAGTGACGGCGAGGAGCACACAATGACCCGTCTTGTCGCAATTTGTCTGTGTTTGGTCGCGGTTCTGCTTCCTGCCTGTACGCCCGGGTTCCCGCCCGATTATTCCCCCGAGTACAGCTATGTACCGGTGGAGTCGCCCAAGCACCCAGGTCGTGTTCGCTATGTTCTGGTTCCCGACGCCTGCCTAACGCCTGATCCGACCGCCGAGATTCCGAACGGCCCGCTGCTGCCACCGGGCTGCGCCAATGCATATAATCTGCAACACATGGCAGAGCGTGAACGCGATGTTGTTAAGGGTCGCAGATTGGGTCGCGCTGCGGCCGCTCCCTCAACGCGCGCCGCGGAGAAGTACCTCACTGGTGTTGAACCGGCCCCGTTGGGCGCCAGCGCCGTCCCGCCCGGTGGTGCACCGGCGACTCCCGAGGAAGAGGAAGTTCGGCCATCCCAGAAAAAATGACAGTCGCAGTGAGGTCGATCCCTTGGGTCAATCGTGCATCAGCCGACGATGGTTCCGAGAGCCTTGGCGCGTGCCTTGATCGTGGCCATGGCACGGATCGAAGCGGCGCGATCGAGCAGGCTCTGCAGTTCGCGCCGCGAGAGCCCGGCCGGGGCGGCCGCGCGTGCTTCATCGGTCCGGCCAATGATGCCAAGCAGAACCACGAAGTCGCGTCGATGCCGCAAGTCAGCTGCAGGCGATTGCACAACTTGGCGCATCTTCTCGACCGCGGCGTTGTCCTTACCATCGAGCGCGGCTGCCAGCGCCCAATTGGTTTGAAGGTCGAGATCGTTGGGCGCAAGAGCAAGCCCGCTGTCGAACGACGCTTGGGCTTCCGGTAACCGGCCGGCGAGTGTTTGGGCGATGCCGAGCCGATCGTAGGCGGCCGCGGTTTTAACGATCGGCGCCGCCTGCGCAAGCGCGTCCAGTGCCTCTTCGGGTTTACCCTGGCGCATCAGGGCTGATCCAAGGCCAAGCAACGCTTCAGCGTCATCAGGCGCTTTGGAAAGTGCGGTGCGGTAGGCATTGATCGCCGGGCCGATCTGGCCCGCGCGCAGGGAGGCGTCACCAAGCTGCACGTAAGCCTGCGCAGTCGCTCCCGTCGTGGTGGCCGCGCGCTGATACAGCGAAAGGGCCGCGGCGTCCTGCCCATGGGCCTCGACGTCGGCGGCCAGGCGAAGCAATCCGTCGCCCGGATCGGTCCTGGATGCTGCAACCTCTGAGTCCGGCCCATTGGCACAGGCGGTCAACAACCCCGCCGCCAGCATGAACGACAAAATGCAAGGAGCACGCATCCGGCACCTTCTCTTTCCTCCATAGAGGCGGTGTCACAACTTCATGGCCAAGCTGCGGCACTGGATGTACACTCCTGGTCCCCAGCGCGCGAGCCGGTCCGTTTGTGGCCCGGCGGCCACGGTCAGGCGCTGTCGCGGTCGGCGGCACCACTTCTGCGCGAGGCTGCCACATGAAAGAAGAAAGTGAACAGAAAACCCTCCCGGCATCCGAGAAGAAGCTCAGGGATGCGCGGCGCAAGCGGGGCCAGGTCGCCCATAGCAAGGATTTAGTTTCGGCTGTCACCTTGGCGGTGATGCTTGTCTATCTGGCATATGCTTGGCCGAGAATCCGCGATGGCGCCGTGCAACTGATCGACGTCGTAAGCGACGCCGCCCCAAAACCGTTTTGGCAAATCCAGGAGCGCGCCATCGCTCTTGCGCTCCAGCTTCTGGTGACCTCGAGTGCGGCGGTCGCTGCCATTGTGGTTATCGCCACGTTGGGCGCGGGTATCGCTGCAACCGCCGGCCCGGTGTTCTCCGTCGAACTTGTCACCCCCAAGCTATCGCATATCAATCCGGTCGAGGGCGCTAAGCGGATTTTCTCGCTGCGCAATATTGTGGAGTTCGTCAAGGGACTCCTGAAAGTTGCTAGCTTGGCCGTCGCGTTTTGGGCGGTCCTGCGCGGCTTTATCCAGCCGCTGTTCGAAATCCCGGTCTGTGGGGCTACCTGCCTTGCACCCATGACGATCGAGACCCTCAAACCGATTGCTGTGACCGCGGCGCTGGTGTTCATGGCCATCGGACTTATTGATGTTTTGATCCAACGCCGGCTGTTCTTGCGTGACATGCGAATGACGCGTACCGAATATAAGCGTGAGCAGAAGGATCTCGAAGGAGATCCGCTCATTCGCGGCGAGCGTCGACGCGTTCGGCGGACCCTATTGGTTAGCCACGTCCGCACGGGGTTGAGAAACGCGGTCGTCGCAGTCGCGCACGACGACAGAATTGTAGGCCTGCGCTACAGGGCGGGCGAGACGCCGGTGCCCATTGTGGTCTGCAAAGCCGTTGGAGACGAGGGCCGCCGCATGCTTGCACAGGCGCGCGAACTCGACCTACCGATCGTCGACAACGCCGCACTCGTGACCGCGCTTGCCGACCACCACGCCGTTGGCAAGATGATCCGAAGTGAATATTTTAGACCGGTGGCTGAAATTTTGTTGAAAACAGGCGTCCTTTGACAGGCGCGATGCCGCTACCCAAACAGACGACGAGGACGCACACGTCCCTCTTCGATCGCAGAAAGAATCAAGCAATCAATCGACCCGAGGTGCGGTCATTCTCCTCGAGCAAACGCTGATGGTGAGGGGGCAGACTCGCCGCCGCGTAGGCTGCCCCCTTTTCGCGCCCCGCATACGATCCGTACGTCTTGGCTCTGCTCAGCACCGGGACGGAACACGATCTGCACGCAGCCTGTTAGTGGCCGCCGTGTCATGATCCGGAATTTTTGAGCAATTGCTTCAGTTGCGGATCTATCTGCTCCAGCTGTTTGAGCATTTTTGGGGGAAGATTTTGGAACAGCGACGGGTCCGACTGCGCCAAACTGTTGAGCGCCTGATCGAACTCGCTCTTCTTCTTATGGTGATGATGGTGGGCACCCTGAGACGACTGGTTCCCATCCATACCACTCAATGCGTTACCCATACCCGTCGCTTGCGCGAGATCCTTGATCAAACTGATCGCGGCGAAGCTCATCATTGTCTCCCTAAACAGATGCCAAAGTTACCGCCGGGGCCGAACGCCACGTACAAGTCCTTGTGCCCCACAGGGCGCATCCGTGCGACGTTCGCTCCACCCAAGATCTCCACGCGGGACTGCAACTTGCGCCGCACGGGCTTGGAGGATCCTCGACGACCGTTCCATCGTCTCAATTAGTACCGCCTCATCGTTACAAGTCAATAACACCTACAGTACCGCGACGGTTTCACAGTCACTTTATTCTAATCTGAAATAATGTATTCATTTTCCCAAGTATTGGATTGGAACCAAACGCGCGCCTGCTCCGAGTCCCCCTACGGAATCGGGTTTGAAACGGACGCGAACTCGATCAGGGGCAAGTGGCGGTTCGTTGATTGCTTGGTTTGTCCTCGTATCGTGCTTTAGCGGCCGATGGGGCCGGTTCTTCTTCCGCCGGTGCTAGGACGATAGCGACGCAGCGAGCCCCGCAATTTCCTCCAAGACATCCGATGATCGTAGCAATCTCGGTCGATCCGTGCCGGATCTAAAGCCCATGTCGGTCTGATCAGGTGGCTCGAACGAAGCTGTGAGCCCAGTTCGTCGCGCTCATTCGCGGGATGCGGATCTGTGCATGCGCGAAGGTTCGAGCGGCTAGAGAGAAGCTTGGTTCAGGGATACGCCCGGTGCGATGAATACATTATTCAAAACACAGGTATGTCTGTTTTGTTGGAAGATCGGCGTTGAACGTCAACGAAATGCAACAATAGTGTCTTCGATCTGTTATCTTGAGGGCCCGGGTCGCTCGCTTGCCCATACAACTGGAAATATATGATTCTCGTTGTGAGGTTGACCCAGATCATCTGTCAGCGTGAAGGCGCGTCCCGCCGTCATCTCATAAGTTGGCCCTATGTCTCCAGGGTTGCTCGTCGTCCTGGAAAACGACACACCGGCGAGATGTTTGCTGACGATGCGCGACCTCGCTCTCGACGGGCGCGATCGAGTCAACACGCTCTCTGGCGTGATCTGGCAATTTTGACCCCGGCGGAATCACGGCCACGATCGCTCGAGGGCGGGACAAAGCGTTCTCCGAATTTGCCGGCGCACGATTTGTTTGTCTGTCAAGATATTGAGCCGGGCGCACGCGCTGCAAATGATCTGAGATCGACGAGATGCCAACGCGATAAGTCAGCTTAAAGGCGGACATCGACGAGAACGTTAGGCTGAGCACGTCGCCTACGTCCGACATCGCGGCAGCGACAGGCCCGGCGCTCGATGCGGGCGCCGGAGCGTGCTTTCATTGACGCTGACGCTCTCAGAGGTGGTTCCTGTCCACGAGCTCCTGATCGGAAATGGCCTGGGATTCATAATGAGGGACACGGGCAACACAGTTCTCCTCGCGACAATCCTGATACGCTGGAATGCCTGAATGCCGATCACATCCCCGATCCCAATAAGATTTTCCCCGGGGACGTTATCTATTTGCCTGACCCGGCGGGGGAATTACCCGACAGACATCGGCGCGCCGCAGAATGACGCGCACCGATTGGTGTCAGAAAAGTAACGGTACGACGAGGGAGATGCCGCGTGTCGCATGATGACTGATGAGGCGTCGAACTGCAATTGCCGCCGGCTTTCTTCGAGGTGAACAGGACGCGTCACACCGTTGCCAGCCGCTTGCGATCACCCGCAGAAATCTCTTGCTCAAGGGGCCACTAACGGTCTGCTGATGGTTCTGCGAGCGCCTTTGCCGCCGCCTTGGGTCTGCGCTCGAGCATATCGAGAGCTTCCCGAACCATTTCAATTCTGTGGTGACTGTGCCGGCGCGCAATAAGCTCCATTGCAGCGCCGTCTCTATTTTCCAACGCCTCCAGCATACGTCGATGGTCCTCAACGGCCTCGCTCCAACGCGGAGGCGGATTGCGCGCGACAGAAAGCACGCTGCTAAGTCGCGTCTTGAGCATGTGGTATATTTCAGTCAGCACCTCGTTTCCGGTCGCCACAATGATGGCCTCATGAATGGCGCGATTGAGCTCAATATAAGGTCGCCTCTCATCGCGGTGGAAATGCTCGATCATCCGATTATGCATGTCTCGGATTTCGCCTAACTGTCGATCGTCGATATGGGCGCAGGCCAGCTCACCAGCGAACGCCTCGAGCACTCCAAGCACCAAGATAAGATCCTCCGCCTCCCGAGGTGTGATGCGAACAACCATCGCCCCTCTATTTGGTAGAAGGCGCACGAGTCCCTCGACCGAAAGAACCTTGAGAGCTTCGCGAAGCGGAGTCCGCGACACGCCAAACCGGACGCACAAAGCTTGCTCAGGGATCCGCTGTCCGGGAATTAACTCGCCGTCGAGAATCATAACGCGTATCAATCCCGCGAGCTCGTCGTGGAGGGTCTTGCGCGAAATCTCCGGATTATCGAGCATCGCTAAACCTCGAACGCGTTCGCCTCAACGGGATTGATGGGGCAATTCTCTTACCTGCAAAGATCCATGCTGCTGCGCGACGCCAAATCGTTGGGCGAGACCGTTCATCGATGAAGGCTGCCGGCCCGCCCGCCCGGTCTGCTCGTGCATTGACAGCAGTGCGACGTCCTGCGGGGGTGAGAACGTAGCGAGCAGTCGTTTGCAGCTGCCCGGCATGGTTTCGAAGGCCGAGTGATACGATCGGCTAAAGGCCCACGCTCCATTGGGGGAGCATAGTCTCAGGTCAGTGTTCCCGCAACATTCATTTCAAAACTGACCGCAGTCATATAGGTGGAAAAACATTTTGCGTATTTCGCTAGCTATGGTGTTCAACGCCGAGCGAACCCAAGAAACGCGCGCTGGTACTGCCTATAACACCCCTCCCGAATTAGCTTCTAGGCAAACCAAACGTTCGTTGCCCGATAACGCTTTACTAATGGCTTCAAGCCGGCTGATCGCTCTTCCAAGCTACCACTAAATGCGTCCGCGGAGCGCCTCGCAAGATCGCAGCCGACAAGCTACAATTCGACACAATACCAGAGTGCGGCGCATGCCTGACGACAGTTCGGTCATTTGACCGGCTCGCACTGATCGTCGGTGAACTTGCTGCGGCTTATGGCAACCGGGTGTTGTCTATGCGCGAATAGGTTGCGATCCGCGTGCTATGAAAAGGAGGTTCGCGCCGATTGGCTCTTGATGCCGCCGCGGCGCTGCGGGCGTTGCTCGATGGCTCATCGAGAGGATCGCTCACGCGCACAATACCACCAGCCAAGAGACCGTCATCTACCATGCAAGAGGCATAGAGCCCGGGTGAGTCACGTTGAATTCGTTATTCATTTTGAATTCAGTATTCACAATGACGTCAGGCGCTTTTTTCTCTAAGGACGAGGATTATTAAATTGGCATCAAGTTCAGTCACGGACCTCGAGACTACACGAGCGACTGGAAAACAGGGAACATAATCTGGATCTAGCCAATCAGCGCGTGGGACTCTGAAACGCACTCTCTTCGGACGTGGCCTCTGGTCAGGCATCGGGTGCTTGAGACACGTTGCGCCTGGTTGCTCGCGACCACGATTGGTCTGGGGTTCGTTTGTATTCGAATGAGAGAATAGGCCCAGAGGTTGTCGACAACTTTATCGTGTTGTGGCGTAGCGCGATTTCTATAGGTTGATCGGCAGCGGGGCCCGCTTTCGCTGCTGGAGACCATGAGCTCTAGAAATAGCGGCTCAGATCCGCGGAGCGTCACCCGCGTTTGGCCACCGACATGGCGACCGGCGCACCGCGCAGCTAGTCCAAAAGGAAACGGAGGGTCGCGGTCAGCGGCGAGGCTTGCCAATCGGCGGCCCGAGGCACGCCTCTGTGGGCGGGGGGAGCATTCGGCAATGCCTGTCGTAGGTCTGAAGATGGCAATGCCGGTGGAACTCCGAAAAGGGCGTTGCACTTTTCCCTCGACCGATTGGCTGTTGAGATGTCTTGTGGTGATGGAGCGCGGGTAAGTCGATGGCACTAACGCGACTCTTTGACTCGATTGATTGATCGCCCAACCGATCGAGCAGTTTGCGGCCTACGGCCAGGGCTGCGTTGGCAAACAGCGTCATCGAGGCTGCTCGGCAACTCTGGCAGACGAGGGGCGTGCAGCTCTGTTAGTCGACGGCGGTTGCGCGTCTGCCCCGGTCTAACGCACGCTTCCGCGAAGTTCAGACTATCGCGTGCGCCCGCATTCCCACTAAGTTTGGCAAAGTCGAACAAGAACCTGAGCGACGATCGGATGCAGCGTTCGTTGGAAGCTCAATTTGCCGGGTTGGGACGTCGGCAACCAAGTGCATATTTTGCGTTCGACTAAGTCGGAGTTTTGGTTGCTGCTCATGTCCAATCGAACGTGGGTCCACGCTTTGCGCCTGACATCAGTCTGGCCAACGGGTGCTTAATTTCATTCAGATCCGTCAGGCAGGTTCACACACAGGTCGCCCGCGAGGCGGAGTAATTCTACTTAGGTAGGAGGATAATGAATGACCGCTCGGTGCCTGCGAAAGATAAATGCGACCGCCATTGGGTCGGGTCAGGGGCAAACAGAGCGCCGCTGACTTTACGGCGGCACGTCAGGCGATCTGCGGGTGCCGAGCGAAGGCGGTCGTTGCCGCAATGCCGACAGGAGCGAATTGACTTTGAATGCGATCGCACAAGACGAGATGCGAATATCTTGGCTTGTGCGGATCGACTGATCCCGGTTAGGCGTTTTGATATAGGCGCGAATCAGCCCGGCGTTGACGGCACGCGGGAGTGCGGCATTCCGGTTTCTAAAATGCGCCACTCTCGAAAACCCGAGTGAGTGATGGGTGAAATTGTCATGCTGTCGCCTCGGATCCTTGCTGCGTTGCCGAGCCGTGAATTTGCACTACTGGTTGTTGATGGACGAGGCAAATATTGCAATATTGCGATTTGGGCAGCGACCAGCTTGATTTCAGGCCACTGTGCACCGCAAATGACATTGGGCTTGTTCACAGCAAGGGCCATTTTGCCACTGTTTTCGTCGGGGGATCGGTGGCGGCAGCGTTTTGCAGCCGATCTGCCTTTTTAGAACGCTGGAGTGAGCGCGAAGGTACGGTGCCGGGGCCGTCAAGGCGAGCTTTTCACGAAGGCGAACAGCGCGCCGTTCCGAGCCGCGGCGTGAGTGCAAATGCGCGTATGACGTCGCCTCACAGCGTATCGGCGTTGAGGCCCTGAGGCGGCTCGGGACTAATATATTTGCTCTCCTGGGTGATTTATCCTTATTCGATGATGGCAAAAAGCGAAATGGCGCCGGGATCTGATCAAGTTTTCGCCAGACCGAGCCTATTACAAGGCCGTTTGAAAAACTTAAATGAGAGCGTACAAAGTGGGCGAGGACGGGAGAAGGCGATGATCTCGAGGCGAACGGTGATGTTGGCAGCGATTGCAGCGACGTTTGCTGGGAGCGTTCCAGGCCTGGCTGCGTCTGACTATGAGCTGCTCAAGGGATTGGATTTGGATCGCGACGGGACCGTCGATCTTGATGAAGCCATCAAAGCAGCGAGCGC
>Ga0126371_10003370_pt1 | contig 13981 bp, 13 predicted proteins | sample PanSoiMetaPlot_4_FD_110145 | JGI IMG/M metagenome (GOLD analysis project Ga0126371, IMG submission 110145) | Tropical forest soil microbial communities from Panama - MetaG Plot_4 | ecosystem: Environmental > Terrestrial > Soil > Tropical forest > Bulk soil | place: Panama | collected 2016-02-17 | reverse complement strand
TGGGATTGGCTTACTTCCGCTGGCAGAGTAATCGATTCGCGATCCCGGCTTCGCTGGTTGTTCCTGGTTCCGAGATTCCTTTTACCCGCAGCAGCGACCGCGACAAGGCAACTCTCGACGTGATTGGAATTGTGCTTGACAACGGACGACCGGTCAGCAACATTCGGGATACGGTGAAACTCGCAGTCAATGCCTCTACCGAAGTTCGACGTAAAAATGTGCAGTACAACACGGTTCTGCTGCTTCCCCCCGGCAAGTACCACTTGAAATTCGTGGTTCGCGAGAATCAGACCGGTCGTATGGGCTCATTTGAGACTGACCTCAATGTGCCTGACCTGAAGTCGGCCCCCTTAAAAATGAGTTCTGTGGTGTTGGCTAGCCAAACTCAGCCCGCCAAGACAAAGAGTGATGGTCCAAACCCTTTGATTCACGACGGCGCGGAAATCATTCCGAATGTGACTCATGTTTTTTCTGCAGCACAGCACTTGCTCTTATATTACGAAGTATATGATCCTGGCCGCCTGGCGGAACTCGCTGCGAACGGAAATGGGAAACCCGGCGTGCATCTGTTGAGCAATGTGTCTTTTTTTCAAGGTGCCGCGAAGGCTTATGAAAGCTCTCTGGTTGAGGTCTCGGGCCTAAGCGTGCGCGACCGCCAAGCCGCGGTATTTCAGTTAGATGTGCCGCTCAATTCGCTAAAGCCTGGGTTTTACATTTGCCAGGTGAACGTAATCGACGACGCCTCGGGACACTTCCTGTTCCCACGGTTTGCCCTGCTCGTCAGGCGCTGAGCGAGTAGTCTCTGTGGGGCTTTTCCGCATTACCAGAAGAGAGCTGGTGAGGCAGCGGGTGAAGGGTTGGCCTCGGAAAGCTGGTGCGGGCGGAGGGAGTCGAACCCTCACAGGCTTTTTGAGCCCTGCGGATTTTCTTACCGTCTACGGCTTTCGCCGCCCGGAGCCCCGTCCATCCCTAAACTGTGGGTCCGGTTTGCGGTCTGGACTATCCCTTCACCATCTCCCGGATGATCCGGGGCTTAGGTGCTGCCCGTCTAGTCTCTACACCTTCCCGGCTGGATTAGGCCGGGCTTGGCTCGGGATCGCCACGGTGAGGAGGTTTCCCCGAATTTGGGCAGTTCTGCATCGCCAGTTTCCTGGCGAGCACTCAAGTTTTCTCAAGTCCGCTGCGTCTGCCATTCCGCCACGCCCGCGTGGCTGTCGAACCGCCTTTCTATAATAGGGCAGGTTTGCCCGAATTTACACATGGGTTGCTGGTCCGCTGCCTGCCGTAACAAATGCGGGGATCAAAGCTTGCTGCATTAAGCTGGTTTCGATGAGAGCGAGAGGGAAGAGAAGTTAGAAATTTCTAACTTTGGGGAATCGGTCAATAAAGCGCGTGACCTCGAACTTGATCGGGTCAAAATGTCGCGTGAATGTCCATCCAAAATGTTCCCGCTGCGAGCTGTCCAGCTGCAAGCCTTCTTTCAATCGCGTCGATGCGTGTCTGCTGAGGAAGCGCCAGTCCGATTCGGGCTACGTGGCAGATGTGCGGGAACCCTGTAATAACCGGCGGGAGTAAAAGTTTGCTTTTAACGTCCCAGGATTGCCAACGGCAGTCCTGTTGATCACATCGCTGCGCTGCTTCCTCTCGAAAATGGTATTTTCGCGATGGCGTCTTGTACTCTGAATTATTTCCCGAGGCATTACAATAGAGCATCACAGACGGCATGTCAGCCGCTCTGTTTTGTGTTGGTGACAATTCCTTCTGCAGGGAGGCGTTGAAAAGCGCCATGAAGCGCCATCGTTTTAGCGTAAGATCGACACTTGGCATCTCGATTATATGAAAAACATGGAGAACGGAGAAATTGAATTCCTTCGCGCGGAAGTTCAGACAGGATTGACGTTCGCTAGAATTGCCCTGGGAGCACGGCATCAAGAAAAGATCGACCGCAATCGTGTGAACGCAAGGAAAGCTTATGACACGTTGCTCCGTTTTATGCCCAAAGACAATGCCACATCGGGTGCATGGGACGATGTCAGAGCCAAAATAGCAGAACTAAAGTCCCATCTTCAGCAACTCGGTGAAAACGTTTAGCATGAGCCTAATCCCGTTGGGCCATGTTGGCTGACCCCCCATTAGGCGACGCTCTTCCTGGTTTTCCTGGCGCTGCTCCATGATGCATTTCTAAGCCGACTTTCTGTGGACCTGCTCTTGATCGCACCCTGGCGGGTGTGACGACTGTTTATCCAGAGCCTTGATCAGTTCCTGACTGAGTTCGGCGACTTTGTCCGAGTCGGACTCTGTCGAAACCTCCTCAGCGATTTCGCGCCACGACCTATCGGGTTTTGGATGATCTTCAGCCATAGCAACCTCGTCTGTATCATGGCAAGGACACTATAAAGCGAAAGAATAAATTGCTCAGGAAGCCTCCTTCACCGTAGCAGGTCTCAAGCCAGGCCAAAGCGTCAATAAACGCTATTCAGGAAAAAGGGCTCCGGCACGCGTTTAACCCTGAAACAAGTCTTGGTCTCGATGACACTTCCCAGCGTTCGAGGCTGGTGTTAGGTGCCGAGAAGGGAAGTTGCTCTTTCAAAGCAGTACGATCGAAAGCGCGCTGTGTCTGGAGCCATGCCTGCGCAGCTCACCTCCGCGGTTCAGCTCTGTTCGCGGCGGTAATTGCTAGGTGGCATCTCTGCGGGTAGAATCTGTTGGATCAAAACCGGAACTCCGATGCATGCAGCTGTTCTGCAAACGATTGGCACCCTACCTCGATACGAAGAATTCCAGGAGCCGGTTGTTGATTCCGACGGTGAAGTGATCGTACATGTTCACGCTGCATCCCTGAAGCCGGTTGACAAGCAACTGGCCAACGGATCGCATTATGCTAGCCGAGGCGAACTACCCCGCGTCTGCGGCTCGGATGGAGTCGGGCATTTAGACGACGGGCAACGGGTTTTCTTCGGGGGACCTCGACCACCCCACGGCGCGATGGCACAGCGCACGGTTGTGCCACGCGCATTCACCTTTCCAGTCCCGAAAAATGTGAACGACGAAACGGCCGCTGCTTTGCCCAATCCTGGTGTCTCAGCCTGGCTTTCGCTGGCCTACCGTGCAAAGTTGGTTCGAGGTGAAAACGTCCTCATCCTTGGGGCGACGGGAGTGACTGGAAAACTGGCGGTAAAGATCGCGAGGCTTCTTGGGGCAGCTCGGGTCGTTGCTGCCGGTCGCAATCAACAGGCCCTGCACGCGCTCCACGATCTGGGCGCCGACGCGACCATTTCTCTGGCCCTTCCGGCAAGGGAACTGAGCGAGGCATTTGTGCGGGAAGCGGGCCAGTCGGGATTCCAAGTTGTGATCGATTACGTGTGGGGTCAGCCTGCACAGACGTTTCTGACGGCGATGACACAAAAGGAATTTGCATCTATCCAAGCTGAGACTCGCTTTGTTCAGGTTGGGGAAAGCGCTTCGCCGACCATCACGCTTCCGGCTGCCGTGCTGCGCAGTAGGGCACTAACAATTCTGGGCACTGCGGGGATTCCAGCCCGCGACGTTCTGGTCGAAGCCTTTGAGCGAGTGATTTCGTACGCCGCAAAAGGGGACCTTCAGATCGACACGGTAAGGGTGCCGCTCGAAGACATTGAGAACGCATGGCAACGTGAGCAGCCAGGCCGTCGATTGGTGATCATACCCTGAGACGAAGCCCAAATCTCACCGGTTTACTTCGATGTACCCCGTCACAAAAGATATTGGCTACGAGCTTGTCCACGAAGCTGTTTCCGCGGGTAGAACCCCACGCATACCTCAGCCCAAGCTGCTGTTGCTGCTCGAACCCGTGATCCGTGGCCCCAGTGATTACTTTGCTTCGATCTGCTTTCTGCCGTCCTGATGCGACAAATTGATGCGTACCCGCGTTATCGTAAGAGCGCTTTTTCGCCACCCAACGTCATTGGTGACCCGTTTCTCCGAGCGGAGTAAATTTTGTACTGCTGCGAAATTTCTTGTAGTCGCCATCGCTGATATCCAGACTCAAGTCAAAGTTCTTCATGAGCGCTAGCCGAAAATCAACGCTGGCCACGATACGCCGTTGCAGCCAGACTTCGTCATTGACGCGCGTCTGCTCAATAGTAGCGTGAGCGCCTTTGTGCATGCGGAATAGGAGCAGACCAAACGTCACGGTGTCGATGCACTCGAGATCAATCTTCCGCCATTGGACATCCTCTTTATCGATCCAGACGCGGAAGCGGAACTTGGGCAGGAGTTTGGCTTCTTTGAGATGTGGTTGATATCCCGGTCGGGGGTCGGCCTGGATGACATAGTTGTCGCGCCCATCTAGCGATTCCATACCCACAAAGCGAAAGTTGTAGGCGTCCGCGACTTCATGGACAAATTGCCGGCTTTCTTCCCGGTCCTTCTCTTCTTTCCGCAAGCGCTTGTCGCGCTCAGCATCCGACTCGTTCTTACGCTTATCGATCAGGTTCTGAATTTTGTCGTCTTCTTTTTTGGCGTCTTTTTGAGAGAGGGGCTTGTCGTCTTTCGAAATCAGCTTCTGAACTTGTTCGCCATAGATCTCCATCACATCGAAGGTCTTGATGTCGGTGGATTTCACGTGCCCATGGCCATCCAAGTGTCGAGTTTCCTGACGCTCGACGTAGGTGTAGTCGCGCAGCTTTTTTTCGTTTTTCACATCGTTGTCGGCAGACTCACGAATCAGTTGTCGAATCTGATCTTCGGAGAGGGAAGTGGGAACCGGAATTCTTGCACCGGGCGGACTGGATATTGCTTGGGCAGCCGAGACTGGTTGAAGAGCCGCCAGTGCAGAGGCGAGAAGAAGAAAAGTCGCGGACTTGGACTGCATATCGGTTTGATATGGTAACCCAACCCACGTACCAGAGTTTCTAACGTGTCAACCCAAAAGTCCGTTCGGAAGTCCCCACCCTGCAAAGCTGCTGACCGGGCAGGGAGTCTACCGACGGTGCGGTTGGAAAAGCGAGTCACAGAAAGGATGTTCCATGGACACGCGATTTGTCAGAACTACCCCGCCCCGCAAACGTGTGAGCGGCCCGCTTGACAAAAGCAACTTCACCGTTCAATATAGCGTCATACGACATGTCGGGGTACGAACTATGGAGACATTCGCGTTAAGTGAACCGGTATTGCTGGTGCTGCTGAGCCTCGCGGAACAGCCCCGGCATGGCTATTCCATGCTGAAAGACATTGAAGCCATGAGCGGCGGACGCGTGCTGCTTAGCACGGGCACCTTGTATGGCGCGCTGCAGCGCCTGCTCGATCAGGGCTGGATCGAACGCGTCGAAGAGGATGATGCTCCCCGCGACCGCCGCACCTATCGGCTTACCTCGCGGGGACGGCGGAATCTGCAAATGGAAATCGAGCGAATGCGCCACCTGACGAAGCTAGCAGGCCTGCGAATCGCGCGAAAGGAGGCGTAGAGATGCGTCGCCTTTATCAAGGACTCCTTCACTTGTACCCCGCTGCCTATCGCGAAGAGTTTGGCGAGGAGATGCAATGGGTGTTTCTGCAGGCCCAAGCAGAATACAGAATCGCACCGTTGCTGAGGCGGGCAACATTCTCCGCGCAAGAAGTCTTAGGCCTGCTTTCCGGAGCAGCCCACGCGCATCTTCGTTCGTTGTTTGGCGGCGACGACTGGCTCCGCCACAGGAGGTTCAACATGCGCCCGCAATATCGTTTTCCGCGTTCGACCGTGTTCCTGATGTGGGTCATCCTGGCGGGTGTGGTGCTTGCCATCCAGAAGGCAAGAGACATTGCCACGTCCACGCCGCATGAAGTAATGGTGGCCTGGAAATCGCTGCCTTTATTCCTTTTGCTTTTTCCGGCGCTGGCGTGTGCTGCCGTGGTGGCGGTGTGGGGACTGCTCTTTGCCCTGCATCGGACGGGCATGCACCGGCTTGATGGGGTGCAATCTTGGCCGGAGCAGAAATAGTACTGGCCCACTAGCCAAGAAAACAGCTGTCACGGTGGAAAGACATTTTGGACTACTTGCAGATCTATCGGCCTGACTGCGTAGCCGCCCACAATTCAAGAAATCGTCGACTGCGCCCCTCGCCCCCTTAGGACCTAAATACCCTTTCGGAGCGGATGGTAGCGATCGAGGGTAGCACGCTCCCGGATCCATGTGCAGGCGCCTGGGTGCAATGGCTAGATTAGGGGGATGGATCCACCTTCAGGATCACACGCCGGTAGGAAGTCATGGGCGGCGAACCATTGTCCGTGACTGCCAGAATGATGTGCGCGACTCCCGGCCCTTGGCAAGGTGCGAATCCGGGGAGCCACGGGGTGCGGCACGGGGATTTGATCTCGAGCTTGACGATCGGCCCATCATCTCCCGAAATCGCTACATCGGCGCCATGTGTCCCGGTTAATCCGGCTTCCGGATAGACGGACCACTGGTACGTGATTGGTTGGCCATCCGGATCGCTGGTGCCGGTTGCATCTAACGTGACTGTCCCGCCGGCCACGGCTTCGACTTCGATGGGAGCCGCTCCGCTCTGGCCGTTCACGACCGCGCGCGGATTGTGATTGGCATGGGCGAAATCCTTGATGGTCCAATCCATACGCGCGGCGAAATCGTTCTGAAAAGCTTCCCGCCAGCGCCAAATCGTGGCCTGATCGGAAACGTGGGTTTTGCCGTCGATGCCTCTGACCGTATCTTGCGACGTGGAGCGGAAGAACTCGTCTCCGCCTTGCGTCCAGAGGGGATGCGTCTCTCCGTAAGGTTGGAGAAGCACGTAGCGGCCACCCCATCCGCCCCAGTCGGGGCGCCGATACGCATTCAGGCCGTTGTCAATCAGGCCGAGAAAGCTCGGCGTGTCGCCTTCCATGATGAACAGGAATCGCGGGTAGAGCTTGCCCAACGGCCCCTTGGAACGAATGTTGCGGTCCAGCCACTCGTTGGTGACAAGGCTGGTGTCGGCGCCCTCCCCATTGCGGTAGTACAGGTCGCCGCTGATCCCAGTCCAAGTGGCGCGATAGTAGTTCTCTCCATTCGGGAGACTGGGATTAACGATATAGAACAGGGCAGGGAACTCGCGGCGGATCCACGGGCCAGCGTCATCCTGATCGGAGATTGAGTACACACGAACCCGGGAAATCAAGTTGCGGATTCTCTCCGGCTGGTTCGAACTGCGCAGATCGATGAGAGCTTGCGCCAGCGTATTGGCACCACCCCACAGGCAAATCCAGAGCGGGCGTGGGTCGTCGCGTTCGATCGCCTGCACCAAGGCGCTCGAGCCGGGTGAACTCTTGCCTATACCGGTGGTGGCCAGTCCAAAACCCGGCTGTCCCGGGAACACGTGCTGGTCCAATTCCTCCTGCGTGGGCCATCCCTTGGCATGAAGAAGCAGATTGTTGCGCACCTCTCCATACGCATGGATGAGCATGTGCATCGTTTCGGGATGCGTCGCGGCCTTTTGCCAGGTAGATGTTGACGCGATCATGGCCTCCAGATCGAATTCATTGGAGTAGACGAGCAGCCGTACGAACGACATCTGGTCATCCGGTTCGTTGCCGATGTCGCTGATAATAGCCACGCGCGGCTTGCCCGAGAACTTGTCGGGTGGCTGGGGCGTCACCTGAGCAGTAAGAGACCGGCAGATCGTCAGCTGCGTAACCGCCAGCAGGATCAAGGCGCACGTGCTCGACTTTGACAATCTTCTCGCCATCATGGTTTCCCCCTTTCGTTTCTGTATCCTGACCCCTTGCCAGAGCGCTTCTGCGAAATTCTCAGTGGGACCAATCATCGACCCGGGCTACTTAGGTTGAACTTAGACTCTGGTTCACCGAAAACAGATCCCTGTGGCCCGTCTTCGCAAAGTAGGCTGGAGAAACTCCAGCGTTGTTATTACTCTCATCGGAAACTTACCTTCTGAGATCCATCGCCAACTCTGCTTGGTTGAGAGTAGTCCCACTCAGGATAGGTATGTGGCGACTCAAAATGCCCTGCCGCGCTCTAGCCTTTCTGCACCGGTGGCGTATCTTGGCGCTCCCCCATACTTCCGCCTTAATGACAAAATCAATTTACACCTCCAAAAGAGTCCATCATCGATCCGACAGAAAGGCTGCGTTCTGTCTTCTATCGTATCGACTAGGGCAGGAGTTCCATCCATGAAGCAAATTCCAGTGCGAGAGCATAACGACGTGGTTAACAGCAAGCGAACGGATGGCGCATTGCGTGATAATGACGCACGCTATCGCACTTTGTTCGATTTGGCCCCTGTCGCGGTCTATTCCTGCGAAGCCTCAGGGGTGATTTTGGATTACAACAACCGCGCTGCGGAACTGTGGGGTCGTAGACCAGAACCGGGGGATACTGACGAACGGTTTTGTGGCTCATTTAAGCTGTACCGGCCAGACGGCAGTTTTATGCCACACGAGCAATGCCCTATGGGCGATGTGCTTTCTGGCAAGGTGTCGGGGATCCAGAATGCGGAAGTCCATATTGAGCGACCCGACGGTTCCCGGATTATCGTCATCGTGAATATTGCTCCGTTGAGAAACAATCAAGGCGAAATCATCGGAGCCATCAACTGCTTCTATGATGTCACCCAGCACCGACGGATTGAGGAAGCCGTACTTGATCGCGAAGCTCGGTTGCAACAAGCAAACGAAAAACTAGAATCCGCAGTCGAAATGCGCACCGCTACACTCCGGCATCTCTCAGCCCGGCTCATGCGCGTGCAAGATCAGGAGCGCAGGAGGTTGGCGCGCAATCTTCACGACAGTTTGGGACAATGTTTGGCGAGTGTGAAGATGAATTTGGATATGCTAAGTAGTTCGGCCACGACGGAACAAGCAAAGTTATTGTCTACAGCGTTGAAATCGGTTGAGCGGAGTATCGTCGAAACTCGAACTCTGTCGTTCCTCTTACATCCACCTCTCCTGGATGAGGTCGGGTTCGCTTCCGCAGCTCGCTGGTATACGGACGAGTTTGCAAAACGAAGCGGGATCCAAGTCCAACTAGACTTACCAGAAGGCATCGATCGACTCCCAGAGCTAGCGGAGATCGCGCTGTTCCGCATCGTGCAAGAGAGCCTCACGAACGTTCACCGACATTCCGGCAGCTCTTCGGTTGAAATCGGACTGTCGGTCACTGACGGGCAGGCCCGGCTGATCGTGCGAGATTTCGGGCGCGGAATACCCATTCAATTACGGCAATGCTCAGATCTAGACAGCACTCGTGTCGGAGTCGGTCTTAGCGGCATGCGTGAGCGGGTTAGCGATTTAGGCGGGAATTTTTCCATCGAGTCCAATTCGCACGGGACCGCAATACTTGTTGATCTCCCACTCACCGGGCGACCCTCCGAAAGGCCCGCAACTGAAAAGGGAACCTTGCCAAGAATTCGGCGACCTGGTGGCGCCCCGGATTTCATGCAAGTTTCGAAAGTCTCACCCGGAGAAGCTGCATTCAAGCGAGGCAAGATACGTGTCAGAAGATAGAAGAGGAATTGCGAACTTCATTGTGCTGCATGAGTTCCTACTTTGATATTGTGGTTCACGCGGAAGAAATTTGAGGGGTCATACTTGTTCTTGATGGCGGCCAGGCGTGGCAGATTAGGACCAAATGCTGTTCTGATGACGTCCTCTGTTTCAACGTCGAGGGCAGACAGCAAGTGTGCATTTTCCGAGTAAGGTCGTAGTATTTCCTCTCCGGATCGCGCCCAATCGCGATGCATATCCGTCTTGGCCGGATCGGTCCATTGAGCAATAAACAAGATGTCCCACGGCAGCTGTCGGTGCGGGAATGCCGTGGCTTCGTTCGGGATTCTGCCTGCGGCGCCGCCGTAATATTCGAGAACAACAAAGGAAAGCGGCGACTGTATCCGGTTCGCATGCTCGACAATGGCAGAGATCGCCTCGTCTGGCAATTCCCGTTGGAGCGTTGACTTCCAATAATTGTGATTGCCATCCGGGAACGATGGCCCGAGCAGCGACTGCATCGCGGGAAACGGCATGGCTTGGATGCCGTCCATGAGGGGGCTGCCGAACTTCCTTAGCGGTTCGAGGATGCGTTCTCCCTCTGCCGTGTTGCCGCAATAGCACGGAATCACTCCAACCAGTGGAGAACCATCGGGACCGTGAAGAAGAGCGGCGTATGCCGTCAGTTCGTCTGGAGCTGACGCCATGCAATCGCGGAAATTGCGAATCACATCCACGGCTTTTTCCCGCGGATACAGCAGAAGGCCGCCCAAGACCGTCGTAACAGCATGCGCCTGGAACTCGAAACAACTAACAACGCCGAAATTCCCGCCGCCTCCCCGGAGTGCCCAGAAGAGGTCATCATTTTGAGAAGCGCTGGCAGTCAAAACTTTGCCATCGGCCGTCACCACCTGCGCAGACAACAAATTATCGATGGACATCCCATATTTACGGATCAGCCACCCAACACCGCCTCCAAGGGTCAAGCCACCAACCCCGGTCTTGGGCACTATGCCGCACGGGACTGCAAGCCCGAAAACGTGTGTTTCTCTATCCATGTCACCAAGAGTCGCCCCGCCCTGTACTCGAACTCTTCGGGTAGCATCCTCCACAAAGACCGACTTCATTCTCGACAGATCAATGACCAAGCCGTCATCGCAGAGTGCGCGGCCACCTACGTTATGGCCTCCACCCCGAATTGCCGTGATTAGATTGTTCGCGCGTCCGAAGTTGACTGCCGCGATCACATCAGCAACGCCCGAGCACCGAGCGATAACCTTAGGACGTTTGCTGACACTTGCGTTCCAGATCTGGCGCGCATCGTTATAGCCGACGTCCTCTGGCTCAAAAACTTGACCGTGAAACCCAGACCGGAAGGATTTGACATCAGTATGGGACATGGATGGGACAGGATTGTACTCCATGCCAGGAAATGTGTCGCCCTAGTTGATCTGTGCGGGAATTGAGCTACAGGCCGACCTTCAATTGGCTGGGGTCTGCTATAGCGATAGCAAGTCGTCCACCAAGCATTTCATCTAACCGTACGAAGGTATAGGTGGGGACCTCAACAATCAGGAAAGTTTGTTCCTAGAAACTTACCGAGCCGGAAAACTGCAATGAGTAGCCTTGGAAAGTCGATCGATTAGCGAATTCCTCGAAGAACTTCAACCCAAGGCTAACTTTTGGCTTCGAGAATGTCACACCTGTCAGTCCACCGAGTGCATTGACTGCGTATCGCTCCGTTGCCTCCTCCGGTGTGATCGCGGGCCCGGTGGTCGCTGTTGTTTGGCGCTGTTCGTAACCAGCGATTCCGATCTGCAGCGAGGGATTTTTGGTGAATTTGAAAGTCCTCGTCAATGAATAATCGAGGTCGAAGGTTTGGCCGGGGTGAGTTCCGGTACCCTCCTGGGTGGTATGAAATTCGTACATCTCGTAGGCCGACAACGCCCACGATGTGTCCTTTTGCAAGTAGAACGTCTGGCCGGACGAGAGAGCATTCGTCCAGTACCCAGAGCCGACATTATCGTTGGCTCCCGCGGTGAAACGTCCGGTGGGGGCAAGGAACCCGTAGAGGACGCGGAGCGCAACCCGCTCCCCGCGCCAGCCCAGGACAAACGGCACGTAGTAGGAGTCGGCGAATCCGGTGCCGCCGCTGATGTTGCCGTGAATATCCGATGTGAGATCGTTCTTCGCAAACGGGAGCGTGGCGAACGCAGAAAACCGGGCTCCGCCCAAGAATTCCTTCCCGCTGACCCAGATAAGCGAATTCATATCCATCAAGACCGAGTTGCTTCCTGTGATTGGAACCGTGTTGCCGTTCTGGTCTTTCACTTCGTCACGCGAGTAAAAAAGCAATTGGTTGGAATAGGTAAATCCGGGCTCAGGCGTGACCCCCGAGTTTGCCGAGCTCATGCCAAGGGGATAAACGCCTCTGCTCTGAGCCTTTGCTTCTTTCGCGAGGTTCAGCGCGCACACGAGTGCCACGATGCCTAACCAGACTGGGTTCGGACACCGGAACACTATGTCTGGTTGTAGCGACATTGGGTCGGGAAGGGAATGGATTCTTGCTTTTCCTATGGGTCAAGATTTAGTTCAAGCGGCCCCAAGCTTGCGACTCGATCTTCCACTCGTCGCCCTGCTTCGCCAACGTGAAGGTGAGGATACCAAGCCGACTGGCCTTCTGGCCCATCAGCGTGAAGGAGAGTTTCGCGGAAAGAACGACGTAGGCGTGCGTGTCAACCACATCGGCGCGAACAATTCTGTCGTACGTGATGATCTCCTCGGCGACATCTAGATCATGCGCCCATTTCTCTGCGTCGGCGAACCAACGGCCCTGAGCATTCGGACCTGTCCAGCGGTACGGAGCCATTCCATCGAGGATGACAACATCTCCGCCGAAACAGCTGTTGTACAACACAGAGTCCTTGCGGTTGAACCCGTCCAGCGCCTTGTCGACGAGGGCTTTGATTTCGTTGGGTGGCTCGTGTGGCACAGAAATTGGTAGAGCAGCCATGCCGTTCCCTTTCTTCGAGTCGCAGATCGCTCGCTGTGTAATGTTAGAGCCTTGTATTCGGAAATTGCCCTGTCATTTCATACAGGCTTTCAAGGCGCATCGCAGTTCGTCAGTTGGCGAACCCACGATTGCACTCAGAACCCGCCAATCAGCGATATAGGCTGGCCGCAACTGGAGGGAGTAGCGCCGGCTGATTTCACCTTTAGAACAGCTCCGATCGCAACTTAAAGCTCGGGCATGGCAACGCTTAGATGAAAGAACCTGTGATCCACGACCTCAAACTGGACATGGCAGAATTGTGTTGCCTGTGGTTGCGGCGCCAGCGATCGGCTTGACCCGTGCCATCGAATCTGGTTGCCAGTGATCATGGGGCGGCCTTTCCTGCTAGGATTTTCATTCGAACAAAATGCTTATCTTTTTGCGAGGGTTGCTCCTAATCGTGATCGGCCTGTACCTGACAGTGCTGATCATGGCCGTATTTGTCTCCGACCGGATAATTTTTCAGCCGCAGCAAACGGGCTACCGGGATCACCCCGGCATCTTGAGGCTCACCAGTTCGGATGGAGCGAAGATTTCTGCAACATACCTTCCCAATCGCGAAGCGGAGTTCACGGTACTTTTCAGCCACGGTAATGCCGAAGACATTGGAGATGTCCAACCGCTGTTAGAGAGGATCAGGGCGGCAGGATTCGCCGTGGTCGCCTACGATTATCAGGGCTACGGTACTAGCGAGGGTAAGCCTTCGGAACGGCACGCATACGATGATGAAGATGCAGCCTACAACTTCCTGGTGCAATCGATGCATGTTCAGCCGAGCAGAATCATTGCATTCGGGCGTTCGGTCGGCAGCGGTCCGGCTTGCAACTTGGCATCACGTTATCCCGTCGCGGGACTGATTCTCGAGAGCGCTTTTACAAGCACGTTTCGCGTTATGACGAGAGTCCGAATTCTCCCTTTTGATAAGTTCAACAATCTCCGCAAAATAAAATCCGTGCATTGTCCTGTTCTTATCGTCCACGGGACTGAAGATTCCGTGATCAACATTTCTCATGGAAAAGCGCTCTTCGCAGCCGCGAACGAACCTAAGCAAGCACTCTGGGTGGAGGGAGCAAACCATAACGATGTTGCATTCATTGGAGGCGATCGGTACTCCGAGACACTTAAAGCGTTTGCAATGCTGATTGACCAGTCACAAGCGCAAGTGACTCCAACAAAGCCGCCCAATTGAGGCCATCAGGCATGGTTGATAGGCCGCCATTTTGCGATATGGCGATATTTCGACAGTGTGCTGAGCGTCGTCCGCAACGGGAGCCGCGTCCGGGCCTCCAGATCGGCAGGAGACCATTGCAGAGCATGTCGGCCCATCGATAAAGCGTTAGCGCCCCGCCTGCGGGTCCCCCTTTAGGAAATTGACACTGATTCCGCCGGACCGTAAGCTGACCGTAAAGACCAAAAATATCCGATAATGCGGATTTCCGCTCTTCGATAGCTGATGGTTTCATCTTGGGGGCACCATGAAAC
>Ga0126371_10003369_pt1 | contig 13982 bp, 12 predicted proteins | sample PanSoiMetaPlot_4_FD_110145 | JGI IMG/M metagenome (GOLD analysis project Ga0126371, IMG submission 110145) | Tropical forest soil microbial communities from Panama - MetaG Plot_4 | ecosystem: Environmental > Terrestrial > Soil > Tropical forest > Bulk soil | place: Panama | collected 2016-02-17 | reverse complement strand
GCGCACCACCGGCGGCCCGTTGCCGAAGGTGATGGTCTGCGGCGTGTTGCCGTTGCCGATGGTCACCAGGAGCTCCTGACCGGATCCCACCACGCCCGCATTGATGAGATCGGTCGGGCCGTTGTTGGCGACGGTCAGCCCGAGCTCGGCGGCCGCCGTGCCGCCCGTGATGTCCACCGGCGTCTTGGCGTCCTGGCTGGTGAGCACGAGATCGTTGGCGCCGTTGATCGTGGCACTGATGCCGGTGGTGCCGGTCGCGCCGTTGATCGCGGCCAGCACCTGCGCGGCGCCGTCGCCCGCATTGACGTTGATCGTCTGCGACCCGGTGCCCTGCAGGGTCAGGGTGCCGGGGGCGGCGAGCGGAAACGTGATCGGCGTGCCGGTCACGATGGTCGGCGGAACCGCGGCGCCGGCGCCCTGGATGGTCGCCGAAACCAGCGAGCCGACCAGCGGGTTGGCGGCGAATGTCGCCGGATTGAGCAGGTTCGAGCCCGGCACGTTCGACTGCGTGTTGGTGGTCACCGGCTGGCTCGGCAGGTTGGCATTGTACTGGATCTGCGAGGTCTCCTGCGCCGGGATCAGGTTGTTGCTGAACTGCAGGGTCTGCGGAATGCTGCCGGTCGGATTGCCGGTCGTCGGATCGACCGGAATGCCCATCAGGTAGTAGCCCGAGCCGTTGACCAGGAAGCCGTTCTGATCGAGCTGGAAATCGCCGCGCCGGCTGTAGAGATTGACGCCGCCGAACACCGGCAGGTTGCCCGAGAAGCTGGTCGGCTTCTGGACGATGAAATACCCGTCGCCATTGATGCCCATGAACGTGCTGGTCTGGGAATTCGTGATGTCGCCCTGCACGGTGTTGGTCGCGACGGAGCTCGGCAGCACGCCGCCGGCGATCTGCGCGGACGGCAGGTCGTCGCTCATGAGGTCTTCGAACTGGGTGTTGATCCGCTTGTACGCGGTCGTCTGCGAGTTCGCGATGTTGCCGGAGATGTTCTGCAGCGCATAAGACTGGGCGCTCAGACCTGAGACGGCGGTGTTAAGAGCGTCAAAGATACCCATGACAAGTTCTCCACTCGGGTCTGGGCGGCCGGCGGGGTTTGGGCGCATCGGCCGCAATTTCGCGAGCAGCCTCGCAAGTCGCGTGCCAGACTAATTATCGTTGTTTTTCAATGGTTTAATAAATTCATGTCAATTTTCGCCGGGCCCGGCCGGCAAGATTCGGCCGCGCCCGCGGCAGAAAATGCCGGGGTTTCGAGAGATTCCTGGGACGGAAAGGCTGGCTTCAGGTCGCCGCGGCGGGCGCCGCCGTGAACTTGAGCGCCACCCCGTTCATGCAGTAGCGCAGCCCGGTCGGCGGCGGCCCGTCCTTGAAGACATGGCCGAGATGGCCGCCGCAGCGCCGGCAATGCACCTCGGTGCGCAGCATGAGGAAGGCGCGGTCGTCCGACGTCGCGACCGCGTCGGGCAGCGGCGCATAAAAGCTCGGCCAGCCGGTACCGCTGTCGAACTTGGTGTCCGATGAATACAGCGGCAGGTCGCAGCCCGCGCACGCAAAGGTGCCCTTGCGCTTCTCGTGGTCGAGCGGGCTCGAGAACGGCGGCTCGGTGCCGTGCCGGCGAAGCACATCGTATTGCGCCGACGAGAGCTGCGTCCGCCAGTCGGCATCCGACTTCTCGACTTCGAACGGCCCGGCGCCGGCATCGCCCGCGCCCTGCGCCCAGCGCAATCCGACGAGCGCCGCAACGACGCCCGCGCCTCCCAGCCAAATCCGACGGCTGATCATCGTCTCCTCCCGCCAACCTCAGGTTCGCGTTCTAGACCGCGATGACGTGATACCGCAAGCCGCGGCCCGCCGGCACTCAACTCGGGTCACGTTCCCGCGAGTGCGGGCGTGTTCCGCGGCGCTGGCGGTCAGTCGAAACGCGGGGTCTTGTTCAGATAAAACTGCCGCATCGCAGGCCGGTATTTGTCCATTTCGGCGCGGTTGAGATCGACGTCCGGCGTCGCATCGGCGGGCAACAACGAGAAATATGGCGTCTGCTTCGATTCCACCGCGAACTCGGCACGCGCCTTCGCGAGCAGGTCGGGCGAGGTCAGGAGATCGATGATCGAGGCCACGAGCACCTTCGCGCCGGCGACCTGGCCCTTGTGCGAGATCGAGCTCACCGGCGTCACGGCCGCGTGCCACTCGTGGTACTCAACGCCCGGCACCGAGGCGGGGAAATTCAACAGCCCGGCCGGCACCACCCACGACACGTCGCCGTTGTCGTTCGAGGAGGCCGACTGGTGTCGCTCGCCGAGCGCTTCGGGCTTGGTGCGCAGCCCGACCACCGGGCGGTTGGCCGACTTCTGGAAGTCGCGCGCGAACGCCTGCTCTTCCTCGGTCCACGCCGGCACGCCGACCATGTCGATGTCCTTCTGAATCGCCTCCGCGATGCTGCGGTTGACGAGCTGCGGCCAGGCCGAGGCGGCGTATTTCACGTCGTAGGTCGTGCCGGTCATGAGCGCCGCGCCTTCGGCGATCTTGACCAGCTTGTCGTAGGTCGCCTTGGCGTCGGGCATGTTGGCGTCACGCACGAACCACCAGATCTGGCCGATGTCGGGAATGATGTTCGGCTGGATGCCGCCATTGGTGATGGTGCGGTGTGCCCGGTAGGTCGGGTGCAGGTGTTCGCGCAGCTTGTCGAAGCCGATGTCCATGAGCTCGACCGCGTCAACCGCATCGCGGCCGTCCCACGGATTGATCGCGCCATGCGCGGTCTTGCCGTGGAACGTGAAGATCGAGCTGATCGCCGCGTAGTTGGTGAGGCCGTAGCCGGTGGCGAGGACGGGCCCGATGTGCAGATAGATGATGGCGTCGACGTCCTTGAAGTAGCCGGCGCGCACGATGAAGGGGCGGCTGGCGAGTTGCTCCTCGGCCGGGCCGAACGAGATCGCGACGGTGCCCGGCAGGTTGTAGCGCTGCATCACCTGCTTGACCGCATAGGCTGCCGCCGACGCGACGCCGCCATGCGTATTGTGCCCCTCCATGTGACCGGGCGCACCCGGTACGAGCGGCGCGCGGGCGAAGTCGAGCGGCTTCTGCGAGCCGCCCGGCAGCGCGTCGACCTCGGTAACGATCGCGATCTTGGGATGGCCCGAGCCCCACTCAGCCCACAAGTTGGTCGGCATGTCGGCGCCGCCGAGCTCGACGCGGAAGCCCGCCGCCTCGAGCGTACCCTTCAGAAGCTTCGTGGTCTCGAACTCCTGCATGCCGAGCTCGCCGAAATAGAAGATCGAGTCGCTGATGTCGGCGATCTGCGCTGCATTGCGGTCGATCGTGTCGAAGGCGAGCTGCTTGCGCTCGTCCGCCTGGCCGATGAGCGGAAGCATGAGGGCCGCGAACATCAGGATCAGGCCGAGCTTCGCGTTGCGCGCCATTGTCCTCTCCCTGCGATGCACATGCGACAAGCCGCGAACGCTATGCCGCGCCTTGGCTCTCGACAAGCAGGGGCCGAGCCTGTCAGATGGCGCAAAATCGCATTCATCCGGAAGCAAGCGCATGCGTTTCGAAGGCACCAGCGCCTATGTGGCGACCGACGACCTCAAGGTCGCGGTCAACGCCGCGATCACGCTCGAGCGCCCGCTGCTGGTCAAGGGCGAGCCCGGCACCGGCAAGACCGTGCTGGCGCTCGAGGTCGCAAAGGCGCTCGGTGCGGCGCTGATCGAATGGCACGTCAAGTCGACCACCAAGGCGCTGCAGGGCCTCTACGAATATGACGCGGTGTCGCGCCTGCGCGACAGCCAGCTCGGCGACGCCCGCGTGCACGACATCCGCAACTACATCAAACGCGGCAAGCTGTGGGACGCCTTCGTCGCCGACGAGCGGCCGGTGCTCCTGATTGACGAGATCGACAAGGCGGACATCGAGTTCCCCAACGACCTGCTGCAGGAGCTCGACCGCATGGAGTTCTTCGTCTACGAGACCGGCGAGACGATTCATGCGCGTCGGCGGCCGATCGTCGTCATCACGTCGAACAACGAGAAGGAGCTGCCGGACGCGTTTCTGCGCCGCTGCTTCTTCCACTATATCCGCTTTCCCGACGCCGATACCATGCGGGCGATCATCGACGTGCACTTTCCGGGCATCAAGCACCGCCTGGTCGCCGAGGCGCTGCGGCTCTTCTATGAGATCCGCGAGGTGCCGGGTCTGAAGAAGAAGCCGTCGACCTCTGAGCTGCTCGACTGGCTCAAGCTCTTGATGGTCGAGGACATTGGCCCGGAGACCTTGCGCGAGCGCGATCCCAAGAAGCTGATTCCGCCGCTCGCCGGCGCGCTCATCAAGAACGAGCAGGATGTGCATCTGTTCGAGCGGCTGGCGTTCATGGCGCGACGCGAGGGACGCTAGCGCGACGGCGGCGCTGAGCGAGGCCGCTTCTCTCGCAAAACAGGGCACGAAAGCGGACAGTATTTCCGTCTCGGCAGCCGATCAGGCCCTGGCATTTGACGAACGCGTTGCAAATCGTGTGGCCAGCGATCGGCGGGCCGGCCACATGCAAGGTGGCCATGGGCCCATCCGATCGATCGCAATATCGGGTGCCCGATGCATGCCGTCGATGCCCTCTACCACGAGCATTTGGCGCGCCGGCAACTTCCGCCGCGCGAGCTCATCGAGCAGCATACCGGCCGCATCAGCGACGAACGCCTCGCCCGCACCATCGCGGGCCGCCTGGCCTGCGCCCTGCCCGGCGCCGAAGCTCTCGATTACATCGGCCGGCACGTCCGCGCGCCCCTGCTGACAGTGGCTGCGGGCATCGGCTTCTGGGCCCACTGCCTGTTTCAAGTCCAGGGAATCGAAACGCTCGCCACCGACCTCTTCGCGCCGGAGGACAATCCCCGCTTTCGGCGGCCGGGCTGGTATCCGGTGCGACCGATGGATGCGCTCGAGGCGCTGCGCCGCTACCCGGAGCACGATGTGCTCGGGGTGTGCCTGCCGCCGGGCCTCAGCCTGCAACAGGTGTACGAAGCCGCCCCCGAGGCCGCCTCCCGACAGCTCTTCGTGGCCGGCTACTTTTCGCGCGGCTCATTCGGCGGCGAGCGGGAAGGAATCATGTCCGAGGCGCACGGCTTGCGATTCCGGCGGGTGGATTGCATTGCCCGCTGGGGCCTGGAGGCGCCGGACCACCAAACCGTGCTGATCCACACCTGGCGCGCATGAAAGCCATCGGCCCTTCGCGCGGCCACGTGTCTATGGCGCGACGCAGAGCCGCTGATGCAGCTCACCACAGCGCCGGGACGTTGAACGAATAAGTCGCGCCGAGGCCGACCATCGCCTGGTCGGGGGAGCCGCGCTGGGTCACGATCGGCGAGTTGCCGACGTCGCCGGTGAGGCGGGAGAGCTCGACAAAACCGTAGGTCGACCACTGCGGATTCCACCGGTAGATCGCCTGGGAGCCGAGTCCGACCGCGCGAATGCCGCCGCCCGCGTCATAGATGGGCAGGCCGGATGCGGCGGACTGGGCGGCGTCGACGCCGAAATAAGGCTCGTTCGCCTCCTTGGTCGCAAGCGTGAGCCGCGGCCCGCCCGACACGGTCCATTGCGACGCGAACGGAACGACGAGATCCACCGTCCCGTCGGACACGACGCCGTGGTGGCCGCCGAATCCCTGCCGCACCTCGACCCGCGACCGCAGCCACGGCATCGGCCAGTATTCGACGAAGCCGCCTACCTCGGCGGTCGGGCCGACATTGCCGAGCCCGGCAAGATCCGGATTGTCCTTGACGCGGCGGCCGAGCTCGACCTGCCCGACCGGGCCGGCCTTGAGCGTGTCGCTGTCGTAGACCGCATAGCCGATGCCGTCGCGCGGGGCGTGAAAGCGCGGCGCCGTGCCCGCCGGCCGCACGTCGAGGAAGGGGACCGGATAGATGCCGTAGTCGTCGGAGCCTTGGTAGCGCGGCAGGGTCCGAACCTCGGCGCCCGCCTCGACGGTCCACGTGGCGGTGGGACTTTGCGGCGACGGCGGGCTTGCGGGCACGAGATCGGCCGCGCATGCGGCGGCCAGCGGAAGCGCGGCCGTCATGCATATGCCGGCCAATCCGCGCACCACGAATTCCATGTCGATGGACCCCTGCCCCTGCGCTCTGGTCTAGCCAATTCCGACCCGAAACGCCACTGCGGCGCACCAAGGTGGGAATCGTTGTGCACGCAGGGTCACCTTATTCCTTCACCGCCGGATCATCCGGAACGGACCGGATGTCTGGATCCGCCGCACGATCGCGTTCGGCGTCTCTCGGCGGCTCCGGTTCGTCCGTCGTGTCGTGGGCCTGCTGGCGCTTGCGCTGCTCGGCGCGCTGGGCCGCCAGGTGAAGCAAGGATTCGACCTGCGGCACGAGCGTCGATACCTGCGCGGTGGCGGTGAGTTCGCCGCGGAAGTCGCGGCCGGCGGCCTCCGTAGGCTGCGGGGTCGCCGGCTCGGAGGCCGCGGACTCGGACGATGCGGAGTCGGGCTCCGGCCCGGCTGCCTGTGCCTCGGCGCGCCGCGCCGCCTCGCGCCGGCGCGCCAGGCTCGCCGCCACGTCCTCAGCCCTGCGCAGCGACCATGCGCCGACATGGCGCGCGACGCGGCCGAGCGTCCCGCCCGCCCACACCAGCTCATAGGGCAGAAAGAGCCGCCAGCGGTCGTCGCGCTCCGTGATGGCGGCGGCGATCACCTCGCCCGCCATGGCGCTTGTATTGAGCCCGTTCCCGCCGAACGCATTGGCGAGCCAAAGGCCCGGAATGACCTCGCCGATCTGCGGCATGCCATGCACCGAGAATGCCATGACACCCGACCACCCATGGGCGATCTCGACCGCTCCGAGCTGCGGAAAGGTGCGCGCGATGGCGGCCTTGAAGCCTTGCGCCGCGCGTGCCGGTCCCGGCGGCCAGATGCCGCCCGCGCCCGCCCACATCAGGCGATCGCCGCCGACGATACGATATTGGAAGTCGGCGAGCCGGCTGTCGCTCACCGCGCCCGCATAGGCCACCGCGTCGGCGAGCCGCTCGCCGAGCGGCGCCGTGACCGCCGCATAGCCGGTCACCGGCAGCACGGTCTCGGCGAGGCCCGGCGCGAGCTCGGCGAAATGCGCGCCGGCCGCGAGCACCACATGCGCCGCGCGCACCTGCGCCGACGGCGTGGTGATGCGCTTGCGCACGCCGGTCGGATCGATCGCCAGCGCCGGCGTCTCCTCGAAGATGGTGGCGCCGGCGGCGAGCGCCGCATTGGCGAGGCCGTACGCATAGGCGAGCGGATCGACGTGGAATGCGTTCGGATAATGGATCGCGTGGAAATAGAGCTCGCTCTTGAGTGCGCTGCGCACCCGCTCGGTCGACCAGACTTCGATCTGGGTGCCGAATTCCAGCCCGAGCAGGGTGGCGACGGTCAAAAGCTCGTCGCCATTGTCCACCTTCGACACGTCGAGCCAGCCTGGGACCGGCTCGACGCCCGGCATGCCGGTGTCGCGGATGGCGGCGCGGACATATTCGACCCCCGCCTCCGACAGCTGCCACAGCGCCCGCGCGCGGTCGAGCCCGACGCGCTCGACCATGTGGCGCATGTCGGCGCCGAACCCCGGCATGACGAAGCCGCAATTGCGCCCCGATGCGCTCCATGCCACCCGCCGCGCCTCGATCACCGCGACCGACCAGCCGCGGCGCGCGACCTCACGGGCGGCCGTGAGGCCCGCGAGCCCGCCGCCGATCACGCAGACGTCGACGTCGAGGTCGAAGGTCAGCCGCGGGCGCTCGAATGCGGGCGGCGCCTGCGTCGCATACCAACTTGCGCCGGAATCGGCGCGTACCGTCGCGTTCATGTCAACTCGCGTGCGCTGTGTGATGTTTCCGGCTCTCGGCCCCGCCCCCCGCGCGGCCGGGCGAACTCTATGCTAGCCTGCTCTCGGCATGAAATCGATGTGTTGAGCGATGCGCCGTCTTCTCCTCTTGCGTCACGCGAAATCGTCCTGGGCCGACCCTGGGGCGAGCGATCATGACCGGCCGCTCAACCGGCGCGGCCAGGATTCCGCGCCGAGAATCGGCGCCTATCTCAACCGGCACCGGCTGATCCCGGATTGTGTCCTTTGCTCGACAGCCCGGCGCGCCCGCGAGACCTGGGATCTGGTCGGGGCCGAGATGCCGGCCGCGCCGCCGGCCTCCTATGTGGAGCGGCTTTACAATGCCGCGGCCCGCACGATCCTCGACGTCGTCCGCCACACCCCGCCCGATGCCGGCGCGCTGCTCCTCGTCGGCCACAATCCCGGAATGCAGGACGCCGCGACCCTGCTCATCGCGGCGGGCGATCTCGACGACCGCGAGCGCCTGCGCGAAAAGCTTCCGACCGGCGGGCTGGTGGTGATCGACTTTGCGATCGGGCAGTGGTCGAAGCTGCATCCCCATGCCGGCCGCCTCGAGCGCTTCGTGGTGCCCCGAATGCTGGAGACGGCAACCGACTAGTGCGGCGGATTTGACGTTCCTATCAGCTCGCCGCGAGTCCGTTTAGGAACGTCAAATCCAAAAGCCGCACTAGAATCAATAAAGTGGCTAGTGTCCTTTTCGATTCCGACGTTCGTTCAGAGTATGTCGCAAATGATACGAACGTCGGAATCGGGACACTAGCCGCACCGGTCGCAACCCCGGTTTGGAGCGCATCATGTTCAAGCAGATCCTGGTGCCCGTCGACCTTGCCGATACGGATCTCGCCAAGCCGTCGATCGAGACGGCGCTCTCGCTCGCGCGCGCCTCGGGCGGCCGGATCCGCCTGCTCAACGTGCTGCCGATGACGCCCGTGATGCTGGCCGAATACGTGCCGCCGGATTTCGATGCCCAGCAGCGCCAGTCGGCCGAGGAGGCGCTGACGATCATCGCCAGGGAGTGCGGGTTGGATGCGGGGCGCGTGAGCATGACGGTGCGTCAGGGCGGCATCTATCACGAGGTGCTCGAGGAGGCGAAGGCGATCGGCGCCGACCTGATCGTCATGAGCTCGCACCGTCCCGCCATGCGGACCTATTTCCTCGGGTCGAACGCCGGCCACGTGGTGCGGTACGCCAAGTGCTCCGTACTGGTAGTGCGCCCCTGACCGAGCCCGATGCGGTTGCGCCGCGCGCCGCACGATGTACCGCCGGCGCATAGGCGGGCCATTCCCTTCATGCATTGGCGCAAGAAAGTCATTGTCGCGCCACGATTTGCGTGCGCCGCCACGTACGGCGAAATCAAAATTTCTGTGAGGGACTATTTCGAAACGCGGAACCGCACTCTACATTCCGCTGGTTCCCGGCGATGGCACGGCGTCGCCGCGGCGCCAATGCACGAACCCTGGTATTCAACGAGGCCTCAATGCTGAAGCACGCATGCGCCCTGTTCGTCGCGACGGTCGCGACATTCGGCTCTGCGAGCGCGATATCGGCAGGGTCCCCGTTCGACGGCCGCTGGAGCGTCGTGATCCAGACTGAGCACGGCAGTTGCGACGCCGCTTATCGCTACGGACTGTTGATCCAGAACGGCAAGGTGAGCTACGCGGGGGATTCCTCCTTCGAGGTCAGCGGCCAGGTCGTCAACAACGGCGCCGTGCACGTGCGTGTGTCGCTCGGGGCGACCTATGCGGACGGCCACGGCCGCCTCGGCCGCGACAGCGGCTCCGGCGTATGGACCGGCGTCGGCGCCGGCACGTGCTCGGGCCGCTGGTCGGCCGAGCGCCGCGGGTGAGGCGTTTCGCGTAGCGGGACAGCGGTCCCGGATTTCGCTTCCGCCTTCGCGCTCACGCACTACGGCGGACTCGCTTCGGCGGAACCCGCCGTAGCTCGCGAAGCGAGCGAAGGCGCGGTCCGCTCCATCCGGGCTACGTCCCGACAATCATCGACTATAGCGGAATCGCCAGCAGCGTATCGACCTGGCGGCTGTCGAGGATCACGGCCTTCTCGGCAAAGTGCGCCGTCTCGCCCGTCAGCACGATCCGGTCGAGGTAGCGGCCGGTCGCGAACAACGCGGTCTCGCCCGTGTGCATGATGCGCGCGACCATGAAGCTCGTCGCGGCGCGCAAGCTGCCGTCGTTCGCGGGCTCGATGCGCGCCGGCCCGAGAATGTGGCGGTAGCGCTGCGCCTCGTAGATATTGGCCTCGCGCAGCGCGCGCACGCGGTCGCGCAGCATGGCGCGCGAGGTCGCATAGATCATCGCCAGCGGCAGGCCCTGCTCGGCGTTCTCCGCCGTCGTGACGCGATAGATACCTTTCTCGGCGAAGAATTCCGGCCAGTCCTCGAAGCGCCCTTCGTCAATCGCCTCGACATAGCGCGCATTGAGGTCGTGCACCGCGAGCTGGCGCTCGATCGCCGTCACGTCGGTCATCGGTCAGATGCCCATGTGGCGGCGATAGGCCTTCCAGAACCCGCGCACCGCGGCCTCGCTCACGCGGCTCTCCTCCGACGACGTGCCGCTGCCGCCCATCTCGACGACGGATTCTCCGCCGCCCGCGCCGCGGATGCCGCGCTGCACGAAGCCGGTCGCGGCGCCGTCCTCCATCGAGATCAGGCCGGACGGACCGATCAGGTTCGACTGGCGCATGCGCAGCTCGGTCATCGTGTCATCGTCGTCGACGAAGCCGAAGCAGGTCCAGGCGAGCTCGGTGCGGTCGAGGCCCTGCGGCACGACGCGGCGCACCGCCAGGCAATTCCTGATCTGCTGCAGCACGAAGCCGGGAAACACCGAGAGGATCTGCAGACCGATGCCGTCGCCGAACTCGTCGACATTGCGCAGCAGCTCGGGCGCCTCGAGGCCGTAGCCCGCCTGCGCCGAGCGCATGCCCGCCTGCTCGTATTCCTTGCCGGCGACGTCGGCCGTGTACGAGTAGCTGATGTGGTTGCCGCCGTCCTCGCTCACCACGAGGCCGCCCTTCTGCGACAGCCGATTGAGCCGGAAGGTGGTGAAGAACATGTGCAGCAGGCTCGCGTGGTAGCTGTCCTTCACGTTCTCCATGTAGAGCTTCCAGTTGCCCGGCAGGATCTGGCTGTAGCCGCCGAGCAGCCTCGCGGGCGCCTTCATGACGCGGCGGATCTTTGCGGCGATCTCCGGCCCGAAATACTGCTCGAGCGGGGCCACACCGGCGCTCGCCGTTCCGAACACGAGGCCCGCAAACGTCTCGACCCGCAATTGACGCGGGCCGTGCTGGTCCGGCCGGCTGTCCGCTGGCATGCCGCCCTTGCCGCCGATGCCGCGGCGGAACGCGACGCCGGTGAGCTTGCCGGTGAGGTCGTAGGTCCAGTTGTGATAGACGCAGACGATCTCGCGCGCCTCGCCGCGTTGCTTGAGGCAGAGTAGCGAGCCGCGGTGGGCGCAGCGGTTCTCGAAGGCGTGGATCGCGCCGTCCCGGTCGCGCGTGACCACGATGGGCATGTCGCCGAGGTTGGCGGTGCGGAACGTGTTGGGACGCGGCAGCTCGGCCTCGAGGCAGAGGAACGTCCAGGCCTCGCCGCGGAAGATCCGCTCCTGCTCCTGCGCATAGAGGTCGCGGTCGGAATAGATCCAATAGGGAATGCGGGTGAGGCCCTCGGTGGGCCAGCTGCGCGCGTGGATGTTCATGCGTGTTTCTCCGCCGAGGGATCGTAGGGTGGGCAAAGCGAAGCGTGCCCACCGTCAATCCGCGTGGGCACGCCGCTTCGCGACTTTGCTCACCTTACTCGAGCTTCACATTAGCGGCCTTGATCACATTGTTCCAGCGCTCGACCTCCGCGCGCATGAACGCGGCGGTCTCCGCCGGCGTGCCGCCGACCGGCTCGGCCGAGAGATCGGCGAGCCGCTTGCGCAGCTCGGGCTGCCGCAGCCCCTCGGCAATATCGGCGCTGACCTTCGCGGCGATCTCGACCGGCAGTCTTGGCGGGCCGACCACGCCGAACCAGGCCGAGGAGGCAAATCCCGGCAGCGTCTCGGCGATCGTCGGCACGTCGGGCAGCGCCACCATGCGTTTCTCGGTCCCGACCGCGATCAGCTTGAGCTTGCCGCTCTGCACCAGCTGCAGCGAGACGCCGAGATTGTCGAACATGATGTCGACGTCGCCGGCGAGCAGCCCCTGCAGCGCCGGCGCCGACCCGCGATACGGCACCTGCACGAACTTGACCTGCGCCATCATCTGAAACAGCTCGGAGGTGAGATGGGAGGTCGTGCCGTTGCCCTGGGTCGCGGCCGATATCTTGCCGGGGTTGGCCTTCGCGTAGGCGATGAAGTCGGCGACCGTGCCGGCGGCGATCTTTTGCGGATTCACCACCAGCGCGTTCGGCACGATCCCGAGCACCGAGATCGGCACGAACTGCGTCGGGTCGAAGGCGAGCTTGGGATAGAGGTTCTGGTTGATCACGAGCGGCGGCGCCGGCGAGGACAGGAGCGTGTAGCCGTCCGGCGTGGCGTTGTAGACGGTTTCCGCGCCGATATTGCCGGCGGCGCCGGTCTTGTTCTCGATGATGACCGCCTGCCCCCATTTGCGCGACAGCCAGTCGGCGACGGCGCGCGGCATGACGTCGGCGGTCCCGCCGGCCGGAAACGGCACGATGACGCGCACGGTGCGGCTGGGAAATTCCTGCGCGGGCGCCGACGACGCGACCGCGAGCACGGTGGCGGCCACGAGCGCGGCCAGCGCGCGGCGACACGCTTCAACGATGCAGGCAGGCATGCGCACGGATCAGCCCTCGACTCGCCGCCGGGATGGCACGGTCGGCCTGTTCGCTCACGGTGGCGAGCGCGCAGCTCAGCCAAAAGTAGTCCGCCGACGGGTCGACGACGAGCCGCGCCGGCGCGAAATCGGGCGCCACCAGCACCGACAGGAATGGCGTGGTGGTCTGCCATTTCAGGCGATTGAGGCGGGCGCCGAGGCGCTGCGACGACACGAAGCGCGCACTGCCGAGCGCCGGATCGGAAGCCGTACCCATGGCGAGCGCGCGCAACGCCGCCTCGTACTCCGTCCAGGCAGCGACGAATTTCGCGGTCTCGACCGCGTGCACCAGCAGCACCAGCGCGAGCGCGCCAGCGGCGGCGCGCGCCGCCGCGCCACGGGTGAGCGCGGCGGCGCCGGCGGCGACGGTCGTCGCGAGCTGCATCAAGCGCGGACCAGGAAGGTGCAGCCGCCCCTCGGCACGCACGGCGCAGAGCGCCGCGAGCGCGCCCAGGAGCGGCGTCGCGATCAGGATCGCGGTGCGCACATAATAGCGGTCCTGGGTATGCAGCCAGTGGTCGAAGGCGAGCCAGTAGGCGCCGAGCGCAAGCGCCACGATCGCGGCCGCATAGGCGGCCGCCCGCATCGGCGCGAGCCGATAGAGCGCGAGCACGACGGCCGCGTAGCCCATGAGCGTCACCAGCAGCAGCACGAACAATGGCATGGTCAGCAGCTTCGTCACGTCGATGAAGTTCCATTCCGCCGCCGGGATGATGCGGGCATAGTAGGCGCCGGGCGGCAACCCCACCTTCACGGCGGCCCAGATCGCGAGCACCGCGAGGAGCGCGCCGGCCGCGCGGCGGAAGGCGCCGTCGCGCAGCCCGCGCAACGCCACGGTCGCGAGGATCGCGACCGCGAACACCAGCGCGCCCTCATGGGTGAGCGCGAGCGCGAGCAGCGCCGCGACCACCGCGGCGCTGCCGAGAACACCGCGGCCGGCGTAATGGCAGAGCGCGAGCGCGGGCCAAAAAAGCGCATGGGCGATCCACATCTCGGTCGGGAAGCCGAACACCATCGGGCAGAGGAGCGCGGTCGAGAGGCATGCGCAGGCGAAGATGACGCGCCCTGCCGAGCGGTCGGCCGCATAGGCCGCAAGGAGGCCGAGCAGCGGCGCGGCGAAGAACAGGAGGCCGTAGAGCGCGATGCCGCCGGCGGCGTCGCGGGTCAGCGCCACATAGGCCTCGGCCGGCAGGTGCGAATAGACGTCGACGAACAGGCGGGCCGCGATGTCGCGGAAGTGATAGGCCCAGCTCTCGCGTATCGCGACTGCGTAGGAG
>Ga0126371_10003368_pt1 | contig 13983 bp, 9 predicted proteins | sample PanSoiMetaPlot_4_FD_110145 | JGI IMG/M metagenome (GOLD analysis project Ga0126371, IMG submission 110145) | Tropical forest soil microbial communities from Panama - MetaG Plot_4 | ecosystem: Environmental > Terrestrial > Soil > Tropical forest > Bulk soil | place: Panama | collected 2016-02-17 | reverse complement strand
CGCTCGGGTGACATCTTTGACGAGCCTCGAGGCTGCGTCGCGCGCTTCCATCAGGTCGGGTTGATCGCGGCTGAGCCAGCGCAAGCAAGTCTTAGCGTTAGTTACCGCCGCAGCGATGGGCTGCTTGACGTCGTGAGCCAAGGCGGCGGTCAGTTCTCCCATGGTGCTCACGCGATGTATGTGCGCAAGCTCCGCCTGTACTTGACGTAATCTTTCGCGCTCGCCCTCCGCCCGTTTTCTTTCACTGATATCGCGGATAAAGCCGGTAAATACCCGGTGCCCGTTCATCGTTAGCTCTCCGAACGAGACTTCCACCGGAAATTCCTGTCCATTCTTGCGCAGGCCGGTAAGCTCAGTACCTTGCCAGTTGAGATGCCGCTGGCCAGTAGCCAGATAGCGTCCGAAGCCATGCTCGTGGAGCTTTCGCAGATATTCCGGCATGAGTACGGTCAACGGTTTCCCAATCAACTCCTCGGGGTCGTAACCAAAAACTCTCATGGTCGCGGGGTTGGCAAACTGAATTACACCGTTTTCGTCCGCGCTAAATACGGCATCAGTGGCCGTTTGGACAACAATGCGTTGTGCCTGCCGTAATCGTTCGCCTTCCTCCTCGGCCCGCCTTTGTTCGGTGACATCCACCATCGTGCCGATCACTTGAGCAAGTTCTCCGCTAGGGCCTGACACGGGATGGCCGATGGCGTGGATGTGTCTAACGGTGCCATCGGGTTTCACAATTCTAAACTCGATGTCGCAGTGCACTCTCTCGCGAAACGTCTTATCACCTGCCATCTGGAATTTGACAACATCCTCTGGATGTATCCGCTGCACCCATTGGTCCCACAAGGACAATCCCTGTGTTGGATCGAAGGCGAAGAGTCGGAACATCTCGTCAGACCAGTAGAGGATCTGACGGCTGGTGCCATCAATGGCACAACTGCCTGTATGAGTCACGCTCTGTGCTTCCGCCAAATAGGTCTCGCTGCGTCGAAGGCTCTCTTCGGCTCTCTTCCGTGCGCTGACATCCCGGATGAAGCCCGTAAACGTGTGCCCACTTTCTGTAAGGATTTCTCCGAACGAGACTTCCACCGGAAACTCCTGTCCATTTTTGCGCAGGCCGGTAAACTCGGTACCTTGCCAGTCGATATGCCGTTGACCAGTAGCCATGTATCGTTGGAACCCATTCTCGTGTTGCTTCCGCAGGAACTCCGGCATGAGTACAGTCAAGGGTTTCCCAACCAACTCCCTGGGTTCATAACCAAAGATTCTCGTAGTCGAGAGGTTGGCAAACAGAATCACACCGTTTTCGCTCACGCTGACCACGGCATCATTGAGGGTTTCGATCAACAGGCGGTAACGGGCCTCGCTCTGCTGCAGCTTGATCTGCGACCGCTTCCGATCGCTAATGTCCTCAAAGGCAATGAGAGTGCGCAACGACGGGTGTCCGTTTCGTTTTCCTGAGACGGCCAAGGCCTTCTTGATCAAAAACCAGCGGTACTGGCCATCAGAGCGCTGGATTCGCGCCTCGGTCTCGAACGGTCTGCCCGCCACGAAGGCTATGTTCCACTCATTGAGAAATTTCGCAAGATCATCTGGATGGACGAGAGAGCGCCATCCAAAGTCGGTCAGCTGTTGTGGGGAGTAGCCCGTATATTCTTGCCAGGCGCGATTCACGAACTCAACGGTCCCATCGGGCAACGCGCATAGAACCAGCGCGGGAATCGTTTCAATAACGTTCTGCAAGTCCAGTGAATCGCGACCTTGTGGCACCGCGTTTCTCATTCGGCTGTGCATGCAAATGCTGGGTTGAAGTAAGCCAAAGCTATGCGACGCAACTCCCGACACGAAGCATGTTCATAGGTGCCGTAGGAGAACCTTTTGAAATGAGGGTCGATCTTCAGCGCAAGTTCCTGCAACTTATGCGACCCTTCCAGAGCGAGATGAGGGCAGTAGCTCGCTGTCGCAATAGGGGTTTTCTCTCAGAGCGTCATTCCAAACCGTAAGAGGATGTGTGGCAAATCCCCCAGTCAATAAGAGGCGGCCGGAAACGCACTTCACATCGTACATACAGACCATCACACATGGATAACGCAAGGCCAGCGCCGTTACCCCACTCTCCAATTCGATTGCCTCGTCCATGCCTTTTTCGGGGAATGGGTCGCCGCCCATTCCTAAAGTGCCCAGGAAACGGATGGCCGTTGCTCCAGTCCGCACGGCGGCCCCAAAATGGGCTTCGATGTTTGCGAGGGTTGCTGATGCCGACGAGTCGCAGCGCAAAATGACAAGACCTTGATCCTCAAGCACACGATCCAAGCCGGGAGATGTCCTGCGTAGAACCTCTAGCACCCGCTCACTCGGTTCATCCTGCCCAAAGAGAACGCAATACTCTGATTGGTTGGCGATCCCGAGTTGTAGGAAGCGCACTCCAGACTCGAATTCCTCATCAGTTTGCCACAGGTAGACAAGATGACTGCCCAAGGCAACATGATCCTCGGTGATACCGAGTGGAATCTTAAGCTCCATCATGCTCGTTCTCCTCGCGTCCGATGTTGTTGGAGTGTCTCAGGGCTGGGCCACCTTGAAGCCGGGGCCAGCAGCAGAACGAAAGCGGTTCTCTAGGATCGGCTCGGCCTGGGACGGAATGAATTCTCCGTCGTCGCGGAGGTGGTCGAGGGAGTACCCCGATAGCTGCAAAATGCCCTCTCCGCACGCCCCTGCAGCATCACCATGCTCATTGGTCTTGGATTGGTACGCACCGAGAAGGAGGCACGGTACCGATGATGCCCTTTTAAGGAGATTTTAGAACCCATTCCGTTTGGAATCAACCAGGGAAGGATTGCCCGCGATGCCCATTAGAGCTCAGAAAAGAACGAGGGCGTCAGCGGATGCAAGTTCCAATCAGGAGCCGTGGAGTTCCTGTTCATGCGATGCAGCGACACGGCTTCACCTGAGGTCTATCCGACTTTCTTGAAAATGACCGTAAACTCTGGCAGGCGTCCGTTCCTGAACTTAACATCGCACCCCTGTGGAGTGCTCGCCACTCTCTCTCCCGATGTAAGCACGAAGGCCATCGTGGCGGTTCCCGGTCGAGCACCTCCTGGAAGATCACATCGGTCCAAGCCTGCGAACAATCAAAGACACTTTCAGCATCTCTACGACGGCCTCGTGACCGATGGGAGGATCGTCCGAATCTCCGGTAATCAGTTCTTCGGCATGGTGCTCTAGCTGTTCATCCGAACTCCCATCCATGCGAGGATCGTTCAATGTGTCGGAAATCGATCGCCTTTTCGGATCAAGTTGTCTCTCTCCAGGAGTCTTTGCGAAGGTTGAATCGCTGCTTCGTGATGGGTAAGGATCGTAGGAGATCAAAAATGCGCGTAGTTCCTCTTCCACCGCCTCCAGATAAATCTCTTCCTGACTGGCAATTGTCTCGTAGTAAGCCTGGGTACCAGTCGGAGTGTCGTCATCATCCGTATTCATCGCCATCGTTATTTCGCCCCTGCAGTTCGTCTTGCCGCTCCGCCCATTGAACTACGGCATGCCTGCGCGCGATCGCCCCTGCGAGGCGTAGCGGTCGGAGCAGTCCAGCCCCATGAAGCACGTATGTTTCCACACAACCTATGACATCGTACAGGGCCACTCAGCCTCACTTCCCGCTTCGGTCACGGCATGCAACGAGGAACACTCGTCAAAAACGCTCAAATCTTGACACCGCTGTCAAAATCACGACACGCTGCGGTCAGTTGTTTTGTCGACTCACTTGCACCTCAATGTCGCGATTCCTTCGCCTTTGGCTACCTTCGTGCATCTCGAACCGTGCGACGCACAAGAAATCGGACCGGACCCTACCAACCCTGAGATCGCAACACCGGCCGCGAAGAGCGACCATGATCAAAATGAGGATTGTTCGAACAGCGGACCAAAGTTTGATGGAAGAAGCGGCTAGCAAACAGAATGGATCCGATACTCGCAAGGCATCTCCTCAGCCGGGTGGTGTTCTGGCAGGAAGCCCTGTGCCCTGGGGTGCGCATCAGAGGGGAGATGGGGTCAATTTCGCTTTGTTCAGCCGTCACGCGACCAAAGTGCGACTTGAGCTCTATCAGAACGCTGGTGACGGGTCCCCCACCAGGATTATTGATCTGGATCCAGTGCGCCATAGGACCGGTGACGTCTGGCATGTGTGGGTCCGTGGCATTCCTTCCGGTCAACTCTACGGCTATCGCATTGAAGGACCGTATCAACCAGAAAAAGGCCATCGCTTCAACCCCCATAAGCTGCTACTGGATCCGTACGCCAGAGCAATTACCAGGGCCGAGAATTGGGATTTTTCAACTGCCCGTGGCTACGATTCGTCCAGCAGATTCACTGACCTGAGCATTTCGACTGTCGATGACGCGAGCACCACACCGAAATGCATCTTTACGGACGACCACTTCGACTGGGAGATGGATTCTCCTCCCAAGCATTCTGCCTCCGACACAGTCATCTATGAGACACACGTTCGCGGTTTCACCATTCATCCGAGTTCGAGGGTGGCCTATCCCGGAACCTTCCGCTCTTTGGCTGAAAAGATTCCTTATCTGAAAGACCTTGGAGTGACCGCCATTGAATTGATGCCGGTTGCCGAATTTAACGAAAACGAACTGATGCGGGTTAATCCAATCACGACCGAGAAACTCAGGAATTACTGGGGATACAACCCGGCGGCCTTCTTTGCTCCCAAACACTCCTACAGCGCCGGAGGAGCCCGAGGGCAGCAGACGTTGGAGTTTCGAGAGATGGTCAAGGCGTTTCATGGCGCGGGCATCGAAGTGATTTTGGACATTGTGCTAAATCACACAGCGGAAGGAAATGAACTGGGACCAACGATCTGCCTGCGGGGAATCGAGAACCCGATTTTCTATATGTTGCAAGAGGGCGGGCGATACTACAAAGACTTCACTGGCGTCGGCAATACGCTCAACGCGAACCATCCGATCGTGAGGCAGTTCGTGATGGATATTCTCCGGTACTGGGCCATGCACATGCACGTCGACGGTTTTCGCTTTGATCTCGCTTCGGTCCTGGGACGAGATGAGCAGGGAAATATTCTCCGCAACGCGCCGCTTCTCGAAGCCATTGCTGAAGACCCTTTTCTGCGCGATGTGAAAATTATCGCGGAAGCTTGGGACGCAGGTGGTGCATATCAGGTGGGGAGTTTTTCCACGCATCGGTGGACGGAATGGAATGGCCGCTTCCGCGACGATGTGCGCCGCTTCTGGATGGGCGATGCCGGCATGATGGGATCGTTCGCCAGTCGGATCGCGGGAAGCTCGGATGTGTACCGAGGCTCGGGCAAGGGACCTGCCAGCAGCCTCAACTTCTTAACTTCGCACGACGGGTTCACACTCAATGACTTGGTCAGCTACCAGCGGAAGCACAATGACGAAAACGGCGAGTCTGGCCGCGATGGAAGCGATGCCAATTACAGTGACAATTGTGGGGTGGAAGGACCAACTGGTGATCCCGCGGTCGAGGGGATGCGGAAGCGGTTGATTAAGACCTTCCTTTTGACCCTGTTTATTTCTCGAGGAGTTCCGATGCTGCTGGGCGGGGATGAATGTCGCCGAAGTCAGCGTGGAAACAATAACGCCTATTGCCAGGACAACGAGGTGAGTTGGTTTGATTGGACGCTCGTGGAGAAGCACAAAGAGATTCGGCGCTTTGCCCGAGGAATGATTGCCTTCCGCAGGGCTCACCCAGTCTTGCGAAAAGAAGATTTCTACACCGATACCGACATAAAATGGTTCTCTCCATACGGCGCCACTCCCGATTGGGCCGACAAGCGGGAGAAATCCTTCGCGTGTTTGATTCTGGGACGGTCAGAACAAGACTTGTTCCTCATGTTTAACGCGGATACCAGGCCAGTTGATTTTTCCATCCCTGCCTTGTCGGGGAGCCGGGTCTGGCGCCTGGCAGTGGATACTTCTAAAACTGCCCCTAACGATCTCTACGAAAGTGGAAAAGAGCCACCTATGCGAGGCCAGGTTACTTTTCGGGTGGAAGCTCGATCGAGTGCAATTCTATTGGCGGGCGTCGGCGAGGTGCCAAATGAAAATTAGCTCCGCGGCCGGGAAGCCGGCTGATCCCTCGATCCTGGTGAATATTCCGAAACTCCTGACGGCGTACTACGAGTTGCGACCCGATCCAAGTGATCTGAGGCAGCGGGTTGTCTTTGGCACGTCCGGCCATCGCGGATCTGCTTTCGACGTGGCATTCAACGAGTGGCACATCCTGGCGATCACCCAGGCGATTTGTGAATACCGCAAGCTCCAGAAAATTGATGGGCCGCTTTTCCTCGGGATAGACACGCATGCTCTGTCCGAGCCCGCATTTGCCAGTGCGCTGGAGGTGCTTGCCGCCAACGATGTCGACGTAATGCTCTCCGAAGGCACTTCGTACACCCCAACCCCGGCCGTCTCCCACGCGATTCTGCTTTACAACCGGGTCCGGAAGACGGGGTTGGCTGACGGTATCGTCATCACACCGTCTCACAATCCTCCCGATGACGGCGGCTTTAAATATGATCCTCCGCATGGGGGACCGGCGGATTCGAGCGTGACTTCATGGATTGAATCGAGAGCCAATGAATACCTGCGGCGATCGCTGGAGGGTGTCAAGAGAATCGCCTTCCAGAGAGCAATGCACGTCTCCACGACGCACAGGCACGACTTCTTGAGCAGCTATGTCGGAGACCTGACCAGTGTGGTCGATATGACCGCTATTCGCGATGCCAAAAACAAGCTTGGTGTGGATCCCCTCGGAGGCGCAGGGATTGACTATTGGCCGCGGATTGCCGAGCAGTACGGTCTCGACCTCACGATCGTGAACAAGTCGGTAGATCCAACGTTCCGCTTCATGACGGTGGATTGGGACGGGAAAATTCGCATGGATCCATCGTCGCCTTATGCCATGCAGAGGCTTATCGCGCTGAAAGACAAGTTCGATATTGGGTTTGCCAGCGATACCGACCACGACCGGCACGGCATCGTCACCAAGGGAAGTGGATTGCTGCCCCCGAATCACTACCTGTCGGCATGCGTGCACTACTTATTTGCGAATCGCAACGGCTGGCGCAAGAACGTCGCTGTTGGAAAAACCGTGGTCAGCAGCAGCATGATCGATCGGGTCAGCGCGCGCCTCGGCCGGCGTCTTTCTGAAGTACCGGTGGGCTTTAAATGGTTCGTGGAAGGCTTGCTCAATGGCGGGTTGGGTTTCGGTGGAGAGGAAAGCGCGGGTTCCTCTTTTCTCCGGCGCGACGGCAGCGTGTGGACGACGGATAAGGACGGAATCATCCCTTGTTTGCTTTCGGCAGAAATAACCGCCCGCGTGGGCAAAGATCCGGGCGAGATTTATCGGGAGCTCACTCAAGAACTGGGAGATCCCGTCTACGAACGCATTGACGCGCCGGCCACGCCCGAACAAAAAGCTGCTCTTCAAAGATTGTCGCCATCCGACATCCACGTCACAGAAGTTGCCGGTGAGCCGATCGAGCAGATTCTTACCACCGCTCCTGGAGACGGCAAACCAATTGGAGGAATCAAGGTGATTGCCAAGAGTGGCTGGTTTGCCGCACGTCCATCGGGCACGGAGGAAATTTACAAGATCTATGCCGAGAGTTTTCGCGGGCAGGACCACCTGCGACAGATCGAACAGGAAGCCCAGACCATCGTTACCGAGACGCTTGCTCGAAGCACTCGAGTAGCCTGAGCCCATAAGACATGAAAGAAGGAGTTGCATTATGAGTAGCCCGACATACGTTCAACATCCTATCGATACCGCAGTTTCGGATGCTCTGACCGAGCTGGCTTTGGACCTGAGGTGGTCTTTCAATCACTCGGCGGATCGGCTTTGGGAGCAACTCGACCCCGAACTCTGGGAACTGACGCACAATCCATGGGTCCTGCTGCAAACCGTATCTCGAGAAAAGTTGCAGAGTGTTACGGAGGATCCGAGATTTCAAAGACTGTTGGCTGATCTTCACCGCCAGAAAAGGCTGGCCGATGAGTCGGAGGCGTGGTTTCAAAAAGCCCATCCGCGATCGGGTTTGTCGACGGTTGCGTATTTCTCGATGGAATTCATGTTGAGCGAAGCCCTGCCGATTTATTCGGGCGGACTTGGGAATGTGGCCGGCGATCAACTCAAGGCAGCAAGCAATTTGGGCGTGCCGGTGACCGGAATCGGCCTGCTGTACCAACAAGGGTATTTTCGGCAGGAGATTGACGCGCAGGGGCACCAGGAGGCTTTGTATCCATTCAACGATCCCGGTCAACTGCCGATCAGGCCGGTGCGGGAGTCCAATGGCGAATGGTTGCGCCTGGCCGTGGCTCTGCCTGGCTTTAAGTTGTGGATCCGTGCTTGGGAGGTACAAGTTGGCAGGGCGAAATTGTATTTGCTCGATACCAACGACCCCGCGAATCCTCCCGCCTACCGCGGCATTACAAGTGAACTTTACGGGGGTGGACCGGAGTTACGTTTGAGACAGGAGATGGTTCTCGGGATTGGAGGCTGGCGGCTCCTGAGGGCCATTGGATTGAGGCCCGAGGTTTGCCATCTCAATGAAGGACACGCCGCCTTCGCCGTGCTGGAGCGGGCGCGTTCCTACATGGAAGATAGCGGCCAGCCTTTTGATGTCGCGCTCACCATCACTCGTGCCGGCAACCTCTTTACAACCCATACTCCGGTAGAGGCAGGGTTTGACCGTTTCGCTCCCAGTCTCGTCGAGCGATACCTGAGAAAGTACGCCGAAGAGAGACTGTCGATTTCATTCGAGCAACTTTTGGCGCTGGGTCGGCGGGATGGCCAAAACGTATCCGAACCGTTCAACATGGCCTACCTCGCCATCCGCGGCAGCGGCGCTGTCAATGGCGTCAGCAAATTGCACGGTCAGGTGAGCCGACGACTCTTCCAGCCCCTCTTTCCGAGGTGGCCGGAACTCGAGGTGCCCGTGACGCACGTGACCAACGGGGTACACACTCCCAGCTGGGACTCTGCGGAAGCGGACCGCCTGTGGGAATCGATGTGCAACAAAGACTGCTGGGATGGGACGTTGGCAAACATGGTGGAAGATGTTAGCGCCGTGAACGACGCCGACCTTTGGCAACTCCGCGCCGAGAACCGCAAGGCGCTGGTCGACTACGTTCGCAGAGTCCACGCCCGCCAGGTTGCCAGCCGGGGAGCATCGCCGGAAGATCTGGCTCAGGCAAGACTGACGCTCGATAAAGACGTCTTAACTCTAGGATTTGCTCGCCGCTTTGCGACGTACAAACGACCCAACCTTCTTCTGCACGATCCCTCGCGGCTTCTCAACATCCTGCTGAATCGGGAGCATCCCGTGCAACTTGTCCTGGCCGGCAAGGCGCATCCGCAAGATACCGCAGGGCAGGAAATGATCCGGCAATGGATCGAGTTTGCCCGCCGTCCAGAGGTCCGATCACGAGTCGTTTTCCTTTCCGACTACGACGTGCTCATGGCGGAGCATCTGGTTCAAGGCGTGGACGTCTGGGTGAACACTCCGCGACGCCCCTGGGAAGCTAGCGGCACCAGCGGCATGAAGGTGCTGGTGAACGGAGGGCTGAATCTCTCGGAACTTGATGGCTGGTGGGCAGAGGCCTATTCCCCGGAAGTGGGCTGGGCCATCGGCGACGGGCGCGAACACGGAGATGATCCTTCCTGGGACGCAAGCGAGGCTGAAACCCTTTATGCGGTGCTCGAGAGAGAGGTTATTCCCGAGTTCTATGCCCGCGACGAACGTGGAATTCCGCGGCGCTGGGTTGCACGTATGCGCGAAAGCATGGCTCGCCTGACTCCGGCCTTCTCAACCAATCGTGCGGTACGGCAATACACCGATGAACACTACATTTCGGCGGCAGCTGCTCTTCGCCAGCGAACCGAAAACCGAGGTTCATTGGGAGCCGATTTGGTCGCCTGGCAGGCCGACCTCGCGAGACAGTGGTCCGCACTGCGATTTGGTTCCGCGACCGTTCAAAAACAGGGGGAGCGATACCTTTTCGAGGTTCAGGTATTCCTCGACGATATTGACCCCGACGCTGTGAGGGTTGAACTCTATGCAGAGGGACAGAAAGGCGCAGCTCCTGTGACACAACCGATGACTCGCGCTGAACGCCCGGTTGGTGCGGCAAAGGGCTTCAAGTACACTGCCACGGTCCCGAACACTCGTCCGGCCGCGGACTACACTCCGCGGCTTGTTCCTGAGCACGTGGGGGCATTCGTGCCGTTGGAGGCATCTTTTATTCTTTGGCACGATGCACCCTCTTGGCGATGAGTGAAGATGTCCCATTGAATCTGAACGCGAAGAAAGGATTAGTTGCGACCATCGGAGCTCGGCGATAGGGGGAGATTCCACCGACGATCGGAATGTATTCCGTTCCGTCCATGAAAAATAATTCATGCCGGCCGGCTCGGAATATTCGGTGCCGGGGTGAAACGCCTATAGCGAAGGTCAGGCGGCTGAATCGATCGAATTCTGCGCCGATGACGCTTCGATTGGCAAGACCCGCACTCGACGACGTCTGGTGAGGAAATCAAGTACCCACTGCATCAGCACAAACAGACGATTGGCGAATCCAATGAGAAAGTAAATATGCACACCTGCCCAGAGTACCCAGGCGGTGAAACCGGCAAACCGGCTGAAGCGTAAGTCGGCGACGGCATATGCCCGGCCGACGATCGCGAGATCACCCTTATCCCAATACCAGAAGGGTTTCGGTTTCGGGCGCCCTTCCACCCGTCGCCGAATGATCTTGGCCACGTACTCCCCTTCTTGGATTGCGGGCTGAGCCACCCCGGGCAGCAGCATCGGCGCTCGTGCTTTAATGCCCAACAAATTGCGATCCGGAGCCACGACATGCGCGGTATCGCCAATTACAAAAATTTCGGGATGATCCGGCACGGACAAATCCGTCTCCACCATGACTCTCCCGGACCGGTCGGTTTCCGCACCTAACCACCGCCCTGCCGGAGACGCAACGACGCCGGCTCCCCAGAGTACGGTGCCGGCTGGAACTCTGTTTCCACTGACGATAATGCCATCCGAATCGACACTCGTAACACGAGCGTTGGTAAAAACCTCGACTCCCAAGCTCTCCAAGTGTTGTTGCGCTTTGCGGGAAAGCTCCAAAGGATATGTAGGCAGAACGCGAGGCGCGGCTTCGTACAGCAGAATCCGAGCTGTTCTGGGATCGATGTGCCGAAAGTCGTGCTTCAAAGCCATGCGCGACATTTCGGCGAGCGTGCCGGCCATCTCAACGCCCACCGTTCCCGCGCCCACGAGCACAAAGGTTAGAAGGCGGCGAATTTCCTCAGTCGGGACGTCTTTCTGCGCTTCGGGTGTCGAAGCCATGGCTTCAGCCTGCTCGTACGCAAGCAGGATCTTGGTTCGAATCACGTCGGCGTCATCGAGTGATTCGAGGCCCGGTGCGAACGGGCGCCACTGGTCATGCCCGAAATAGTTATACCGGATGCCCGTCGCCAGGATGAGGAAGTCGTACGCCAAGTCTCTCTCTTTCAGATGAACGATGCGTTGCGTCGGGTTGATGCCCGTGACTTCATCGAGCAGCACATCAACATTTTCCTGATGACTGAGAATGGAACGCAGCGGCCCTGAGATCTCGTCGCCCGACAGCAATCCCGTCGCCACCTGGTACAGCATGGGGCGAAAGAGATGATAATTCCGTTTATCAACCAGTGTTACTCCAACAGCGGCACCGCGCAAAGCACGAGCCGCCGAGAGTCCGCCGAAGCCACCACCGACGATGATCACATGCGGCATAATTAACCCCATTCACCCGAGTACACTTCATGAGATGAAGCGCCACATGGCTTTGATTCCCTAACCCACCGCGATTTTGCATCGCTGTCGTCTATTCGACCACGTGTCAGGAGATTGCCGGTTCAGACGTCAAGGTGACGGAACCGCAGGTTCTGGTTGATGGATTCCCTTCCATGAAGGTCCACCAATAGTTCCGTTCACGAAGGCAACTTCCAGATTTTCGTTCATCATATCGAGTGACGCTGCGGAACATTCCGCGTCAAGGACTGTCAAATTAACGACACCTGTCCAATTACTGACAGCGGGTGCGCTCGCAACTCCCGTGAATCGCGGCAACTCGTTGTTCAGTGAGCTCCAAACTCCTCGGGAATGCCCCTGGATTGTGAACCTCCCGAAACGAGCGACTCCAGGCCTGTTGCCCTTTCCGCGCCGCTGGTTCCGGGAGAAAGATCCCACAAATAAACCATCACGCACGACTCGAGTGGCAAGAGCCGTGCAATGTGAAAGTTGAATCTTGAGTGAGTTGGAAAGCGACACGCATTCCGTCGGAGGCAAGAGCTTTATGGCAACAACTGCACCAAACATCAATTGCGCACCAGGGGCCATGATTGAGCCTTATCAGGAGAGACTTCGGGAATTGACGACTATCATCAGCAGCCGGCTGCCCATCTTTCAGCGGATAGCACTGCGAAAACTGAACAATGTCGCAGACGCCGAGGACGCGGTGCAGGATGCTCTTTTGGCAGCCTATACACATGTACGGCAGTTCAGAGGTCAAGCTCAATTGTCCACATGGTTGACGGCAATCGTGATTAACTCCGTGCGGATGAAGTTGCGTCGGCGGCAGCGCCGAATGCTCATACAACTGGAAGGGAACGAACGGGAGCACGACGAGTCCTCCCTTTCGGAGGCATTGACAGATTGCCGCCCCGATCCCGAAGAGGTTTATCGACATCGGGAACTGTCGCAGTTGGTAGATCGCTCGGTTCGCCGGCTTTCACCCACTATGCGCAGGACCTTCCACCTTCGCACCGTACAAGGCTTGAGCATTCGCGAAACAGCGGACGCTTTGAGAGTGCCGGCGGGCACTGTGAAAACGCATCTTGCAAGGTCTCGAAGAAAACTGAAGGAAATGATGCAGCTATGTTTGGGGTGAGGCAGCAAGCGCGTGCTGCCCTATGATCCCGTCTAATCGATGGAACCGATGGATCATTCACGAATCGATCGGCGGTTCTGTCGTACCGAACACAAGAGACCAATGGCCTCAAAAGCCTTCGGTCAAGAACATAGGAGACAAAGATGAAAATCGTAGTGATCGGCGGTACTGGACTCATCGGAACAAAGGTCGTCAACAAGCTGCGTGAACAAGGACATGAAGCGGTAGCGGCAGCACCCAACACCGGGGTCAACACTATTACCGGCGAGGGACTGGCGGAGGTGCTGAAAGGCGCCGCGGTAGTCATTGACGTATCAAACGCGCCCGATTGGGAGGACGCAGCCGTGCTGAAGTTCTTCGAAACATCAACTCGCAACCTGCTCGCCTCGGAAGCGGCCGCGCGGGTAGGACATCACGTTGCGTTGTCCGTTGTGGGAACGGAACGCATGCTCGAAAGCGGGTACTTCCGGGCAAAAATCGCCCAGGAGAACCTGATCAAGGCCTCTGCCATCCCTTACTCGATTGTGCGCGCGACACAGTTCTATGAGTTTCTGAAGGGCATTGCTGATTTTTCTACCGATGGCAACACGGTGCGTCTGCCACATGTGCTCTTCCAGCCGATGGCTGCCGACGATGTCGCGAGTGCTGTGGCGAGAGTTGCAGTAGGCCCGGCGCTCAAGGGCATGGGCGAAGTTGGCGGTCCGGAAAAGTTTCGGCTCGATGAGTTCGTCCGGCAAGGCCTGGCCGCACGCAAGGACCCGCGCGAGGTGGTCGCGGACCCACACGCGCGGTACTACGGCATAGAGGTGAAGGAGCGAACCCTCGTCCCTGAAGACGACGCGAAGCTCGGAAAGATCCGGTTCGAAGAGTGGCTCACACGTCCTGCAGGTGCCGCAGGGGTGGCCAAAGAGAAAGAGACTCAGAAAAAAGCCAGCTGATATTGCGACCGAGTGCGCCACCGCTGGGGGAACTGGGAGAGGGAGTCGGCCGCCGCCTTTCT
>Ga0126371_10003367_pt1 | contig 13984 bp, 12 predicted proteins | sample PanSoiMetaPlot_4_FD_110145 | JGI IMG/M metagenome (GOLD analysis project Ga0126371, IMG submission 110145) | Tropical forest soil microbial communities from Panama - MetaG Plot_4 | ecosystem: Environmental > Terrestrial > Soil > Tropical forest > Bulk soil | place: Panama | collected 2016-02-17 | reverse complement strand
CGAGGAGCCGTACTGACCATGCGCCATCGTCTCCGCGGCCGCAGCTTCAGCCGCAAGTCCGCCCACCGCAAGGCCATGTTCGACAACATGGCCCATGCGCTGTTGAAGCACGAGCAGATCACCACCACGCTGCCCAAGGCGAAGGACCTGCGTCCGGTGGTCGAGAAGCTGATCACCCTCGGCAAGCGCGGCGGCCTGCACGCGCGGCGCCAGGTCATGGCCGCCCTGCAGGACGCCAAGATCACCGACAAGGTGATGACCACGCTGGCCGAGCGTTACAAGACGCGTGCCGGCGGCTATTGCCGCATCCTCAAGGCCGGTTTCCGGCATGGCGATGCCGCGGCGATGGCGGTGATCGAACTGGTCGACCGCGACGTCGCCGCCAAGGGGCAGGATTCGGGTCCGGTCGTCAGCGCAGCCGAGACCGAAGCCGAAGCAACCCCGGCCGCTTGAGCGCCAGCGCGGCCGCGAGCGCCGCGTTGGTCACGCCCAGCACCAGGAAGATCGCCGGCACGCCGCTGCCGAGCTTGAGCATGATCGCTGAACCGCCACCGGCGGCGACGATGAACAGCGCATTGAGGATGTTGTTGCCGGCGACGACGCGCGCGCGTTCGCGCTCGTCGCTGCGCGCCTGCATGATGGCGTAAAGTGGCACGACGAAAACACCCGCCGACAACGCCACGCCCACCAAATCGCCGACGATCCGCCAATTGTGGGCAAACGCCAAGAACGCGCCGATGCCGCTCAACGCCGTCGCGGTTTGCGGCGCCGGGCTGGCGAGCCACAGGTCGAACGTGAACGCGCCCATCGCCAGCGCGCTCCACGGCGTGAGCCGCGCCGTAATCGCGCCGCGCAGGATGCGGTTGGCCGCGAGGGAGCCGCAGCCGACGCCGATCGAATTGAGCGCCAGGAACAAGGTCACGACGTGATTGTCGGCGCCGAGATATTCCTTGGCGTAGTTGGGAAATTGCGAGATCACCGCCGCGCCGACGAGCCAGAACCACGAAATCCCCAATACCGCCCGCCATACCTCCGGTCGTTCATGCGTTTGGCCGGCGACCTCCCAGGTCGAAGCCAGAATATTGGCGCGCAGCCGCACATCGGCCTGTGCCCTGCCGGTTGCCGGAATAAACCGGCTCGCGCCATAGCCGAAGAGCGCCAGCACCACCAGTGCCGCGCCGGTTGCGATCCGGCCACCCGGCACCAGGATCAGCAGGCCGCCGACGATGGTGCCGATCAGGATGGCGAGGAACGTACCGGCGTCGACCAGCGCGTTGGCGGCCAGCAGCTCGGTCTCAGGCAACAATTCCGGCAGGACGGCGTATTTCACCGGCCCGAAGACCGTCGCCTGCACGCCAAGCAGGAACAGCACACCGAGTTGAAAGACAATATTGTCGCCCAAGAGCGACAGCGCACCCAAAGTGACGACGCCGATCTCAGCCAGCTTGGTCTGCCGTAGCAGCCACGATTTTTCGTACTTGTCGGCAATTTCGCCGGCCAATGCCGAGAACAGGAAATACGGCAGGATGAAAACCGCCGTGGCGATGGTGACGATGATTTCGATCGCCTGGCCCGATTGGGCTTCGCGATAGGCGACCAGGATGACGTAGGCGTTTTTCAGCAGATTGTCGTTCATCGCGCCGGCGAACAGCGCCCAGAACAACGGTCCGAGCCGCCGCGTCGGCAACAGGCTGAGCGCTGCGTTCCCCCGCGCCACGGTTCAATCCGTCGGTCGTTCGAAGAAGTCGGTTGAGCCGTCGTCCGCGGCCGCGCTCTGACGCACGTCGACGATGTCGGCCATGGGCGGGCCGCGGCGCAAGGCGGTGGCCATCGCCGCAACCGCGTCCGGCTCGCCGATGATCAGCGTCTCGACGCTGCCGTCGCGGCGGTTGCGCACCCAGCCGCGCAGATGGCGTTGTAACGCTTCGTTTACCGTCCAGGCGCGAAAGCCCACGCCTTGGACGCGTCCGACGATCGACAAACGCAACGCGGTTACGGCCGAGCGCATGGCCGCAATCTAGGCAGGCGCACCGTCGCTGTCCACGACGGCAGCCGCCACAAATCATTCGAATTCGAGGATGAGCTGATCGACCGCGAGGCTGTCGCCTGGCTTGGCGACGATGCGTGCGATGCGGCCATCGCGCTCGGCGCGCAGGACGTTCTCCATCTTCATCGCTTCGACCACGGCGAGCGGTTCGCCGGCCTTGACTTCCTGGCCGGCGTCAACGGCGATCGATACCAGCAGGCCTGGCATCGGCGACAACAGATGGCGCGAGCGCGCCGGCGGCGGCTTTGGTTTCAAGCGGCGTAGCAGGGCGGTCGCGTAGCACGGCACCACCATCGCCTCGAACGAAACGCCGCCGCGCGCCAGTCGCCAAAACAGTCCGCGCCGCTCGATACGGAAAGTCGCCGCGCTTTTGTCGACCTGTACCGTCATCGCCGGCTGCCCTGGTTGCCAGGCGGTGCGCAGAACCTGTTGGCGCCGGTTGCGCGTGATCGAGATGCCGTCCGGCAGGCGCCGGGCGACGACCGGATGATCGTCGCGGCCGATCATGACGCACAGCGATTGCGCCGCCGAACCGGGCGTCGCGAGGGTCTGGGCCGCGGCCGCGGCCAGCACGGTTAGTTCGGTCTCGTCGCGGTCCGGTTTGGCGCCGTCGAAGCCGGCGGGAAATTCACGGGCGATGAAGTCGGTCGACAGCTTGCCGGCGCGGAAACGCGGATTGCGCAGGATCGCGGCGAGGAAATCGACATTGTGCGCGATACCGGAGACGACAAAGCCGTCGAGCGCCTGCGCCAATCGTGTCGCCGCGGCGTCGCGCTGTTTTCCGTATGCCACCACCTTGGCAATCATCGGGTCGTAGAAGATCGAAATTTCAGCGCCTTCATAGACACCGCCGTCGACGCGCACGCCGTCGCCTGCGGGCTCGGCGTAGCGCACCAGCCGTCCAGCGGAGGGCAGAAAGCCGTGCCGCGGGTCCTCGGCATAGACCCGCGCTTCGATGGCCGAGCCCACGAGTTTCAGGTCTTTTTGTGCGAACGGCAGCTTCTCGCTGGCGGCAATGCGGATCATCAATTCGACCAGATCGAGGCCGGTAACCAACTCGGTCACCGGATGCTCGACCTGGAGCCGCGTGTTCATTTCGAGGAAATAGAAGTTGTGCTTCTTGTCGACGATGAATTCGACGGTTCCGGCCGAGCTGTATTTCGCCGCTTTGGCCAGCGCCACGGCCGCGGCGCCCATGCGCGCGCGCGTCTTGGCGTCGAGGAACGGGCTCGGCGCCTCTTCGATCACCTTCTGGTGCCGGCGCTGGATCGAGCATTCGCGCTCGAACAAGTGAACGACGTTGCCGCGACGGTCGCCGAGCACCTGGATTTCGATGTGCCGCGGCTCTTCGATATATTTCTCGATGAAAAGGCGCGCGTCGCCGAACGCCGTCTTGGCTTCGCCGCTGGCGCGCTGAAACGCCTCGACCAGCTCGGCGTCCGAAGTGGCGATACGCATGCCTTTGCCGCCGCCACCGGCCGCCGCCTTCAGCATCACCGGATATTTGATGCGGCGGGCAACGGCGATGGCGGCCTTGGCGTCCTTGATCACGCCGAGTTCGCCCGGCACGGTCGGCACCCCGGCTTTGGCCGCGATCTGCTTGGCCGCGATTTTGTCGCCCATCGCCGCCATCGCGGTTGGATCGGGTCCGATGAACGCGATCCCCGCCTTGGCGAGGGCGCGTGGCAGGGCCGGATTCTCCGACAAGAAACCATAGCCCGGATGTACGGCCTGCGCGCCGCTGGTGCGGCAGGCGGCGACAATCTTTCGGACGTCGAGATAGCTCTGCGCTGACGGCGCTGGCCCGATGGCAATCGCTTCGTCGGCCTCGCGCACGTGTCGGGCGTCGATGTCGGCCTCGCTGTAGACTGCGACCGTGGCGATCCCGAGGCGTTTCGCCGTGCGCATGATGCGGCAGGCGATCTCGCCGCGATTGGCGATCAGGATTTTTTTGAACAGGGACACGTCAGAGCGGGATGTTGTCGTGCTTTTTCCACGGGTTCTCGAGGCGCTTGCCGCGCAGCATGGCGAGCGAGCGGCACAGCCGCCGCCGCGTCGAGTGCGGCATGATCACGTCGTCGATAAAACCGCGCGATCCGGCGACGAAGGGATTGGCGAATTTCGCACGGTATTCTTCGGCGCGGCGTTCGATCTTCTTCGGATCCTTGAGGTCGCTGCGGAAGATGATCTCGACCGCGCCTTTGGGCCCCATCACCGCGATCTCCGCCGACGGCCAGGCGTAATTGACGTCGCCGCGCAAATGCTTCGAGCTCATCACGTCGTAGGCGCCGCCATAGGCCTTGCGCGTGATCAGCGTCACCTTGGGGACCGTCGCCTGGGCGAAGGCGAAGAGCAGCTTGGCGCCGTGCTTGATGATGCCGCCATACTCCTGCGCGGTTCCCGGTAGAAAACCAGGCACGTCGACGAAGGTGACGATCGGCAAGTTGAAACAGTCGCAGAAGCGGACAAAGCGCGCTGCCTTGCGCGACGAGTCGATGTCGAGACAGCCCGCCAGCACCATCGGCTGGTTGGCGACGATGCCGACCGGATGGCCTTCGAAGCGCGCGAAGCCGATGACGATGTTCTTGGCGAAATCGGGTTGCAGCTCGAAGAATTCGCCTTCGTCGGCGACTTTCTCGATCAGCTCCTTCATGTCGTAGGGCTTGTTCGGATTGGCCGGCACCAGCGTATCGAGCGAATTTTCGATCCGGTCGGCGGAATCCTTGGTCGGTCGGACCAGCAGCGCTTCGCGGTTGGAGGCGGGCAGGAAATCGAGGAAGCGGCGCACCTGCAGAAGCGCCTCGGCGTCGGTGGCGAACGCCAAGTCGGCGACGCCCGACTTGGTCGTGTGCGTGTGCGCGCCGCCGAGCTCCTCGTGCGTCACCGTCTCGTGCGTCACGGCCTTCACGACGTCGGGGCCGGTGACGAACATGTAGGAGCTGTCCTGCACCATGAAGATGAAATCGGTCATCGCCGGCGAATAAACGGCGCCGCCGGCGCACGGGCCCATCACCACCGAAATCTGCGGCACGACTCCTGAAGCGAGCACGTTGCGCTGGAATACTTCGGCGTAGCCGGCGAGCGAGGCGACGCCTTCCTGGATGCGCGCGCCGCCCGAATCGTTGAGGCCGATGACCGGCGCACCGACGCGCACCGCCTGGTCCATGACCTTGCAGATCTTCTCGGCGTGCGCCTCGGACAGCGAGCCGCCGAAGACGGTGAAATCCTGGCTGAAGGCGAAGACGCGACGGCCGTTGATCAGGCCGTGTCCGGTGACGACGCCGTCGCCGGGAATCTTCTGCTGTTCCATGCCGAAATCCGTCGAGCGGTGTTCGACGAACATGTCCCATTCCTCGAACGTGCCGCGGTCGAACAGCAGATCGAGGCGCTCGCGCGCGGTGAGCTTGCCCTTTTGGTGCTGTTGCGCGATGCGCTTCTCGCCGCCGCCTTTGCGCGCGGCTTCGCGTTTTTCCTCGAGTTGGCGCAATATCTCCCGCATCGGCTCCCCCTGGGCGTTCGGCGGACAGTTTGGCCTGTTTACGCGGCGCGGTGAAGCGCGGCGAAACGGGCGGCAAGCGCGACGTCCTCGCGCACGGCGGCGCGGCGCGCCATCGCTTCGGTATCCTCGCCCCAGCGCTCGATCTGGAAGCTCTGGTCGAGCTCGGCGGCGGCGAAGGCCTCCTCGGCGTCGATCCGGCCTTCGATCAGGGCGAGTGCCAGCACCAGCGAGCCGAGCGTCGTGGTCGCCAGGTGCAGCGCCGCCAGCGTCATGTCGTCATAGGCGGCGACGGCCCGGCGATAAGCGGCGAGAGCCTCCGGCGCCTGGGTGATGGGCGCAACGCCGGCGGTGACCGCCAATGGTGCATAGCGCGCACCGGCCCAATCGAGATGCGACTGCCATGCGCAATGCTGACGCGCGGCGAGCTCAGACGGCTCGTTGGCGCGATAACAGACGAGATCGGTCGTTGCGTACTTGGCGATCTCCGCGACGACCTGCTCGCGCCGCTGCGCAACAAGGTCGATGGCGGTGCCCGCCAGCCGCGTCAGCGGCAGCGCTGCGGGCTTGATCGTCTCGCCTTGCGCCTGCCATTCGGCCGCGACGGCCTCGGCCAGCGTTTTGCTGCGAACGACGAGCGGCGCTTTGGCTGGCGTGCGGATCGGCTTGCCGTCGAGCAACACGGTAAAGCCGCCGGTCGTCTCGCCGGCCGTGGCCATCTTGAAGAACCGCTTCATCGTTCGCCGCGGGCCTTCTCGGGCGCAAGATCGGCGAAGACGTCGCGTTCCTGTCCGTCCTCGAAGCCGAAGAAGCCCCAGGTCTCGCGCATGTGCGGCGGCAACGGCGCCATGACGATGAGCGTGCCGCCGGCCGGATGCGGGATCGCCAGCGCGCGGGCGTGCAGATGAACACGGCGGTTGCCGGGAACGCCGGGCACGTGCGTTGCCGCGCCGCCATATTTGCCGTCGCCGAGGATCGGCGTGCCGAGCGCCGCGCAATGTGCACGGAGCTGATGGGTGCGGCCGGTCACCGGCTCGAGCGCCAGCCAGGCGACGCGATCGCCGGCGTGCGCCACGGTGCGATAATAGGTGACGGCGCGCTTGCCGTCTTCGTCGGGCACGACCCGTTCGCCGAGCCGGCCCGGCATTTTTGCGAGCCGCTGGTCGACACGGCCTTGGTTTGGCTCGGGCGTGCCGACGACGGCCGCCCAATAGATCTTGCGCGCTGCCTTGCCGCGGAAAGCCTCCGCCAGCTTGGCGGCGGCGCGCGCGTGCCGCGCCAGCACCAGAACGCCGCTGGTATCCTTGTCGAGCCGATGCACCAGGCGGGGCCGCTCCTCGGCGCCGAAGCGCAACGCATCGAGCAACCCGTCGAGATGGCGGTCGGTCTTGGTGCCGCCTTGCACGGCAAGGCCGTGCGGCTTGTCGATGACGATGACGTCGTCGTCGTGGTGGAGTACACGCGCCTGGATCATCTTGGCGTCGCGCGCGCTGGGTTCCGACGGCCGCGGTGCGGTTGGCCGCGGCGTCGACGCCGGCAGCGGCGGTACGCGCACGATCTGGCCGGCGGCGACGCGGTCGCGCGCCGCAGCGCGCTTGCCGTCAAGCCGGATCTGGCCGGTGCGCAGCAGCTGCTCGAGCTTGCCGTGCGACAGGGCCGGGAAATGCCGCTTGAACCAGCGATCGAGGCGGATTTCAGCGTCGGCGGCGGCGACCGCGATCGATTGCACCTGTCCCATGCGCCGCAATCTAGCGGCGCAGGCGGCCTGGCGGCTAGTTAATCGGCGCACTGCCAATGGCCGGGGATCCAGACCCAGTTGCGCGGCCGCACCTTTACTTTTTGGGCCGATCCGGGGCCGGCGCCGCGGCGCGTTCGCTGCGCAGCTTCTGCCAATAATCGAGCCGCTTGCGGATCTCGCGCTCGAAGCCGGCTTCGATCGGGCGGTAGAACGCGCGCCGGCCCATACTCTCGGGAAAATAGTCGAGGCCGGAAAATCCTTCGGGCGCATCCGGGTCGTAGACGTAGCCGCCGCCATAGCCAAGATCGCGCATCAGGCGCGTCGGCGCGTTGACGGCGTGCATCGGTGGCATCAGCGATCCGGTTTCCTTGGCGACGCGCGTCGCGTCGCCGAAAGCGACATAGCCTGCGTTCGACTTGGGCGCCGTGGCCAGGAAGATCACCGCCTGCGCCAACGCCAATTCGCCTTCCGGCGAGCCGAGCCGGTCGTATGCCTCCCAGGCGGCGATGGTCTGCGGCAGTGCGTTGGGCTCGGCGAGGCCGATGTCTTCGACCGCCATGCGCACCAGCCGCCGCGCGATATAGATCGGGTGCTCGCCGCCGACCAGCATGCGCGCCAGCCAATAGAGCGCCGCGTCGACGTCGGAGCCGCGGACCGATTTGTGCAGGGCGCTGATCAGGTTGTAGTGCCCTTCCTGCGCCTTGTCGTAGAGCGGCGCCCGCCGCTGCACGGCGGCCATCAGGCCTTCGATGTCGAGCGCCGATCCTTCAGGCAGGGCGGCGAGTTCCTCGGCGACGTTGAGAACGTAACGTCCATCGCCGTCGGCCATCGCCTTGAGCGCCTGGCGCGCGGCTGGATCGACGGGCAGCTTGCGGCCGAGCGCGGCTTCGGCGCGGACGAGGAGCGTTTCGAGCGCCGCATCGTCGAGGCGCCGCAGCACGAAAACCTGGCACCGCGACAATAGCGCGCCGTTGAGCTCGAACGACGGATTTTCCGTGGTCGCGCCGATCAGCGTCACCGTGCCGGTTTCGACATAAGGCAGGAAGCCATCCTGCTGTGCGCGGTTGAAGCGGTGGATTTCGTCGACAAACAGCAGCGTGCCCTGACCGGCAACGCGCCGCTGCTTCGCCGCATCGAACACTTTGCGCAGGTCGGCCACGCCCGAGAACACCGCCGACAGGGGCTCGAAATGCATTTCGGTAGCGTCAGCGAGAACGCGCGCGATCGTCGTTTTGCCGCAACCCGGCGGACCCCACAGGATCATCGACGCCAGCCGCCGCGCCGCCACCATGCGGCCGATCGGTCCGTCGGGCGCGAGCAGATGGTCCTGCCCGACGATTTCGGCAAGGATTCGGGGCCGGAGCCGGTCGGCCAGTGGGCGCGGAGCCTGCGGCTCGAAAAGGCTCATCGCACGACGAGCGAGAACTTCTTGTCGCCGCGGACGATGACGAGGGCCCACGGCGGGCCGCTATTGGCAAGCAGGTCGCGCAATTGCGCGACATTGACGATCTCGCGGCGGCCGAGGCTCGCCAGGATGTCGCCGCGTCGCAATCCGAGCTGCGCCGCCGTGCTGCCCGGCGTCACCGACGCGATCACCACGCCGCGGCGGGATTGCGGCAGACTGAGCTCCTCGGCGAACGCCGGATTGAGATTGCCGACCGACGCGCCGGCGAACGGTTCGTGCCCTTCCAGCAGCGTGATATCGCGCGGCGGCTGTTCGGGCGGCGCGATCAGCGCCACGGTCACGGCGTGCGAATGACCGTCGTGCCAGAGCGTAAACTGGGCGGTGCTGCCGACATGACGCGTCGCCAGCCGGAAACGCAGCGCTTCGGTGTCTTCGATGTCGTGGCCATCGACCGCGAGTACGACGTCGCCGGCGGTAATGCCAGCTTTGGCAGCCGGGCCGGCAGCGACGACACTGTCGACCAGCACGCCGCCGGGCCGCGGCAGGCCGAGTTTGGTCGCCCTGGCGGCGTTGACGCCTTCGCCCTCAAGACCGAGCCACGGCTGCTGCACGACATGTTCGTCGTGCTGCACGGCATAGAGGACGGAGCGGACGAGACCGGTGGGGATGGCGAAGCCGATGCCAACCGAGCCGCCCGATTCCGAGAAGATCGCCGTGTTGATGCCGACCAGCTCGCCGTCCATATCGACCAGCGCGCCACCCGAATTGCCCGGGTTGATGGCGGCGTCGGTCTGGATGAATGAGCCAAATTCGTTGATGCCGGTGCCGGTGCGCGCCAGGCCCGAGACGATGCCGCTAGTGACCGTCTGGCCGACGCCGAACGGATTGCCGATCGCCAGCACCATATCGCCGACCTCGAGCTTGTCGCTGTCGCCGATCGGTAGCACTGGCAGCTTCTCGCCCGGCACGTTGACCTTTAGCACGGCGAGGTCGAGATGCTCGTCGGCAAGCAGGACCTTGGCCGGAAATTCGCGGCGGTCGCTCAACACTACGGAGATCTCCTGCGCGTCCTTGATCACGTGATCGTTGGTCACGATCAGTCCGGCGGGATCGAGGATGACGCCGGAGCCAAGGGAATTGAGCACCCGTTGGCGCGGCACGGCGAGCGGAAAGGCGTTGCCGAAAAACTGCCGCAACAACGCGTCGTTGAAGATCGGCGCGCGCGTCTGTACCACGCGACGCGAATAGACGTTGACCACCGCCGGCGCCGCTTCTTTGACGATGGGCGCGAATGTCAGATGGATCTCGGCGTGCGACGACGGCGGTCGGCTAACGGCGGCTTGCTGCGCCGCCGCCGGCGCAGCGACGAGACCGATCAGTAAGGCGATCAGGGGCCAGCGTTTCATTTGGTCTTCGGCCGACCGTCGATCTCGTTTGCCAACGGGCGCATTCCGGCGCCGGTCGCGCGGCGCGTGCAATCCGTCACGTTCAAGCCTCCCCCACGATGCGTGATCATAGCTCAGGCAAAGACCGCGGCGAAGCTGGCCCGAAGCGCCGCGTCGATTTCGTCCATCTTCGGATGCAGCCCGAGCTTCGCCAGCGAGGTGACGCCGTGCTCACGCACGCCGCACGGCACGATGCCGCGATAATGGGCGAGATTGGGTGCGACGTTGAGCGACAGGCCGTGATAACTCACGCCGCGGCGCACACGCACGCCGATCGCCGCGATCTTGTTTTCGACGCCGGTCTTGTCGGCGACCCAGATGCCGACCCGGCCGCTGCGGCGTTCGCCGGTCACGCCGAACCCGACAAGCGTCCGGATCAGCCATTCCTCGAGGCCGCGGACGAAGGCGCGCAAGTCGCCGCCGCGGCGGTTGATGTCGAGCATGACGTAGGCGATGCGCTGGCCCGGCCCATGATAGGTCCATTGTCCACCGCGGCCGGTGTGGTGCACCGGCAGCAGCGGGTCGACCAGGTCGCCGTCGCGGGCGCTGGTGCCGGCGGTATAAAGTGCCGGATGCTCCAGCAGCCAGACCAGCTCGGGCGCCGTGCCGGCGCGGATCTTGCGCACGCGCGCCTCCATGACGCTGACGGCCTCATCATAAGGCACCGGCTTCGTGTTCTTGCGCCATTCGATGGCTTCCGTCCTGGGAGGCGTGCTTGCTATGCTCATGGGGATTTGGTAATCAGCCGCGCCATCAGCGGCAATTGCCGAATCCTATCGCGGTCGTGGCGGAATTGGTAGACGCGCTAGCTTGAGGTGCTAGTGGGGGAAACCCCTTGGAAGTTCGAGTCTTCTCGACCGCACCATTCCCGTCCTACCGGCGGACTGATGCTCGGCTCGCAAGCCGAGAAATGGTCCGTACGGCATCCTGAGGAGTGACGATGGCCGACGAATTGCGCGACGGGGCGCTCGAGTATCACCGTTACCCGACGCCCGGCAAGATCGCCATCGTTGCGACCAAACCGCTGTCGACGCAGCACGATCTGTCGCTCGCCTATTCGCCGGGCGTCGCCGCCGCGTGCATGGCCATTGCCGCCGATCCGCGGGAAGCATCGAGCCTGACCGCACGCGCCAATTTGGTCGCGGTCATCACCAACGGCACGGCGGTTTTGGGCCTGGGCACGATCGGGCCGCTCGCCGCCAAACCGGTGATGGAAGGCAAGGCGGTGCTGTTCAAGAAATTCGCCGGCATCGACGTTTTCGACATCGAGATCAACGAACGCGACCCGGACAAGGTGGTCGACGTGATCGCCGCGCTCGAGCCGACCTTCGGCGGCATTAATCTCGAGGACATCAAGGCGCCGGAGTGCTTCGTCATCGAAGAAAAGCTGCGGCAGCGGCTCAAGATTCCAGTCTTCCACGACGATCAGCACGGTACCGCGATCATCGTCGGCGCCGCCGTGCGCAACGGCCTCAAACTCGTCGGCAAGTCGTTCGACCAGGTGAAGCTCGTCGCCTCCGGCGCCGGCGCCGCTGCGCTCGCCTGTCTCGATCTGCTGGTCGACATGGGTCTGCGGGTCGAGAACGTGACCGTCACCGACGTGCACGGCGTCGTTTACAAAGGTCGCAAGGAGGAGATGGATCCGCGCAAGGTGCGCTACGCCAAGGACACCAAGGCGCGCAAGCTCGGCGACGTGATCGCCGGCGCGGACATTTTCCTCGGCCTGTCGGCGCCGAACGTGTTGAGCGCCGAGATGGTCAAAACCATGGCGCCCAATCCGCTGATCCTGGCGCTCGCCAATCCGGTGCCGGAGATCTTGCCGGAAGTGGCGCTGGCGGCGAGGCCGGACGCGGTGCTGGCCACGGGCCGCACCGATTATCCGAATCAGGTCAACAACGTCCTGTGCTTTCCGTTCATTTTCCGCGGTGCGCTCGATGTCGGCGCCACGACGATCAACGAGGCGATGAAGCTTGCGGCGGTCAACGCGCTGGCGGACCTGGCGTTGGCCGAGCCGTCCGACATCGTCACCGCGGCCTATGGCGAGACCGTCCTGACGTTCGGGCGCGATTACATCATCCCGAAGCCGTTCGATCCGCGCCTCATCATCGAAATCGCGCCCGCCGTCGCCAAGGCGGCGATGGAGTCCGGCGTCGCGGCGCGGCCGATCACGGATTTCGCCGCCTATCGCGATCGGCTCAACGAATTCGTCTTCCGCTCAGGCCTCCTGATGCGGCCGATCTTCGAGCACGCGCGCAAGGACCCGAAACGCGTCGTTTATGGCGAGGGCGAGGACGAGCGCGTGCTGCGCGCCGTGCAGCAGGTGGTCGACAACGGCCTCGCGCGTCCGATCATCATCGCGCGGCGCGACGTCGCACAAAAGCGCATCGAACGCCTCAACCTGCGGATCAAGCTCGGCAGCGACGTCGAGCTGGTCGATCCGACCAGCGATCCGCGTTACAACGAATACTGGTCGCTCTATCACAAATTGATGGAGCGCAAGGGCATCTCGCCGGACTTCGCGCGCTATCTGGTGCGCACGCGCACCTCGGTGATCGCATCGCTGATGGTGCGACGCGGCGACGCCGACGCCATGATCTGCGGCGCGGTCGGCACCTATAACCGCCATCTGCGTCACGTGGTGGACATCGTCGGCCTGGTGCCGGGCGCCTCAGCGCCGGCGGCGCTGACCGGGCTGATCACACCCAAGGGCACGTTTTTCCTCTGCGACACTTATGTCGTCGACGATCCGAGTGCCGAACAGATCGCCGAGATGACCTTGCGCGCCGCCGCAGCCGTGCGCTATTTCGGCGTCGAGCCGAAGATCGCGTTGCTCTCGCACTCGAACTTCGGCGGTTCGGATACGCCGGGTGCGCGCAAGATGCGTCAGGCGATGGAACTCCTGCTGCAACGTGCGCCCGATCTCGAAGTCGAAGGCGAAATGAACGGCGATGCGGCCATCGTCGAAGAGATCCGCAAGCGCATTTTCCCGAACTCGCGTCTTAAAGGCGCCGCCAATCTGCTGATCATGCCCAATCTCGATGCCGCCAATATCGCCTTCAATCTGCTCAAAGTTCTGGGCGACGGCCTCAATATCGGACCCATCCTGCTGGGGGTCCGAAAGCCTGCCCATATCGTGACGCCGGCGGTGACCGTACGCGGGCTGGTGAACATGACCGCGGTTGCGGTGTATGATGCGCAGGTCTCCGCGGGAGACCAGCATGAGCTTGGCTTTCAGCGTCTCTGAGGTCATTCCGACGACGCCACGGGCGGCCTACGACGCCTGGCTCGACAGCGAGACCCATGCCGGCATGACCGGCGGCCAGCCGGCGGCTTGCTCCGCCGTCGTCGGCGGCACGTTCACGGTCTGGAACGGCTACATCACCGGCAAGAACCTGACGCTCGAACCGGGCAAGCGCATCGTGCAGTCCTGGCGCACGACGAAATTCACTGCGTCCGATCCGGATTCCGAAATCGAGGTGCTGTTCGAGCCGGTCGCCAGCGGCACGCTGGTGACGGTCAATCACCGCAACGTGCCCGACGGCCACACCAGCTACCGCGACGGCGGTTGGCGGCGCAGCTATTTCGACCCGATGAAGGCGTATTTCGCGGCGCGGCCCTAGCGCAGACGATGTGGCCGGCCACGTCGAGGAGAACGTGACCGGCCGGACACCGCGCCGCGCGCCGTCAATCAGCCGAAATGGTGGTGATGGCGGGAATGCTCCGCCAGGAGTTCGTCCGCCATCTTCTGCTGCTCGGGCGACAGGTTCTGGTAGAGCGGCCGGAACGCGGCGAGCAGTCGTTCGGTGTTCTGCGCCATGGTTTCGGCGAAATGTCCGCGCGCTTCGAGCGCCTG
>Ga0126371_10003366_pt1 | contig 13985 bp, 11 predicted proteins | sample PanSoiMetaPlot_4_FD_110145 | JGI IMG/M metagenome (GOLD analysis project Ga0126371, IMG submission 110145) | Tropical forest soil microbial communities from Panama - MetaG Plot_4 | ecosystem: Environmental > Terrestrial > Soil > Tropical forest > Bulk soil | place: Panama | collected 2016-02-17 | reverse complement strand
GTCCAGATGGTGCTGCGCAGCGTCGGCTACCAGAGCGTCCCGCTGCCCGGCGTGCCGTTCGACGAGCGCTCGCACACGGTGCCGAACGCCGAGGGGCGCGTGCTAGGACCTGACGGCAAGCCGCTGCCAGGCGAATACGTGGCCGGCTGGCTCAAGCGCGGCCCGACTGGCGTGATCGGCACCAACAAGTCCGACGCCGCAGAAACCGTGCGGTCACTGCTCGCCGACCTGGCGGGCGGGCCAGGCCCAGGCGACGTGCAGCTTCCGCGTCCCGGGCTCATGCGCCTGCCGGAAGCCCAAGAGGTGACTTCGGACGCGGGCCTGGCATGGTCGGCGCCGTTCCGCGAGCTCCTGGCCTCGCGTGGGATCGAGCCGGTCGGCTACTCAGCCTGGCTGAAGATCGAGAACGCCGAGAAGGAACTCGCCTCGTCCCTCGGGCGGGGCAACCGGGTCAAGCTCGCAAGCCGCGCCGAGATCCACGCGGCTTGCGGCCTGCGTCAGGGCTGACGCACCGCGCTACTCCCGCTCCGACGCACTGCCATCCCGTGATCGTGGACTTGTGTCAGCGAATACCGCTGACTAACGACCAGTTTCTTCAGCTTGAGCGGTCAGCGTTTTGAGCAGCGCTCTGGTTCTGCGGCGGTCGTCGCCCGCGGCAAACTCGCCGGCGACAAAATCGGTCACGCCTGCGTCGGCGAGCGCGGCTATCTGCGCGGCGACCTCGTCTTCGCTGCCGACGATCGCGACGTCCGCCGGGCCCTGCGCGCCCTCGCGGTCGAGCATCGCGCGGTATGAGGGCAGCTGGCCGTAGATCTCGAATACCTTCGCCGCGCGTCCGCGCGCGCCGTCCGGGTCGTCGGTGACGCAGACAGGCAGGATGCAGACCACTCGAGGGGGCGGCTTGCCGGCCTTTTGCGCCGCCTCGTTGATGGTCGGCACGATGTAGTCCCGCGTGGTGGCTGGGCCGGTCATCCACAAGATCGTCCCCGCCGTGCGCTGGCCGGCCAGCCTCAGCATCCGCCGGCCCATGGCCGCGAGCATGACAGGCACATCGGCATCGCGCGGGACCGACAGCCCGATCCCGGCCCGCATGGTCGTGCCTTCGAACGAGGCGGGCTGGCCACTGAGCAGCGGGAGCAGGATCGACAGGTACTCGTCCATGTGCACGGCGGGCGCGTCGAAGCTGTAGCCGTACATGTCCTCGATGACGATCTTGTGCGAAAGGCCGATGACGAGCACGAGGCGTCCGCCAAGTGCCAGCGCCGCGGTGAGCGCTTGCTGAGCAAGCACGGCAGGGTGCCGGGGATAGGTCGGCACAACGGCGGTGCCGATCTCGATTCCGTCGATGCCGCGGCCGGCTACCGCCAGCGCGGTGAGTGCGTCGAGACCAAAGATGTGGGCCATCCAGACAGACGAGAAGCCGTCGTCGGCGGCCGTGCGAATCTCGTCATGCAGGTGCGCCAGCGCCTGCGGGCCCTGCGATTCGACGAGGGACGTCCCGATTCGCATTCCGATCTCCCGTTCTCCTTGGCGCGGTGCTCAGCGCAGGGCATCGATGCCGTGCTGAGCAGCCGTCAGCGTTCACGCCTTGACCGCTATGCCGGGGTATTGGATCAGTATGGCTAGGGGAGTATAGAAACATGGATTCGGGGCAGACGGGATCGGCGCGCGGAGGCAGGAGGGCCGCAGGCAAGACCACGGGCGCGGGCGGGAAGCAGTCGATGTCGAGGAAGACGGCGCAGGGGGATGGAGAGGCGGCACGGCCGCAGCGGCCAGCAGTGAAGAAGCCTTCGGCAAGGGAGCGGCCGGCAAGCGAGCGAGCCGCGGCAGAAAGGCGCACGGCGGGCTACCGGCGGGCGGCTGCGCGGGCTCGTGAGCGCGCGGCGAACCGGGCCGAGGATCGGCTCGGGCAGGATGGCGTCGGATCCCGATTTGACGCGGGGTCGCGCGACGCGGCCGGCCGTGACAGCGTCGAGCGCGCCGTCGCGATCCTCGCGGGAGTGGGCCAGGACGTCCCTAGCAGCGAGGAGCGGCGCAGCGTGGCCGGTCAGCTTGCCGACCTGCCCGCCGACCGGTATCTCGACAGGGAAGAAAGCTGGCTGCGGTTCAGTCAGCGGGTGCTCGAGCTCGCCGAGGACCCGAACGTGCCACTGCTCGAGCGGGTCAGGTTCGAGTCGATTTTCGCCAGCGCACTTGACGAGTTCTTCATGGTCCGGGTGGCCGGGCGGATCAGGCGGATGGCGACGGGCCTGCCGGTCGAGAGCGTCAGCGGCAAGGCGCCTGACCAGATACTCGAGAACACGCTCGACATGGCGCGCGGGCTGGCAGACCGGCACGCGCACTGCTTCAGCGGCCTCCTGCTGCCTGCGCTGGCCGAGGCGGGAATCGAGATCCTGCGCTGGAAGGAGCTGTTGCCCGACGAGCAGGCCAGGCTCCAGAAGCTGTTCAAGGAACGCATCTACCCGGTGCTGACGCCGCTGGCTGTCGATCCCGCGCACCCGTTCCCTTTCATCTCCGGCTTGTCGCTCAGCTTGGCCGTGATGGTCGCTGACCCGCGATCAGGCCTCACCCTGTTCGCGAGGGTCAAGGTGCCGCCTTTGCTGCCCAGGTTCCTGACCGTCTCGCCGAGCAGGTTCGTGCCGCTGGAGGACGTGATCGCGGCGCATCTCACTGAGCTGTTCGCCGGCATGGACGTGATCGAGCACCACGCCTTCCGAGTGACCAGGATCCGCGACCTGGAAATCGACGAGGATGTCACCGAGAACCTGCTCCAGTCGCTTGAGCGGGAGCTGCTGCGCCGCCGCTTCGAGCCCGCCGTTCGGCTCGAGGTCGAGGAATCCATCTCAAGCGAGGTGCTTGACAAGCTGGTCACGGAGCTGGGCGTCGACGACAGGGCCGTCTACCGGCTTCCGGGTCCGCTCGACCTGTCTGGCCTGTCGGCAATCGCAGACCTCGACCTGCGGCGGCTGAAGTACCCGGCTTTCGTGCCCGCCGAGGTTGCCCTGCCCGCGGATCGCAGCGTTTTCTCCACGCTGCGCGAGCGCGACGTTCTTGTGCACCTGCCGTACGACTCGTTCACCGCGAGCGTGCAGCGTCTCGTGGTGTCGGCCGCCGCCGATCCGCGGGTCCTGGCGATCAAGCACACGCTCTATCGCACGAGCGGCGACTCCGAGATCGCCGACGCGCTCGTCGACGCCGCCGAGGCGGGCAAGCAGGTTGTCGTCGTGGTGGAGATCAAGGCCAGGGGTGACGAGGAAGCCAACATCGCCTGGGCGCGCAAGCTCGAGGAAGCGGGCTGCCACGTCGTGTACGGGTTCGTCGGGCTGAAGACGCACTGCAAGATGGTGCTGGTGGTCCGGGAGGAGGCCGACGGGTCGCTGCGCAGGTTCTGTCACATCGGCACGGGCAACTACCATCCGAAGACCGCCAGGCTCTATGAGGACTACGGGCTGCTCACCGCCGACCCGCAGGTCGGCGAGGACATCACGGACCTGTTCAATCACCTGACCGGGTACAGCCGCCCCGCTGAATATCACCGGGTGCTCGTCGCCCCTGCCGGGCTCAGATCCGGGCTGATCAAGCGGATCGACGAGCAAGTGCGGCTGGCGCGTGAGGGTGGCCAGGCGCGGATTCGGATGAAGTGCAACGCGATCATCGACGAGGCAATAATCGATGCGCTCTACCAGGCTTCGATCGCGGGCGTGCCGATCGACCTGTGGGTGCGCGGAATCTGCTCGCTTCGCCCGGGAGTTCCAGGACTGTCCGATACGATCAGGGTCCGCAGTATCGTGGGCCGCTTCCTCGAGCATTCAAGGATCTACGTGTTCGGCGCGGGCGGTCATGAGGCCTCAGATGACGAGGTCTGGATTGGCAGCGCCGACCTGATGCACAGGAACCTGGACCGACGGGTCGAGCTGCTGGTCAAGGTCACAGACTCGGGACAGCGGACAGAACTGCGGACCCTAATCGACTTGGCCATGGACCCCGAGGTCTCCTCATGGTGGCTGGGTCCTGACGGCGTCTGGACCAGGCACCACCTGGACAAGACAGGAGCGCCGCTTATCGACCTGCAGGAGCACCTGATCATGTTCAGGCAGAACCGCCCGGCCGACATGGACGTGGGTGCGGGGAAGAGCCAGTCGCGCTCGGCCAGCCTCGAGCGCCGTGGCTGACCCTTGTGCTGACCTGCGCGGCTGACGTGCGTGTCTTACGAACCCGAGCACGACCGGATCCGTTCCGCGGGCGCGGTGGTCTGGCGACCCCGGGAGACCGGTCACGAGATCGCGCTCGTGCACCGGCCGCGATACGACGACTGGTCCTACCCGAAGGGCAAGCGCGAACCAGGCGAGCACCTGCTGATGACCGCCGTCCGCGAGGTCGCGGAGGAAACGGGCCAGCGAGTCGTCCTTGGCCGGCCGCTGTCGCGGACCGTCTACCAAGTCCCTGCGGGCCTCAAGGAAGTCAGCTACTGGGTCGCCAGGAGCCAGGGAGCGTCGGAAGTAGCCCCGTTCGTGCCGAACGACGAGGTGGACGAGGTGGCGTGGCTGCCCGCCGAGAAGGCTCGCGAGCGGCTGTCCTACGGTCGCGACGCCGCTGTGCTGGATGAGTTCGGATCGGCTCCGGTTGGGACGGCCCCGCTCATCTTGCTGCGGCACGCGGAAGCCGGCCGCAAGCCAGAGCGGACCGGCCCTGACTGGGCGGCCGAGGACCTGGCCAGGCCGCTCGACGCCCGCGGTGTGGCAGAAGCCGGCATGCTGGCGAACCTGCTGGCGAGTTACGGAAGGTGCCGGGTGTTCAGCTCGGCTGCCGAGCGCTGCGTTGCGTCGGTCACGCCGTACGCGGTGGCCGTTGGCGTACCGGTCGAGACCGATCCTGCATTGACGGTGCCACCAGCGCAGGCTCCGACGGCGGCGGGCGCGACGCGCGCAGCAGGACTCGCCTTGTCGGGAGAGCCTGCCCTGATATGCGCGCACCGTGAGAATCTGCCCGGGCTGATCCACGCGGCATTCGGCGCGCTCGGCGCGAGCCCGCCCGACGCCGTACCGCTGCGCAAGGGCGAGTTCTTGGTGCTGCAGAGCGCCAGCGGAAAGCTCGTCTCCGTGGAGCGCCATGACCTGCAGAGCTAGCAGACGGCTGCTTGACTGTCAGAGGGAGGCGATATGAAGTCGGCCATCGGAACCGCTGGGAAAGGAGACCCACGATGGCCGACGAGATGGCGCGAGCGGTCGAGAGCGAGATCGCAGACCTCGCCGAGCAGTTAACCGCGCCGGGCCCTGACGAATGCCTGCGCTGTTACTTGCTGCGATTAATCACGGAGTTCGGCTGCGACGGAACCTACCGCTGGACGATTCGCTGGCGGGATGTACGCGCCTCATCACCGCAGAGCCTGCTCAGCCAACTCAGCCTGCGCGGGGGCTTTTGTGACTGCGAAGTTCTGATGAACGTGTTCCCTGACTATTCGCAGGTCCGCGCTGCCCTGCCGTGCGCGGGCGTGCGCCGGTTTGCCTCGTGGCGGTCGTGCGATCTGCGCAAGATGCGCAAGAGCGCATGACACTACCCATGGTTCAGGCTTCGCCCTTTTCGATCAGCCTGACCAACGCCATCGCCACCGGCAGGGCTGTGATCTCGATCTGCCACGGTCTCGCGCCATAGCGCCGCAGCTCGGCGGCGATCGCATCGGGTGTGATTGGATCTGGAGGCTGCCAGGCGAGCCTGCGCACCGCGTCAGGAGCGAGCAGATTCTCCGCTGGCAGATGCCTGGAGTCCGCGAGCGCGGCCACCGCGGTCCTCGCTGCCGCGAGCCGCCTGGCTGCCACCGGGTCACGTTCTGGCCACCGGTGGGCGGGCGGCGGGCCCTCGCTGGGCTGCGCGGACGACTCAGGCAGCGCCGATTCAGGCAGCGATTTCGCCCGCCTGATGGCGCGAAGCCAGTCGGGGCCGTATCGGCGGGCGCCGCGCCCGGTAAACCCTGGGAGCTTGCCGAGCTCGGCCAGGCCGCTCGGCGCGGCCCTGGCTGCCTCCACGATCGCCGCGTCCGGCAGGATCCTGGTCGGCGAGATGTCGCGGCGCTGCGCGATCAGGTCGCGTTGCAGCCAGAGCTCGCGGACGATGGCCAGGCTGCGCTTAGTGCGCACGCGGTGGATGCCCGAGGTGCGGCGCCAGGGGTCGGGCCGCGGCAGCGGGGGCCTGCTGGCCAGGATCGCTTCGAACTCCTGCTCGGCCCAGCCTGTCTTGCCATGCTCGGCGAGCTGGTCGGCGAGCGCGTCCCGCAGCTCAACCAATACCTCCACGTCGAGCGCCGCGTAGCGCAGCCATTCGGCGGGCAGTGGCCTGGTCGACCAGTCGGCCGCCGAGTGGGACTTCGCCAGGCTCAGCCCGAGCACCTCCTCGACAAGGGTGCCGAGCCCGACCCGCGGGTATCCGAGCAGCCGCCCGGCGAGCTCGGTATCGAAGATCCACCGCGGCTGGAAGCCGAGGTCGGCCAGGCACGGCAGGTCCTGGCTGGCGGCATGCAGCACGACCTCGACGCCGGACAGCACCGCATCGATCTGCGACAGGTCGGGGCACGGGATCGGGTCAATGAGCACAGTGCCCGAGCCCTGCCTGCGCAGCTGGACGAGGAAAGCGCGGTGGCCGTAGCGGAAGCCAGACGCCCGCTCGGCATCCACGGCGACGGGCCCTGTTCCCTCGCTGAGCCGCACCGTTGCCGCCGCAAGCTCCTCGGCCGTCGTGATCAGCGGTGGCAGCCCGTCGCGCGGCTCGATCAGCGGCACACTCACGATCGGCGCCCTGCGCCTCGCTTGCGTGCCTGGCGTGCGGCGATGTCGGCCACACCCGGCGCCACCGGCGGAAGGCCGCACGCGTGGCAGAGCGCATCTGCCCAGGCCGCGACGTGCCGGTCGAGCTCGAGACGGTTGCCACTTGCCGGGACAGGCGACCAGGACGCGCGCATCTCGAACTCCGTGGCCAACGGGTCGTCGCGCTTGGTGCCGAATCCCTCAGTGACGACCCTCGTCACGGTTCCGCTCGGCACCGCGTACCCGGCAGAGCGTGACTCAAGCGCCTCGGTGAGCCAGCTCCAGCCGACTTGGCCGACGAGCGGATCGGCGGCGATTTCCGGTTCGAGCTCTGCTCGCACGTAGGCGATGATGCGAAATGGCCCGGACCAGCCATCTTGTCCGGCTGGGTCGTACAGCAGCACGAACCTGCCCCAGCCGATTTCCTTGCCGCCCGACCCAACCGTCGCGGCCACCGCCGCCGCATGCGGTGCCAGCCGCCGCGGCGGCGGCTCGCCGTCGAAGGTGATCTCGGGTCGGCTCGCGCGCTGGCTGGCCAGGCCCGACTCGATCTCGGCTACCGCCGCGCTGAACGCGTGATCGGCCCCCTGATGCGGGTCCTCGGGCAACGCTGCTGGCCTCAGCGTGCGGGACGGCGGCACGTCAGCCTCACGCGGTATCTCCCTCCGGTTCGCTCACGCGACGCGGTCGAGCTGGCCGGCGGACTGACGTGCCGATGCAGACATCTCGATCAATATAGCGGCCCCACAGGCTGCGCAGAACCATTCAGGGCAGCCTGCGCCAGCGCCGTCAGGGCAGCGGCCCTGCGGCGGGTGAACCTGAATGAACTCGCAGTTCGAGCCACAGCCTGGGCAGTGTCGGAACTCATCAGTCATCTGCTGCTCCCGTCGTCGCCCTGCCCCTGCCGCTCATTCGATGCTGGCACGCACGCCAGCGCATGCCGAGGATCTTCGTCGGCGTGTCATGCGGGCGTTCTGGTCCAAGAGCGGCGCCCCCCGTGCTGTGGCGCCGCGCTGTGAGACGATCCCAGGCGTGAACACCCAGACCGCCGACTCAGCCTTCATCCGCGCCTGCCGCCGCCAGCCCGTCTCCCGCGTGCCCGTGTGGTACATGCGCCAGGCCGGCCGGTCGTTGCCCGAGTACCGCGCGACCAGGGCGGGGAAGGCGATGCTCGAGGCAACCTCGAATCCGGACCTGATCACCGAGATCACGTTGCAGCCCGTTCGCAGGTACGGAGTCGACGCCGCGATCTTGTTCAGCGATATTGTCGTGCCGCTGCGTGCGGCGGGCGTGGACATCGACATCCGCCAGGGAATCGGGCCTATTGTCGGCAAGCCGGTCCGAGACGAGGGTGACCTGGCGAGGCTGCGCGAGCTCGACCCTGGCGACCTCGCCTTCGTGAGCCGCGCCGTTGAGATGGTGACCGCAGAACTCGGCGCAACCCCGCTGATCGGGTTCGCGGGCGGTCCCTTCACACTGGCCTGCTACCTCGTGGACGGCGGCCCGTCAAAGACGTTCGACCGGACCAGATCGCTGATGTACGGCAGTCCAGCGCTCTGGGAGTCGCTGCTAGGCCGGCTCACCGACATGACGATCACGTTCCTGCTCGCGCAGGTGCGGGCCGGCGCGTCGGCGGCGCAGTTGTTCGACTCGTGGGCTGGGGTCGTCAGCCCTGACGACTACAGGCGCAGCGTGCTGCCGTTCAGTAAGCGGATATTCGCGGCGCTCGCCGCCGAGGGCGTGCCTGCGATCCACTTCGGCGTCGGCACGGGCGAGTTGCTCGGGCTGCTCGGGGAGGCCGGGGCTGATGTAGTGGGCGTCGACTGGCGTGTGCCGCTCGACGAGGCGGTCCACCGGGTGGCGCCAGGCAAGGCGCTTCAGGGCAACCTGGACCCTGCGGCACTGCTGGCACCGTGGCAAGTCGTCGAAGAGCGCGCGCGGGAGGTGCTCGCGAAGGGCCGGATGGCCGAGAGTCACATCTTCAACCTCGGCCATGGCGTGCTGCCCGATACCGACCCCGACATGCTGGCCAGGCTGACCGACCTTGTTCACGCGGTCCCGGCGTCGGGCACCTAGGGCGCGGCCGCCGCTGGCGGCTCAGCGGTCGGCGGCGCCTTCCGCCGCGCGAGCCTGCGCCGGCTCTCCCATGCGATCGCGCCGATCAGTGCGGCGAGAATCAGGAATGGCAGGGCCGAGCCGAGCGCGGTCAGGATCCAGCCGACGACCAGGGCAAGCGCGTGCCAGCCGCCTCGCAAGCCAGCCCCGAATCCTGGCGACGCCTTGTGGTGCTTCTTCACGATGTGTGCGTGGTGACCGTAGAGAGTGATCGTGAGGGTCGCGTAGCCGGTCTCATGGGCAAGCGCGCGCTGCTGGGCCTGGAGCGCTTCGAGGTAGGACTCCTGATTGTTGATCTCATCTTGGACCGAGAGCAGCTGGCTCACCGAACCAGCGTGCTTGAGCAGCGCCCGCAGTTGCGTGATCGCCGCCTCGGAGGATGTGACCCTGCTGTTGACGTCCGCGACCTGCTGGGTCACGTCCTGCGTCACCTGACGGAAAGAGAGCTGCTTGCCGAGCATCGTCCGCAGCGTGGCCAGGGTTGGGCTGTATTGCGCGACTGGGATCTTGACCTGCAGGTGGACCACGGCGGCGTTGTGCTTGTTTTGCGGAATGGTCTCCTGCTCGCCCGAGACGTAGCCGCCGGCGTCGGTCACAATCTTCGCTGCCTTCGCCGCCACGCCGGTCACGTCCTTGCTGACCCGCACGCTCATGAAGGCCGTGTAAATGATGCTCTGGCTCGACAACAGGAAATGGACCCGCACCGCACGTCCGGCAGAGTCAGAGGTCGCAGTCCCGTAGCCGGCGGCGGCTCGCGGGGCTGGCACGGGCGCGGCGAGCTTGCCATTCACGGGGGCTCTGTGCTGGGCTGCGGGCGCGGCGCTCGGCGTTACAGTGCGCGAGCAGGCAGCTAGCAGCAGCCCGGAGCCCGCGAACACGGCGCAGGCGGGGATGAATATGCGCAGCGCGTTCTGGCGTGCGCGGGCGCCGAGGGCGCGGAACAATCCACTCATGCACATCGGACGTTCCTGTGGCGCGAATGGTTTCGCGCCACGGCTACAAAATCGCGCGTGCCTGACGCGGGACGCGCGGGTCGCGATGCCAGGATGGGCCGGGTGAGCTACCCGAAGATCGAGTTGCACGTCCACTTGGAGGGGACGGTCCTGCCTGCCACGTTGCTGCAGATCGCCGGGCGCAACGGCGTTGCGCTGCCTGCAGATTCGGTTGAGGAACTGGCGGCGATCTACGAGTTCCGCGATTTCCCGCACTTCCTCGAGATCTGGTGGCTGACCACAGGAGCACTGCGCACCGAACAGGATTTCAGGCAGGTCGTGGTCGACTACGCGGCCGAGGCAGCCGGGCACGGTGCGGTGTACCTGGAGGGGATCTTCTCGCCCTCAGAGCCGGCCAGGCGGGGAGTCTCCTACGAGGAAGTGTTCGCTGGCTACTGCGACGGCGCAGCCGAGGCCTGGGAATCGCACGGGGTCCTGGTCGCGCTGACTCCCGACATTGTCCGCGGGTTTCCGTTGGAAGCCGCCGAGGAGACCGTCAGCCACGCGATCGCGTTCGCGGATCGCGGCGTCGTAGGTGTGGGCCTCGGCGGTTCCGAAGACGAGTACCCGCCAGAGCTCTATGAGCGCGTGTTCGACCGGGCGAGGGACGCTGGCCTTGGCTCGGTGCCGCACGCGGGCGAGGCAGAGGGGGCCGCATCAGTCCGTGGCGCGATGGACGTGCTCGGCGCGGACCGGATCAGGCACGGCATCCGCGCCGCCGAGGACCGCGGCCTGCTCGGCGAGCTCGCGGCGCGCAGCATTGTGCTCGACGTCTGTCCCACCTCGAACCTGCGGACCGGCGTGGTGCGCTCGCTTGCTGAACATCCGCTGCCAACGCTGCTCGGCGCTGGCGTTCAATGCACCGTGAACACCGACGACCCAGCGATGTTCGGCACGGATCTGGAGTCCGAGCACGCAGCGGCGCGCCGGCTCGGAGCGTCGCCAAGGGACAGCTACGAGGCGGGCATGCTCGGTGCGCTCTGCGACGAGCCGACCAGATCAAGGCTTCGCCAAATCCGCGATCGGCACGATTGGGGCGCGCAGGATTCGGGCAGGCAGCGTGGTGCGAGTTAGCTCACAACGTGACGCCGAACACGCGAACCGGCTTCGGCACCCTAGCCAATCGCTAACCTTGTATTTCATGACAAAGCTTGGCGCCGTGTGGCGACGTCAAACTGCCCTGGTCAGGCGGCCGTGGATACCCGTGGTCGCCATCGTGGTCCTGCTCGGCCTTGACCTCGGCGGTTTCACCAGCCACGACCAGCCAAGCGAGGCGGGGATCCACAAGATCCGCCATGTCGTGATCATCATGCAGGAGAACAGGTCGTTCGACTCATTCTTCGGCACCTACCCGGGCGCGGACGGGATCCCGGCTAAGAACGGTCACTTCACCGTGTGCGTGCCCGATCCGCGCACGCACGGTTGCGACATGCCGTACTACGATCCCAGCCTCGTGAACGGGGGCGGCGCGCACAACAATTACGCGGCCAGCACGGATGTCAACGGCGGCAAGATGAACGGGTTCGTGCGCGCGGCCGACCTGCGCCACAACCGCGGCTGCAGCGCCGTCTACCCGCCACCTCGCGTCTGCCTGCCATCAGGCCCGCCGGATGTCATGGGGTACCACGACGCCCGCCAGATCCCGAACTACTGGGCCTACGCCAAGGACTTCGTGCTGCAGGACCACATGTTCGAGCCGGTTGACTCCTGGAGCTTGCCCGCGCACTTGTACCTGGTGAGCGAGTGGGCCGCGTTGTGCAAGAACAAGAATCCGTTTAGCTGCCACACCTACATCGGCGGTCAGGGAGGCCCGACGCCCGGCAGTCCACCGAGCCAGACCTCCGCGCAGAGCCGCAACGCCACGCGCAGCCAGAGCGCCGTATCGAGCCGCAGCCGGGTGACGGGCCACCGCGACGCGAAGCGGCACCACCGGACCGGTCTTAGCCACACTCCGAGGCCCAGCCCGAGTCCGACCCGCAGCCCTGTCCACGGCGGCATTCACCACTTGTCGGCGGCCTTTTGGGCGTGCGTGCGCGCACACGGCGTCAACCCGGCCAACCTGCGGCGGCCAAGCGGGATCAGCGCCTGGCAGCGCAAAGCGCTCAAGACCTGCCTGGCGAAGCTCAGCCGCTATCAGCGCGACTGGATCTTGTACCACGGCGCGGCCGGAGGAGGCGGGCTTGGCCAGCGCCTCGGCACCTACGCCTGGACCGACCTGACCTACCTGCTTCACAAGTACCACGTGACCTGGAACTACTACGTGCAGAAGGGCGTGCAGCCCGACTGCAACGGCAACCCAGATGAGAGCGTTGCTGGTTGCGCTCCCGTCAAGCAGGGCGCGGGCACGCCGTCGATCTGGAATCCGCTGCCTGCCTTCACCGACGTCAAGGCCACCCATCAGCTGGGCCATGTCAGGAACCTGGCGGCCTTTTACCGCGCGGCCAAGCGAGGGACGCTCCCCGCGGTCTCTTGGATCGCGCCAACCCAGGGAAACAGCGATCATCCGCCGGCCAACATTGCCACCGGCCAGGCCTACGTGACCAACCTGATCAACACGATCATGCGCAGCCCTGACTGGAAGTCCACGGCGATCTTCCTCACCTGGGACGACTGGGGCGGCTTCTATGACCACGTCGTGCCGCCACGTGTGGACGGCCAAGGCTACGGCCTCCGGGTGCCCGCACTGGTCATCAGCCCGTACGCGAAGCACGGCTACATCGACCACCAGGTGCTGTCGTTCGACGCCTACAACAAGTTCATCGAGGACGACTTCTTGCACGGGGCCAGGCTCAACCCGAGCACCGACGGACGGCCGGACCCGAGGCCTGACGTCCGCGAGAACGTCGCGATTCTCGGCAACTTGATCACCGACTTCAACTTCAACCAGAAGCCGCGGCGCCCTGTCCTGCTGCCGCAGTATCCGCCTGCAGGCCGAGCATCAAGGCCGGGCGGCTAGCACGGTCAGGCCGTCGCGCTGGCGGTGCGGGCGCCAGGCCGCCTTGGGTCGCCGCCATCAGTCAGGACCTGCCATCGACCCGCTTGCCTGGCTATCACGACGGGATAGTCGAAGCACGCGCTGATCAGCTCGGTGGTGAGTACTTCTGCGGCTGGCCCGCTGGCCAGCATTCTGCCGTCGCGCAGCAGCAGCGCATGGGACGTCGTGGCGGGAAGCTCTTCCAGGTGGTGGGTGACGAGCACGGTCGCGAGCGCTGGCTGTTCGTCGCGCAGTGCGTCCAGGCTGGCCAGCATCTGTTCGCGCCCGGCGAGGTCAAGTCCAGCGGCGGGCTCGTCGAGCAGCAGCACGCGCGGTTTGCCCATCAGCGCTCGTGCGATCAGCGTCCGCGCGCGCTCGCCCTGGGACAGCGCCGGCCAGCGCGCTCCGGCAACGCGGGCGAGCCCCATGACCTCGATCGCGCCGTTAGCGCCAGCCACGTCGGCCGCTGTCGGTGTCCATCTCGCCGCTAGGTCGGTGGTGCCGGTCGCGCCAGTCAGCACGAGCTCGCGCACCGTTCTGGCTGATCGCACTGGATGGTGCGTGGTGACCAGGCCCACCATGGGGCGCAGCGTGAACACGTCCACGTGCCCGAGCCGCCGCCCCAGGATGTCGACGCGCCCCCTCGTCGGGTACGCGTAGGTCGCCAGCACGTGCAGCAGCGTGCTCTTGCCCGCCCCGTTCGGGCCGATCAGGGCCCAGTGCTCTCCGGCGCGGACGGTGACGCTGACCTGGTCAAGCAGCGCCCGGTCGCCGCGCACCAGGTCAATCGCCTCTGCGCGGAGCACGACATCCTGCTCATCAGTGATCGTCTCGGCCACGGAAAGAAGCTACCTTGCTGCGTAGTTAACTTGACAGCTAACTAACTATATGGTTAAGTACAGCGTAGGGACGAGCTACGAGGAGACGGAATGACGGTCGCTGCCGATCGGCTCGACATCACGTTCGCCGCGCTCGCTGACCCGACGAGGCGAGCGATCGTCGCGCGCCTGGCCAGGGGAGATGCAACGGTGAACGAGCTGGCGGCTCCGTTCGCCATGACGCTGCCCGGTATTTCCAAGCACCTGAAGGTCCTCGAGCGCAGCGGCC
>Ga0126371_10003365_pt1 | contig 13986 bp, 16 predicted proteins | sample PanSoiMetaPlot_4_FD_110145 | JGI IMG/M metagenome (GOLD analysis project Ga0126371, IMG submission 110145) | Tropical forest soil microbial communities from Panama - MetaG Plot_4 | ecosystem: Environmental > Terrestrial > Soil > Tropical forest > Bulk soil | place: Panama | collected 2016-02-17 | reverse complement strand
CGCGAACAGCGGCATGATCAAGGTATAGGCGGTCGCGCTCGCCGCGATGGCGGCGAACAGCATGGTCATGAAATGCGGGTCATGAAGCTTGGCGGAGAGGATATCGAGCATGACGCGCCCCTAGAAATCGAAGTTGATCATTTGCTTCATGACGAAGATGCCCATCGACATCCAGATCACGCAGCCGACCAGCATCAGCTGGCCCGTCGGGTGGGTCCACAACAGCGAGATGTAGTCGGGGGTACTCAGATAGACCAGGAACATCACGATCGGCGGCAGCGAGCCGATGATGCCGGCAGAGGCTTTCGCTTCCATCGACATCGCCTTGATCTTTTCCGCCATTTTCTTGCGGTCGCGCAGCACCTTGGAGAGATTGCCCAGCGCTTCCGACAGATTGCCGCCGGCCTTCTGCTGGATCGCGACCACGATGCCGAAGAAGTTCGCCTCGGGGAGCGGGATCCGTTCGTAGAGCCTGCCGCACGCCTCGCCGACCGGAATGCCGATCGTCTGCGTCTCGATGATGGCGCGGAACTCGCTCTTGATGGGCTCGGGCGCATCGGCGACGATCACGCGCATCGAGTCGAGCAGCGGCAGGCCGGCCTTGATTCCGCGCACGATGATGTCCACCGCGTCGGGAAAATTCTCGAGGAATTTCGTATGCCGACGCTTCCTGTAAAAGGACAGGACCCAGCGCGGCAGGCCGAATGACGCGCCGAAGGCGATGCCCGCGGCCGCCAGCGGACCGCCGCCGCCGATGAACACCGCCGCGAACGCGACCACGCCGAGCACGCCGGAGCCGATCATGAACTGGCGCTTCGACCATGAGACGCCGGCCTGCTCGATGCGGACCGACAGGGGCGGACTCTTCTGCTTCTTGCGGCGCTCCTCCAGCTGCTTCAGCGACTCCTCGACCTGGTCGCGCCGGACCTTCGGCGCGGCGCGCGCCGAGACCTTGGCGACCCGGTCGGGCTTCGCGACGCTCTCCATGCGCCGTTCGGCATTGCGCTCGCCCGACAGGAGCGGATAGAGGAAAACCCAGGCGACGCCGCCCACGGCGGCGGCGGCGAGGAAGAACATCGCGAGCTGCTGAAGTGGCATGGCGGCCGGGTCCTCAGCTCGTTCCCGCCTTCTCGGCGGCGTCGAGCGCGGCGGCGAGGCGTTTCTCCTCGCCGTAGTAGCGCGCCCGCTCCCAGAAGCGCGGGCGACCGATTCCGGTCGAGCGGTGCCGCCCGATGAGCTTGCCCTGGGCGTCTTCGCCGAGCAGATCGAACAGGAAGATGTCCTGGGTGATGATGACGTCGCCTTCCAGGCCCATCACCTCGGTGACGTGCGTGATCTTGCGCGAGCCGTCGCGCAGGCGCGCCGCCTGGATCACGACGTCGACCGAGGCGCAGATCATCTCGCGGATCGTGCGGGAGGGCAGCGAGAAGCCGCCCATGGTGATCATCGATTCGAGGCGCGACAGCGCCTCGCGCGGGTTATTGGCGTGCAGCGTCCCCATCGAGCCGTCGTGGCCGGTGTTCATCGCCTGCAGCAGGTCGAAGGCCTCGGGTCCGCGCACCTCGCCGACGATGATGCGTTCCGGTCGCATGCGCAGGCAGTTGCGCACCAGGTCGCGCATGGTGATCTGCCCTTCGCCTTCGAGATTCGGCGGGCGGGTCTCCAGGCGGACCACGTGCGGCTGCTGCAGCTGCAGCTCGGCCGCGTCCTCGCAGGTGATGACGCGCTCGTCGTCGTCGATGTAGCGGGTGAGACAGTTGAGGAGCGTGGTCTTTCCCGAGCCGGTGCCGCCCGAGACCAGGGTGTTGACCCGGCAGCGGCCGACCACCTTGAGGATGTCGGCGCCTTCCGGCGTGATCGAGTTGTAGCGCACGAGCTGCTCGAGGGTGAGCTTGTCGCGCTTGAACTTGCGGATGGTGAGCGCCGGACCGTCGATCGCGAGCGGCGGCACGATCACGTTGACGCGCGAGCCGTCCGGCAAGCGCGCGTCGCAGATCGGCGAGGCTTCGTCGACGCGGCGGCCGATCTGGCTGACGATGCGCTGGCAGATGTTGAGCAGCTGATGATTGTCCCGGAAACGGATCGGCGTGCGCTGAATCTTGCCGGCGACCTCGATGTAGACGGTCCCGGAGCCGTTGACCATCACGTCGGCGATGTCGTCGCGCGCGAGCAGCGGCTCAAGCGGCCCGTAGCCGAGCACGTCGTTGCAGATGTCGTCGAGCAGCTCCTCCTGCTCGGAGATCGACATCACGATGTTCTTGATCGCGATGATTTCGTTGACGATGTCGCGGATTTCCTCGCGCGCCGAATCGGCATCGAGCTTAGCGAGCTGGGTGAGATCGATCGCCTCGATGAGGGCGCCGAAGATCGTGCCCTTGACCTCGTAATAGGTGTCGGAGCGCCGCGCGTCGGCCGCCGGCGCGGGCGCCGCCGCGGGCGCGCTGGCGGCGGCGACGCGGCCCGCCTGCGGCACCGGCGCCGGAACGAGCGGCGCCGCGAGACCGGCGGAGGGAAAAGCGGCGCGCCCGCTGTCGTCGGACGCGGCCGGAGCCGGCGGCGGCGGCGCGACGGGCGCCGGCGCCAGCGGCGCAGCCGCCGCCGATGCGCCGCGAGCGTCGCCTCCCGTTACAGAACGCTTACCGAACACGACCTTGCTCCCCGCTCACGCGACCCTTCCATTCCGGCCCATCGCCCGCCCGACCGGCATCCGCCCTGATCCACTGCCGCGCTAGCGTTGCAACAGCTTGCCGAGCAACGGCGCCAGCATGCCGCTGCGTGGCCGCTTCACCGCCGCCCGGCCGGTCAACATCTGGGCGAGATGGCGGAACATCTCCGCGGTGCGGCGTCCGGCCGCGACCTCGGCGATCATCTGTCCGTTGTTGGATGCCGTGCCGAACACCGCCGGCTCGAATGGAATGACTGCCACCGGATCATCCTCCAGCGCTTTGGCGAAATCGGCCGGCTTGATCTCCGGGCGCTTGGGAATGCCGACCTGGTTGAGGCAGTACAGCGGCTTGCGATCGTTCGGCCGCGCGGCGCGCAGCAGGTCGATGAGATTCTTGGCATTGCGCAGGTTGGCGAGATCGGGCGCCGCGACCACCAGGATGTCGTCGGCGCCCACCAGCACGCGCCTCGTCCAGGCCGTCCAGACGTGCGGCACGTCGAGGACGACGCAGGGAACGCTGGCACGCAGGGCATCGAATACCGGCTCGAAGGCCTCGGCGGTGAAATCATAGACCCGATCGAGCGTTGCTGGCGCCGCGAGCAGGCTCAGATGGTCGGTGCACTTCGACAGCAACCGGTCGACGAACGCGGTGTCGACCCGGTCGGGGGAGAACACCGCGTCGGCCACGCCTTGCGGCGGATCCTGATTGTAGTCGAGGCCGGCGGTTCCGAACGCGAGGTCGAGATCAGCGACCACGGAGTCGAGCGAAAGGTCGCATGCGATCGACCAGGCGACGTTGTGCGCGACCGTCGAGGCGCCCACCCCGCCCCGCGAGCCGACCACCGCGAGCACGCGCCCGACCGGCTTGGCATCCGGCGCCGAGAACAGCCCGCAGATGGCGCCCACGACGTCGATCGGACGCACCGGGGCCATCAGATAGTCGCTGACGCCGCGCCGCGTGAGCTCGCGGTAGAAAACGATGTCGTTGAAGCGCCCGACCACGATCACGCGCGTGCCTTCGTCGCAGACCTCGGATAGCTCGTCGAGGCTGCCGAGGATTTCGTCGCTGCGCGCATCGGTCTCGAGGACGATCACGTTGGGTGTCGGCGAGTTGTGATACGCCTCGACCGCGGCGGCCGCGCCTCCCATCTGCACGCGCAGATGGGCCTTCGCCATGCGGCGATCCTCGGCCGCGGCCTGGACCGAAGCGGCGGTCTCGGCAGTCACGCAGAACGCCTGGATCGAGACCCGCGGCGCCGGCGCGATGTATTCCTCCTCGACCGGCGTGGCGCCAGCTTCGATCGATTCGGCTGTTTGCAGGGAGACTTTCATGTCACTTGCCAACGTCGCTGATCTTGCCTTCGCCCTCTTTCGGCCAGCTCGTGGCCGTGCCCGTACCCTGGCGATACTTGTCGAGCACCACCGCGCGCCGGCCCTCGTAGGCCGGGACCTCACCGCGCGGCTGCACCAGATCGGCCGGATTGTCGACCATGGCTGCAAGATTGCGCTGGGTGGCGCAGCCGAAATTCCAGTACTGCTTGTTGGACTGGGCCACCGCGACATCCGTCACGCCGAGGTCGTGCGGCCACAGCCCGCACGGACCGGCTTCCGCGGTGACCCGCGGATAGGTGAGCCGGATCGTGGCGAGCCGCGCCGGACTGGTCGGCCGATACGGCCGCACCATGATGCCCTGGCTCGGAACGCCGGTCGCGGCGAGGATCGATTCGATCTCATGCAACGAGTCGACGGCAGCGTGCTCGTTCGGCGTGCCCGACGGCACGTCGATCACGACGCCGCCGGTCGCCTCCCGCTTCCACACCTGCGCGAAGGCGAGCACATCGGCGCGCTGCGGCGGCGTCAGTCCGCCGCGACTGGAGCCGACGAAGAGCTCGACCGTGCGGTGGCCCTCCTGCAGCGTGATCGGATGGCGCTGGCGATAGTCGTTCGGGATCGGATCCTGGGGATCGCGCACGGTGTAGCAGCCGGCCAGGGTGGCGGCGAGGGCGGCCACCGCCGCGACGCCGCCGGCCTTGCGGCCGCAGGTGAGGATCGAGCGCACCATGGATGTCATCGACGGGTCTCCTTGGCTGCTCATTCCATGATGAAGCCGAAATGGCCGTTGTAGGTCCGGTTCGGATCGACCTTGCCGGCGACGCCATAGATGCGGTTGAGCCGCCCCAGCAGAATCTGCGAAGGATCCGACGCGTCGGCATAGCCGTCGTCGGGCCGCGATAGATCCTTCTTGGCGACCGCGTGCACCACGTAGGGCGTCACGATGATCATGAGCTCGGTCTGATTGTTGACGAAGTCACGGCTGCGAAACAGCGCGCCCAGAACCGGAACCTGCAGCAGCCCCGGGATGCCGTTGATGGCCTGCTTGGTCGTCTCCTGGATCATGCCCGCCATGGCGAGCGAGCCGCCGGACGGGATCTCGACCGTGGTATCGGCACGGCGCACACGGATCGACGGGATGGTGACGTTCGAGGCGCCGGGCACCACCAGCTGGAGCGCGTTGTCGTTCGACAGGTCGGACACCTCGGTCATCACCTTCAGGCTGATCCGCCCCTCCGACAGGACGACCGGGGTGAAGTTCATGCTGACGCCGAACTTCTTGAAGTCGATCGAGGCCTGGCAGAGCGGCGGCGACTTGGTGGTGTCGCAACTGAGGCCGGACGGGATCGGGAATTCGCCGCCGGCCAGGAAGGTCGCGCTCTCGCCCGAGACCGCGCTCAGGTTCGGCTCGGCGAGCGTGTGGATCACGCCGGCGCGCTCCATTGCGCGCAACGTGGCGGTGGTGTTGACGGGCGACCCGAAGGCGCCCTGGAATGCGCTCGGCGGCGTCTGGCCGAAGGCGCTGAACGCGTTGTTGGTGCTGAAGTTAAGCACTGCTGTACCTGTCCCGGCGGATCCGTTGAGGTCGATACCGAGCTGCTTGACGACATCCCGCGCCACCTCGGCGACGGTCACCTTGAGCATCACTTGATCGCGGCCCTTCACGACGATGCCGTTCACCACCTTGGTGGTGTCGCCGACCAGCCGCGCCGCGACGTCGAAGGCCTGCTGCGCCTCGACCGGGCTCGAGACCGTGCCGGACAGCATGACGCCGTCGGCCACGCCTTCGATCTGCAGGTCGCCGTCGGGGAACATGCGCCGCAGCGCCGCGCGCACGCCGTTGAGGTCGCGCGTCACCGCGATGTCGAAGCCGGCAAGCTGCCGACCCTGCGCGTCGAAGAAGTACACGCTCGTCTGGCCGATCTTGACGCCAATCAGATAGGCGCGCCGCGCCGAGCGGATCACCGCGTTGGCGATGGTGGAATCGGCGACGAGCACGTCCTTGACGTCCGCCGGAAGGTCGACCACGACGGATTTGCCGATGCCGAGCGGCACGAAATTCGCGCTCGCCTCGCTCGCCGCCACTTGCACGGACGGCGGCTCGGGACGCAGCTCGGCGGTCCGCGCATGATCGAGCGGGCCCGCCGCAATCGCGAGGATCGCGGCCAGCACCACTTTGCGGATCAGCGGCCTGTTCGCCATTTCGCGAGTCCTTCTCCGAGATCTCATCTTGCGGTCGTCGTGCTGGGTACGCCGAACCGGATCATGTTGAAGCGGTTGGCGGCGCGCGCGGGTTGGGCGATTTCCGGATGGCTCGACGGCGTGGCGTCGACGAGGCTGCGCAGCGTGAGCGACAGCGTTCCGGACTGGATCGCGGCCGCGAGCAGCTCGGCCTGAGGCTGCGTGACCTCGAGCGTCGCGGTCTTGCCGACCACGACCCGCTGGCCGTCCTTCTCCTGCACGACCTGATCGATGGCGAGCACGCGCACGTCGGTCATGATGGTCACGCCGACGCGGGTCTCGTATCCGTTGTTTTTTTCCGCTTCGCGGTCGCGGCCCGCGAGAACCACGTCGACGCGGTCATTGGGCAGGATGAAGCCGCCCGCGCCGGTCTCGGGCGAGATCGGGACCGAGGTCGCGCGCATCCCGGCCGGGAGGACGGCCGCCAGGAATCCGGAGCCGTTGCCCTTGATGACCTTGTTGTCGCGGACCGGCTCGCCCGCCGCCATCGCGACGCGCACGATCGCGCCAGTGTATTCCTTGATCGCGTCAGGATGCTCGCTCTTGCGGATGAAGGCCGAGTTGGCGGCCGAGGCCGGCCATGTCTGCCACTGCAGATCCTTTGGCGACAAGGCGACGCCGATGCCGATGTCGTCCTTGGCGACCAGGATGTCGACCGTGGCAATCTGCGGCGGCGGAGGCGCAGCGGGCGGGGGCGGCGCCGATTCGTAGCCGCCGGCCAGAATGGCGGCGAGGCCGCCGGCGGCGACCGCAATTCCTAAGACGATGAGACGCGCGGCTTTCATACGCTTTCACTTTCCACGTGACGCGGCGGTACCGGCCGTTGGCGGAATTTCACCAGCCAAACGTCAATTCATGGTTAATGAGGCGTATCTAAATTGCGCTAACCGGCGGTTTCTGCGCTGCGCCCCTGACCCACGGGGTCGGGACACCGCTGCTTACCACAACGGCTGCATCCAGATCGTGGAGGGATAGATCAACAGGGCCGCGGCCGCGAGCGCGATCCCATAGGGCACGCCGCCGCCCGGCTGGTGCAGCCGTTCCGCCCATCGCTTGCCGATCAGCAGGGACGGCATCAGGAAGTTGCGATACTGGATCACGACCAATGTGAGCGCGCCGCCGAGCAACGAGGCGTAGACGACGTAGTCGAACAGGTGGTCCCAACCGAGCCACAGCGCCGTCGTGGCGGCGAGCTTGGCATCGCCCCCGCCGACCCAGCCGCACACGAAGAACACGAACGTGACCCCGAGAACGAGGCCACCGGCGCCGACATGGTCCAAGACCTCGGCGCCCGACATGCGGGTCGCCAGGGCAAGCGCCGCGAAGCCCGCCACGAGGAGCAAGGAGATCCGGTTCGAGATTTTCATCGTGAACAGGTCGCTCGAGGCGGCAAACGCCATCAGGGCCGGAAAGATCAGCAGCCGCGCGGCGTCGATGATCAGGGTGGTCATGTCTCCGCTCATGGACGCTGTGTGTCTGCGATGCTGTATGTCGCGCGGCCCCGGGACGGCACACGCACCGGGCTTGCGACTCCGGACTTTGCGCGGCGACGATACTGCACAACCTGACAACGGAGCGTAAAAATTCCGCTCCGCGATCGATGGAGTCACGCTCGAAGCGATCGAGGCGCCGCAAAATGAAACGGCCCCGACGCGTGGTCGGGGCCGTTTCCTTCCGGAGCGGTAGATTAGCCGAGCTGCGTCGAGATATTCGTGAACGCGTTGTTCAGCTTCTTACCGATCGTGTTGACGGCTCCGATGATGACGACCGAGATGCCGGCCGCAATGAGACCATACTCAATCGCGGTTGCGCCACTGTCATCCCGAAGGAAACGCTGGAACACAGACATGATGCTCTCCCAAGGTGATCGGCGCATTCCCGCCGACATCGCTGCGTGTTATGCCCCAATAAGTCACAAAGATATGTAAAAACGTACCCCCGAATTTTCGAATAAAATCGCCGCGAATTGCAAATATCGTGAACGATCCGTTCGCAGCCGGACGTCAAAACGACAGGGCCCCGGCGCATGGCCGGGGCCCTGTCGGCAAACGTCGGCAAACGTCCGAAAATTGGCGCTCAGCCAAGCTGCGTCGAGACGTTCGTGAACGTGTTCCTGAGCTGGCCGCCCAGCGAATTGACCACGGTAATGATTGCAACCGAGATGCCCGCGGCGATCAGGCCATATTCAATGGCGGTCGCGCCGGATTGATCCTTGAGGAAGCGATAGACGACGGTCTTCATGGGCAACTCCGGATCCGCATTATGTTTCTGAGCTCGGTCTGCCCGCCCGCCTGTTGTCCCCGGCCGGATCCAGACCACGCGGTGAAATTAGATTGGTCAGGCTTGCTTCGCGGTTAATCGCGCGCCGAAAATGCGCGCGGTCCTGGGATGTCGCCGTCATGGTTAAGGTGAGCTTGCGCCTGCCGACTCCGGCCACCGTGATTGTCGATCAATTCCGCAGGCCGGATACCGCCGCTTTGGACTTCATTCACCATTTTGGAGTCAACTCGACATGTCATCGCGATGCGATCCGTTGCCATCGCGATCGTCGGATCCACAAGGTTTGTTCGGAGAGTTCCGATGACGGCATTGTATGCGTTTCGCCGCCGGCGGCCGATCCACGAGATTGTCGGGATCGGCGCCGCGCTCCTCGCCTTCATGACGCCCCCGGCACGCGCGGCCGACACCATCATGGTGGCGGTCGATCAGGCGACGATCTCGAAGCTGCCCGAGCGCGTCGCGACCCTGGTGATCGGAAATCCGCTGATCGCCGACGTGTCGGTGCAGGCCGGCGGTCTGCTGGTGGTCACCGGCAAAGGCTACGGGGTCACCAACATGATCGCGCTCGATCGGGGCGGCGCGGTGCTGGCGGAGCGCAATATCGAGGTGGTCGGGCCGCGCGACACGATCGTGGTGGTCTACCGCGGCACCAATCGGGAAACTTATAGCTGCATGCCGAATTGCCAGCCGCGCATGACGCTCGGCGACGGCGGCGATTTCTTCAATCAAACCAGCCAGCAAGGGCAGCTCCGCGCCTCGCTCGCGCGCGAGGCCGCGGCCAGTGCGCCGGCCGCAGTGGTCGGCGGGTCGGGCCAGGGCGGCAACAATTCGCAGCAGCGCTGACGTCGAGACGAGGACGTCCGTGGCGCGCCCGTTGCCACCGAGGCGGACGCGTTCCAGGGCCCGTCGTCGAGGTGCGTTACGGCAAGTCGCGCGGCCCCGTCGATCGTGGTTAGCGCCAGGTGAATGCCCTGCGGGCGGCGCCGCCGCTGCCCGCAACAAATCGACAATGAATGTTCGGTAAAAGAACCTGCAGATCCAACCCGCATCACGTGCCGAGTCGGAGTGTCCCGTCCATGTTCGATACGATGCGAAAGCTCACGGACAGGCTCCGGAGACTTGGCCGGATCGCCTCGCTGCGGCGTTTCGCGCGGCGCCAGGAAGGCGCGGCGGCGATCGAATTCGCAATCGTCGCAGTGCCATTCCTTGCTCTCATCCTCGGGACCATGGAGACCGCGCTGGTATTCTTCGCCGACCAGACGCTCGAGACCATGGTCCAGCAGGGCGCGCGCCTCGTCATGACGGGCCAGGCGCAGAACAACGGGTGGAGCGGCGCCGCCGCGTTCAAGAACCAGTTCTGCCCTTCGGGCCAAAGCGTCGGCCTGTTCAGATGCGACCAGCTCTACGTCAATGTGCAATCCTACGGAACCTTCGGCGCAGTCAGCTCCGTGCCGCCGGCTCCGACGACTAACGGCTCGCTGGATCCGAGCAAGCAAGTCTATCAGCCCGGCACGTCCTGCAACATCGTCATCGTCCAACTGTACTATCAGTGGCCGATCATCGTCACCTTCATGGGCTTCCAGCACCTCGTGAACTTTTCCAACAACAGCCGTCTGCTCACCGCGACCGCTGCGTTCCGCAACGAGCCGTTTGCGGGTACAGGAGCGACCTGTTAGCCATGATCTCGCACTTCACCCGCCTGTTCGCCCTCACGCCCGCTCGTCGGTTTGCCGCCGATCAGCACGGCGTATCCGCGGTCGAGTTCGCGATCCTGCTGCCGCTGATGCTCACGCTCTATTTCGGCGGCGTCGAGATTGCAGACGCGGTCGGCGCCGACCGCAAGAACACACTGGTCGCCCACACGGTCGGCGACCTGGTGGCCGCAGTGTCGAACGTCAACACCTCGGACATCACCGACGTGTTCAACGCCGACCAGTGGGTCGCCTATCCGTACCACTCGACGAACCTCGTCGCCATCGTATCGAGCGTGTGCGTCGACACGAACGGCCACGCGACCATCTCGTGGAGCCAGTCGAGCGACAGCAACGCGTCGGCGCTGACGACCGGCAGCCCGGTCACTCTCCCGACGGCGCTCACGACCAACACCACCGGCGCCAATATCTCGTACATCTGGGGCAAGTCGACCTACACATACAGGCCGACCATCGGCTATGGGATCACCGGCAACATCACGATGAGGGACCAGTTCTACCTTGGCCCGCGTCAGAGCTGCTCGGTGTCGCTGAACAACGGCTCGAAGTGCTGTTGAACGCGCCGACGAAACGCTCGCCGGATCGGCGCGGCGCCGTCACAGGATCGGCAGGGCCGTCGTCGACTTGATCTTTTCCATCGCGAAGCGCGACGTGACGTTCTTCAGCGGCACGGCGGCGATCAGCCGCTTGTAGAAGGCGTCATAGCCGGCAATGTCCGGCACGACGACGCGCAGCATGTAGTCGACGTCGCCGGCCATGCGATAGAACTCCAGCACCTCGGGCATGGCACCGACGAGCTCCGCGAAGCGCTTGAGCCACTCCTCGGAGTGATCCTCGGTCTCCACCGAGACGAACACGGTGACGCCAAGCCCCAGCTTGTCCTGGTCGATGACGGCGACGCGCTTCTGGATGACACCGTCGCCCTCGAGCCGCTGGATGCGCTTCCAGCACGGCGTCGACGACAGGCCGACGCGGTTGCCGATCTCGGCCACCGACAGTGACGCGTCCTCCTGCAGGACGGCGAGGATTTTGCGATCGATGGCATCCATGCTGCGCGGCCCCTCGGGCCAAGTCTAAGGTTTCCCAACTATTGCGGATATTATAGATATTTTTTCTTTCTTCAACCGCTAAAACGGTATTCAGTAGAAGAACTTTCTTCAAATGCTGAAAATTGGCAATGCACCGACTCCGTGTCAGCGCGCCGCGCCGAGCAAGGCTTCGACCTCGGCGCGCATCGGCGCGACCGCGCTGCCGCCGAAGCGCGTGCACTTGAGCCCGGCGGCCGCGGCCGCGAAGCGCAACGCGCCGGCGACCTCGCGGCCTTCGATCAGCGCGAGCGTGAACGCGCCGTGAAAGATGTCGCCGGCCGCGAGCGTGTCGACTGCGGCGACGGAGAACACCGGAAGCTCGCGAATGGCATCGTCGTGGTCGCGCCAGAGCACCGGGTCGGGCCCATTGGTGACGGCAAGAAACGCATTGGTCGCCTGTCCGAAGCGCCGCAGGGCGGCGGCGAGATCGTGCATCGCCATGGTGGCGCGCAGCCCCTCCGCCGAGAACACCACGTGCGAGCAAGCCGAAAACAGCGGATCGTCCGGCCGCACCGGCTTGTCGGCGTCGAGCACCACCGGCACGCCGCGGCGCAGTGCCGCGTGGCAGACCGGCAGCGCGAAATTGGGGAAGCGGTTGTCGGCGAGCACCGCGTCGGCGCCAGCCGCAAGCGCGGCTGCGTCGCGCGGCGTCAGCGCGTCGAGCCGATGGTCGCGATAGGTCGCGATGGTGCGCTCGCCGCGGGCATTGACGAAGATCGCCGAGACCGCCGATGCGACCCCGGCGAGCCGCACGCAGCCGCTGCAGTCGACGCCCTCGTCGGCGAGCCCGGCCAGGATGCGATCGCTGATCGGCTCGCCGCCGGGCGGGCCGCCGAGCGGCCCAGCGAAGCTCGCCTGCCCGCCGAGCCGCGCGATCGCGACCCCCGCATTGGCGGCGCAGCCGCCGCCGACCGCGAGGAACTCGCTCGCCTGCGCCTTGCCGTCGGGCGGCGGAAACTCGTCGACGCGAAACACCTCGTCGAGCACCGCGATGCCGGTGCACAGCACGCGTGGGGCGCCACTAGCCGAGGCCACCCACCTCTCCTTCGACCCAGGCGCGGATGATGTGATGCGCGATCGCGACCGGCGGCGGCGTGCCGAGCCCTTCGGGATGCCGGCGCAACAGCATCAGCGCGGCCTCCTCGCGATCGAACCAGCGCGCGCCCTCGAGCTCGGCCGGGTCGACCGCGATCTCGGTCGTGAGCGCCTCGGCGTGCGCGCCGATCATCAGCGACATCGGAAAGGGCCAGGGCTGCGAGGCGAAATAGCCGACGCGCCCGCAGACGATGCCGGCCTCTTCGCGCACCTCGCGCCGCACCGCCTCTTCGATCGTCTCCCCGGGCTCAATGAAGCCGGCGAGGCACGACCACATCGCCGCGGCAAAGCGCGCCGAACGGCCGAGCAGGCATTTTTCACCGCGCACCGCCAGCATGATGACGACCGGATCGGTGCGGGGAAAATGCTCGGCCCGGCAAGCCGGACAGTGGCGTTTCCAGCCCGCCTCGGCGAGATCGGTCGGCGCACCGCAATTGGCGCAGAAGCGGTGGCGCGCGTGCCAGGCGAGCATGGCCTTCGCCTCGGCGAGCGGCGGCAAGTGCTCGGATGCGACCAGCCCCTGCACGGCAATCGAGCGCAGATCGGTGACGAGGAGATCGTCGCGCCCCTTGAGCGCATCGGCAGCGGCGGCGTCGATCCCGATGCCGAACCGCGGCGCGCCGTCGCGCAACCCGAGAAACACGCTTTCGCGCGGCGGCGCGAATGCGCGCGCCTCGGCAAGCGCAAACAGCGGATCGCCGCCGGGCTCACGCTTGCGCGTGACGATGAACTCGCCGCCCACCACATAGGCGCCGGCGGCCGGGTCAGCCGCGAGCGCCGCCGCGTCGCCGCGCCGCTCGGTGGCGCGGTCGATCAGGCTCCCGGTGTATCCAAGCTGCGGTTTCGGCCCGAGATCGGGGCGAGGCGACATGAGGGTCTCCGGCGGGGCGCGGCGAAAATCGCACGGCGACGATGTCGACGCAACATTCGCGCGGACCGGGGCACGCCGCAGCGTCAGGCCATTCCGATCAGGCGGCGAAGATCATCGACGAACGACTCGAGCTCGCCCTGCGCGCACGGCGTGGGCGGCATGGCACCGAAAGGCGGGCGCGGCCAAGCCGCATCGTCCTTCCAGGGCGCCACCACATGCACGTGTAGCTGCGGCACCACATTGCCGATCGCCGCCACATTGAGCTTGTCGCAGCCGGTCAGCTGCTTGAGCGCGGCGGACACCTGGGCGATCTCGGCAATCAGCTGCGCGCGCTGCGCCGCGTCGAGATCGATGATCTCCACGGCGCCGCTTCGGCGCGGCACCAGCACCAGCCAGGGAAAGTTGGCATCGTCGGCGGCGAGGACGCGGCAGAGCGGCAGATCGCCGACCACGGCCGTGGTCGACGTGAGCTGAGGGTGGAGCGACCAGGCGGGTTCGGAGAGGCTCATCGATGCAGCCGGGGTGGAACAGATGGACCGATCACTAGCACACAAGGCGCGGGCGCCGCTTGCATTCCCCTTCCGTTCCGCCGATATAGGGGGCGGGAGGTTGGCGGTGGACGAGCCACTCGCCAACCGGGTCAGGTCCGGAAGGAAGCAGCCCTAACGAGCTCCGGTTCGGGTCGCTCGTCAGCCTCCCACT
>Ga0126371_10003361_pt1 | contig 13987 bp, 18 predicted proteins | sample PanSoiMetaPlot_4_FD_110145 | JGI IMG/M metagenome (GOLD analysis project Ga0126371, IMG submission 110145) | Tropical forest soil microbial communities from Panama - MetaG Plot_4 | ecosystem: Environmental > Terrestrial > Soil > Tropical forest > Bulk soil | place: Panama | collected 2016-02-17 | reverse complement strand
GCCGCTGAAGGACGCCGCCTCCTGGATCGAGTAGTACCGCCGTTTCTGGGCCCCTCACCTGGATGCGCTTGAACGCTACCTCGACCGCATGGACCAATCGACACCTACGAAAAAGAAGACAAAGAAAACTCAACGCGATCCAAACCGTGAGAGTGACAAAGGAGAGACCGAATGAAGATCAAATTGACCAGCGTGTACGTAGACGACCAGGAGAAGGCCTTGCGCTTTTATACCGAGATATTGGGATTTGCCAAGAAGGCCGATTTCAGTCAGGGGCCATATCGCTGGCTGACCGTGGCCTCGTCCGAGGAGCCGGATGGCACACAGTTACAGTTAGCGTTGAACAACAACCCCGCAGCAAAAGCGTATCAGCAAGCGATGTTTCAGCAGAACCAGCCCGCGGCCATGTTCTTCACCGACGACGTCAAGGCCGACTACGAGCGGATCAAGGCCCGCGGCGCCGAATTTACGATGCCACCTACGGATGTAACCGGCTCGACCATCTCAATGCTGAAAGATACCTGTGGGAATCTCATTCAGCTCACGCAACTGGCACGTTGGTGAGACAGGGGGATAGAGATGACCAATCGCCCGCAGTACACACCTAGTCCAGCCGCTGCCGACCAGTTCTGCGGAATGTGGGACGCTCACGTGGATGCCCTCGAACGGCACCTATCAATCAACAGGTGGGCGATGGCCGCCGTCTCAGTCGTGCTGATCGCGTATCCGATCGCACGAATCCTGATTCCCGCGGCGCTCCACGCGATTGTGCCCGATGTGGTCCGGCGCGTGATCAATTTCATATGAGTTCGAGTTAGGCACTGTGCCGAAACTGGAGGTCACGTGAGCGGTCGTCGGTGATCGCCGAATTCAGATCACCAGCCGGCACGAGGCATTGAGTAAGGAGAAGAAGATGGGCAATTACGCGCAATACACACCGGGTCCGGCGACTGGGGCGCAGATGCGAAAGGAAGAAGGAGAAAACTGGACGCTCATTCTCGTCAGAGAGCTGCGTCACCGTCCCGAAAAAGTCTGGGAGGCCCTTACCGACCCTGTGCATCTGCGCGAGTGGGCTCCCTTTGACGCTGATGGAAACCTGGGTACCGTTGGAAACAAGGTGAAGCTGACCACGGTGGGAGCGCCCAAACCGCATGTTACCGAAACAACGGTGACGCGAGCCGAAGCCGCCAAGTTCCTTGAATACAAGTGGGGTGGTAACGATATGCGGTGGCAACTCGAACCGGTTGGTACCGGGACGCGCCTAACGCTGTGGACCAGCATCAATCGGCACTTCATCGCAATGGGCGCTGCCGGGTGGCACATCTGCTTCGATGTGCTCGATCACCTTCTCGGCGATGAGCCTATTGGACGCATGGCTGGCCCCGAGGGGATGAAGTTTCCCGGCTTTCAGAGACTGCATGCGGAGTACGCGAAGCAGTTCGGTGTTGAAATGCCCAAGTGGCAACCGAAGGAGGCTCAAGGGTAGTAATCGAGGGGCCGTACGGGCAGAGATTCGCTCCGGATGAAAAGCTACGCTTGGGATGACGCCAAATGGCGATGAGCACGGAAAGCGGACTGGCCTGCTCCACGGCTTCTGCTTCAGTAGCCTCTCTCCTTTCAGCGGATCCGAACGCGTACCGAGGGACGGGCTGGTTCCAGAGATAAAGAGAGCAAATCATTATTGAAGGAGCGGCATCATGGCTCAATCGACTAATGCAGCCAAGAGCGCGAATCGAGGCTTGACGCGCACGATTTTCCGATGGATTCACCTGGTCTTTAGCATCCCGATACTCGGTTACATCTACAGTCCATTCGACAAACTTCCGCAGTACGCCGCGCGTACCCGGTATATCTTCGTTCCTGTCATGATCCTTTCCGGTTTGTGGATGTGGAAGGGCCATGTCGTTCGACGTTTGTTTTTGAAGAGACCGGCGGACACCACCGCATCGTACTCTGCCCTGTAATGCTCAATTGCCAGATGAGGCCGTAGCGGTAGAAGATCCGATCGAGTCAACCCAATGACCGCAGCAGACTTTCGAAAGATTGCCCTGAGCCTCGAAGGGGTCGAAGAATACTCCCACGCAGGATTGCCGGCTTTTCGTGTCGGCGGCAGGAAATTTGCGTCGCTGGCCTCGCAGGCAGAGGGCAATGGAAATCTGATGCTTTCGCTCGAGCAGCAGGCAGCGTTTGTGCGGGAGGCTCCCGAGATTTTCCTTCCGATTCATGGAGGCTGGGGGAAGATGGGGCACACACATATTCGCCTGGCCGTGGTCACCGAGGATGTACTGAGGGGCGCACTCCAAACGGCGTGGAAACTGCGCATGGACAAGAACGCAAATACAGTCCCCAAAAAACGAAGTGGGGGGCGCACTGGAATAAGAGATAAGAAAGGCGGGAAGCGACGACTATGAAAGTGTCACGAGCGCGAAACATCAATGACAATCAAGAAGGTTTGCCATTAAAACCACGGGAAGAGCTACTCAGAGCATTGAAAGCCCGTTTTGAGAAAAACATGAATCGCCACAAAGATGGGGAATGGGCCCAAGTACAAGGAAGACTGGAAGCTAATCCTGTAAAACTGTGGTCACTCTACGAGATGGAGAGAACTGGCGGTGAGCCGGACGTTGTTGGCGATGACAAAAAGACGGGGGAATACATTTTCTATGATTGCTCGCCAGAAAGCCCGAAAGAGCGTAGAAGTCTTTGCTACGACCGCGAAGCCCTGGAGTCCAGGAAAGAAAATAAACCAAAAGATAACGCTCTTGATGTGGCCGCCGCAATGGGCATTGAGCTCTTAACCGAAGAACAATATCGAGAGTTGCAGAAGCTCGGAGATTTTGACGCGAAAACGTCGAGCTGGGTGAAAACACCTTCGCCGATCAGAAAACTCGGGGGCGCTCTCTTCTGCGATCGTCGTTTCGACACGGTTTTCGTGTATCACAACGGTGCGGAGTCGTACTATGCCGCCAGAGGCTTTCGGGGGTGGCTGAAAGTCTAAAGCGCAAAGTTCGCGAGCCGGGACTATGTCCTTGCGGACGCGAGGCCGCGACCCGGAGTGCCTGTACGACCTGAACATCCGCGACCGATAAGACCGCAACCGCAAACACAGACCGGGCCAACGCCGATCTTAATCGTGGTAGCGCTGTTCGCCGGCAGGAATGGCGATGGTCAGCCGGTTCTGAGGTGGTGGCAATGGGCAGGTTGCGTACGGCGTAAATGCGCAGGGCGGATTTATAAGTTCGTTGAAATCGAGCCACAATTCTCCCGGCTGCGCCACGCCATGATCGGGCAAGTCGGTATAGAGAAAACGTCCGGCGCCGTAGGTGGTTATTTTGCTGGTCTCATCACGAAGAATGAAGAAGAGTTCCCTGGAGGCGGGATCCTCGAGCACCGGCTCCAGGCGAAGCAATTTTCCGTCCAGAGTGAACTCGGCCGCGCCCGGCGCGGGCAACTTTTCGATGGTGCCGAGGATCGTAGGAATGTCGAGCGTCCTGGGAGGATTGTAGGGAATCCATTTCGCCCGGATTCGGTACTTGGCATTTGGCGCGTACCAGCGCAGGCCATGAAATCCGGTGCGCGTCGGCGCGTCGAGGTCCTTGATGCGAAGGGCGATACGCTGATCGCGATGGATGAGGATGATCGTGAGGGTGCCAACTTTCAGTTTTGACGGTTGTGACGGCGATGCGGCGTCGTCAGCGTACAGGGGCTGCTCCTCGGGCGACTTCTCATCGACGACCAGGTCCTTCGGAAATCCGCCCGGCGGGGAGAGCAAGCGCAGGTTCCCGTTCTGGAGCCGAACGACGGCGAGATGCGCCGGTGCCTTCGTGATCCGAATGCGGTTGTCGGTGGCAGAGCCGACGGTGTTGTCGCCCTCCTTCAGCCATTCCAGGCCGATCAGAGAGAGCCAGCCCTCCGGGGCCTGCAGCTGAGCGGCGCGCTGCGAGCGCCATTTGAGCAGATCGCCTTGCCACGCGGCTGACGTGGCGGTGTCGGAGGAGAAGCTTAACGTGGCAATAAACGCCAATCCGGCAATAACTTTCTTCATCAGGGGTCTCGCGTCAATCGAGATGTTCGATTTTAGCTCGCTGGGGACAAAAGTATGGAGATACAGAATGATCGAAATCGCAGGGACCATTGGTTCTGATTTCGCGGGAAGACTGGTTCCTGCTCGCTGGGGTTGCGGGCGCCTAATGCGGGCGGAAGGTCTTTCCGGTTTCCAGCAGCGTCTTCAATCGGGACAGAATCCGCGGCCAACCGTCGGCGTTCTGAGCATAGGCTGGATCGTCATCCTGAAAGCTGTCATTCGTCACCACAACCTTCACCGCCTCGGATTCCGGAATCAACTCTACCTTTACTCGCGACATCACTGCTCCGTCGCCCATACCGAACTTGTATTCGAACAGCTTCGGTGGTTCAACTCTGAGCACCTCACCGGTTACATACCGCATTGGCTTCCCATCCTTACCCGGACCCGAGAATGTCATCGCACCGCCAGGTCTCAAGTCCACCTCAAAATCCGCCCCCATAAAGATCGTTTGATTCGCTTCTTTCGAGACGAATCCGTTCCAGACCTTCGCCACGGGGGCAGCAATGTAATAGGTGAAAATCAGCGGTGCGTTCGCCATCTCAGTGCGCCCAGGGACTTCTCTCAAATCGACGATGTGCCTGACTGTAGCAGAAAGATTTGGCGAGGTCCCCAACTCAAGCCAAATTTGAGCCTTGAATGAGCCACCCCTCCCTACGCACGAGCTAGGATGCAATGGCCCGGATCAATATTGTCCCCAGCCGCCCGATGGGTCACTACTCCCTTGCCATGAGGAACCGGTGTCGTTAAACCAGCTGGATGCCCAATTCCCGAACTGGTCACCTAACTGGCCGCCGGCGTGCCCGGCGAAGTCCTTCAGGAATGACTTTCCGGCGCTCAACAACAGGCTTTTGAGTTCACTCCCATTTGCGCCGGACTCAGCATGAACCACGGGCGCAACGGTGCTGGGTGCACCAGGCAACATCATCTGCGGTTGAAACGATGCGCCAGGAAAGTATGCGAATTGCGTTACACGACAGTGCATGCAGGTAAAGATCGGAGGCAAGGGCCCGCAATACGGGCAGTACACTCCCATGGGCCCGCCTTCCACGTATGCAGGCATGTGCGGCATGAATCGTCCGCCACAAATGAGGGTCTCAATAACGCGGCAGTTCCCACAACCAACGTAAAGCATGTTCGCCTCCTAGCTTCGAGGGTCAAAGTTATTGACCCCCTACGAACTGACTGGACCGTTGCCGACTGCGATTCGCATCGGCAGGGTGCTTCTTGTTTCATAGTGCACAGCAAGCGATAAGCGTTTCGGCGATAGGCCAGCTTTTTCTTATGGAGTCAACGAGGAACCCGGGGCGCGTGTACAATACCGCTCGAATTCCCGGTCGTCTTCCCCACGAACTTCACATAGCAGGAGACTATCCCATGCCCAAAGCGAAAAAGGGAAAAAAGCACTCGGCTGTTCGTGAGCTGTTCGTGCAAATGCAAATTAATCGAAGCAACGCCGATGCGGGCGATTCCGGTGCCACCGTCGACGCCTCGGCCATGATAAGCGTACTGGTCACCCTGGACGGTGAACCGGTCGGGGACCTCGGTGCGAACGCCGGCAACCAAACCAGTGCCATAGCTCTGCCGGCAGGCTGGACTTTGCGTGACGGATTTAATGTGCGCCCGAACGGCTGCAATGTTTCGGTGACCGAGTTTCTGAATCAGGGAGCGGGGATCTACGACATTCGCATCGTTGCTTACGTAGGTAATCCGGCATGCAAGTGGCTGTCGGGCGAGTACATCTACGGCATCCAGATCAGGACCTCGCGTACGATTGCGGGCAAAAGCGTCTCTCTGCAAGGGTCCGCGCTCGGCAAGTTGACGATACCGTAATCTGCGGCGTGGGCGTCGTCCGGGCTTGCCCCCATTTGGAATTGCCTAAGGTGGCCCAGTCAAGACCGGATTTCGGCTTGAGTGGGCTGCTTAAGAGACGCCTGGTGGGCGGACGTAACTGCGCAAGGCGTTCGGAAGTATGCAGAGTGCATCTCAATCAGGCGCGCTTTAGAGTTGGAGCTGAACATGAAAGAGACCGTACCGGTGGAATCTGCGTCGGCAGTACTCGACGCAAGGATCAACGAACTGGCGGACTGGCGCGGAAAGATGCTCGCGAAAGTGCGCAAGATCATCCATGAGGCTGACCCTGAGATCGTTGAAGAGTGGAAGTGGGCCAAGGCGACATCCCCGGGAGTTCCCGTGTTTGCGCGCGGAGGCATCATCTGCACGGGAGAGACGTACAAGAAAGTGGTCAAACTTACATTTGCCAAGGGCGCCGCGTTGAAGGATCCTTCACATCTCTTTAACTCCAGTCTCGGGGGGAATGTCAGGCGTGCGATTGACATCCACGAAAGCGACAAGATCAAGGAGGCGGCCCTGAAGGATCTCATTCGCGCTGCCGTGGCCCTCAACCTCGAGGGCAAGAACAAACAGAAGCCCAGACCGAAGTCGCGGCCGGCGACCAGGAAGCGCGCCGACTAGCTGCGTCGTACAGCCCACACAGCGAACACCGCGTTGTGTCGGCCAGCCGACATCCGAACACCGCGACCTTTGCTTCGTTCGCTCAAAGACGCCGGAAGGCCAGCACGGCATTCATGCCACCGAAGGCGAATGAGTTCGACAGACATGCATCGACCGTTAATGGTCGGGCAGAATTCGGAATCACGTCGAGATCACAGGCTGGGTCTGGGATGGTGTAATTCGCGGTGGGGGGCAGTATGGCGTGCTTGAGAGCCAATACGGCTGCCGCCGCTTCTAATGCTCCCGCCGCGCCCAGGGTGTGGCCATGCATCGATTTGGTCGAACTGATCGCCAGGTGCTCGGCATGAGAGCCGAAAACAGCCCGTATGGCGGCCGTCTCGGTGCGATCGTTGGCTTCGGTGGCGGTTCCGTGGGCGTTGATGTAACCGACTTGCTCGCATGCCAAACCGGAGTCGTCCAAGGCCGAGCGCATGGCGCGCGCCGCGCCATCGCATGATGGTTCCGTAATATGACCGGCATCCGAGGACATTCCGAATCCTACAATTTCAGCCATTGGTTGAACCCCGCGAGCCAGGGCGGTTTGCAAGGGCTCCAAAACAAACATGGCTGCGCCTTCTCCGAGAATCATGCCGGAGCGGTCGCGGGAAAATGGCCGGCACGTATCCTTAGTGACTACGCGTAACGCCTCCCAGGCTTTGAGTCCACCGAGGAACAGGGGCGCCTCGCTCCCTCCGGCGATCGCGAGCGGCGCCTGCCCGGAGCGAACCATCCAGAAGGCATGCCCTAACGCGTGGGCAGAAGAGGCACACGCGGTCGAGATCGTAAAAACCGGACCCTTGATCCCGTGACACATGGAGATGTGGCTGGCGCCCGCATTACTCATGGCGAGCGGGATGGTTAGTGGATGGATGCGGCTCTTTTTAAGAAATAATGCCCTGTACCCGTCCTCTTCCGCGCTTCGGCCGCCCATGCACGAGCCGGTGACGACGATGGCTTTCTCCTGCAGCGGTGGTGTCCACTCCACGTTTGCGTGGGCAATGGCTTCGCGTGCCGAAAAGACGGCAAACTGAGCGAAGCGGTCCATGCACGCAAGTTGGCCGGGTGGAAACTCGGCTTCGGGAGAAAACCCGGGTACTTGCGCGACATTCTTGAAGCGGAGCTGCCCATCATCGATCGTATCGATGGGTCGGATCCCGCTGAAGCCATGGTGAAGGGCTTCCCAGAATTCTTGAGCATTCAGGCCGAGGGCGCTGATCACGCCGATGCCCGTAACCACCACTCTGGGCATGTTAGTTGCTGACAGGGATATTTCCCCGTGCAGCCAGTAGTTGCTGGACGCCCATCAAGACATCGCTAACCTGGTTGGCTCGCTTCGCGTCCTCATCGTCGATGCTGATATCGAATTCGCTTTCCAAATCGAACAGGAGGTTGAGGCGGTCCAGAGAATCGATACCCAGTTCTGCGAAAGTACTATCGGGCCGCACGGACTCCAACTGGATGCGCTTCGACCTTGAGATCACGCGCAGAATGCGTTCCTGGATTGTTTCCGAATTTGCCATAGACGCAATACCGCAAGCAGGAATGGAAACGGGTGGCTCGTTCGCGAGCCACCCGGCAAAGCTATTTCTTTTTGCTCGCATCCAGCACATCGGCGAACTGCCGCAGCGTTTGCGAAAAGTTACCCAACACGTTATCGGGATGCAGAGGATGGAAGAAACGCCGAGAATAGCGCTCTATTTCCTTGTTGTCCCAAGTAGTTGTGAGGGTCTTCGCATCGTGGAAGACGTTGGGCAGCGGAAGGAACGTTTTATAGTGACCAAAGTGCTGCGCCGAGGTCATCGCTGCGCTGATGGCAGAAGGCCCGGGACTCAGCTTCGGAATGGGACTCGGTGCGGTAGCCCGACAGAAAGAGGCGCCATTGGTAGCGATGTCATCGGTCTTGCTATATGTTCGCTGTACGTCCCAGGTGTTGGCGCCGACGGTAATGGAATCGGCTTCTCCGTTGCAGATATCCCCATTCTCGTCACTCGAAGGACCAAACCATCCGGTCGGGAATGCGGGATCTGTCGCCATCTCGGCAAACTCGTGACTGGTAACCTGGGTCCGGCGTTGCTCCTGCGTTTGTGAGAGTGACAGCGAGCAACCACCGCCACCACAGCCAGTATTAATCAGGCAAGTGTCGTCGAGTGCCGGAATTACCGAGTAGTAGCAGGAGTTTCCTTTCGCAGTGGTAAAGAAGAAGTGATACCCGAACGCAGTATCACCCCCCGGCTCGCACATAGTGATAGCGAGATTGTTATCTCGGACAGCGATGCTCGAATCGAGGTAGATGATAATGCAGTGAGTCTTGTTGTTAGCAGGCGGCTCAGGAATCGCACCCGAGTTGATGGCACCCTGAATAACGTTGTGAATGTCCGTGTCACTAATGTTAGCTGCCACATTAGTGATGAAAGACGCCTGGAGAAACAGAGCGGTCCCGGGACCGCTACCGACACCATACTGACTCAGGACATTCATAAACTGGCTATTCCCAAGGTCTTGCAGAAATTGGGAGAGACGTGCAGCTTCGGCGAGGCCCGCGGGGCTATTGGTCCAGCTGGGTCCCCAGAACGTTGCATACATGAACGGGCAAGTGAGGACTGGCCCGCCGTTCCACACAAAGTCGGAATGAGCGGGTGCGGCGGGGACAGGACCGGCCCCGACATAAGCTTCGTGCGCATGTTTCCTTGCGACTCCGCCGATTCTTCTTCCTGATTTGCTGGGAGTGATTCCGGCTCCTTCCGGTTTATAGGCGGCAACACCGCCGGTCTTGGACTCAACAGGCATAGTTAGTCTCCTTTCATAAGCGAAGACGGTCGGCCATGAGGGTCGACTCTGATTGTTTGTCGGCCAAGGGGAAGATTGATTCGGGTCGAAACGGATCTAGTCGTGCGTGGGCTGCCCGAGCTATTCAGCCTCTTGTCGATCCGAGTTGGCGATTATCGAAATCCAGTTAGTGAGTGACGTGCGCACTAACTCTCGTGATAGTCAGCTTTGCGTTCAGGGGAAGGTCAGTCTAGGCCCTGCAATTGTCTCGGCTATACGACGAGGGGAAGATATGTGTCGCTTGAGCCTGTCAACGCGTTTTGAACGCTTAGTCCGAACTCATCGGCCAGTCAAGGAAATTCGAATGAAGACTAAGTAAGTAGTTCATGCTGGGCCAGTACAAACACCAATGAATCTATTAGTCTGGCTTTCACCACGGAATGGCGACTGCAGTGAACTGGCAGTTGATACGGGCTCGAGCTTAACAAATGTCAAGTTGCGATTACATCTTCATTGACGATCGGCATAGCTAAAAAACTAACGGTTTAGGCCGTGATTGACTTGCGGCATCCCGGCGCGGTGCAACTCGAGCTCCTGTTCTTTGGCCTCTGTCGCGGATATTCCGCAGGTTCTCGCAACGGTGAGCAGTCCACGATTGATCAGGCCAACAGCTCTGGATTCCGGGCCTAATGTTAATGTTTGATGAAAAACAGGCGCTGCCGAGCCGAAAGGGAGGACTAGACACTAGGTGGGGGCAGGTCTGTTCGCTACAATAAGGGCGTGAAACCGAGCATCTTCGTCGTCGAAGACGATCCTGATATTTCGCGGCTGGTCCGGCACCATTTGGAGAATGAGGGATTTGTGGTCCGGGTGTATCCCACCGGGTCCACGGTGCTGGCGGATGCAGAGCGGCAGCGGCCGGCTTTGTTCGTCCTCGATATCATGGTACCGGGCAAAGATGGACTGGAGATTTGCCGAACGATCCGGCAGACGGCTGGGCTGGCATCCGTGCCGGTGATTTTTCTGACCGCGAAAAGTAGTGAGGCGGATCGCGTGCTGGGGCTCGAGTTGGGCGCGGACGACTACATCGGGAAGCCGTTCAGCCCGCGGGAACTGGTGGCGCGTGTGAAGGCGGTGCTGCGGCGGTTTGAGCGGCCGCTGCCGCCCAGCCCGATGAAAGTCGGCGACATTGAAATTGATCCGTCGGCGATGACACTGATGGTCCGCGGAATGATGGTTCCGACTACGGCGACCGAGTTCCGGCTGCTGGATTATTTTGCGAGGCATAAGGGGCGGGTGTTTAGCCGGGATCATCTGCTGGATTCGGTGTGGCGGGATACGGCGTACGTGACTCCGCGCTCGGTCGACGTATACGTGCGGCGCATTCGGGAAAAGATTGAGCCGGACCCGGAGAACCCGCGTTATCTGAAGACGGTCCGCGGGGCAGGATACCGGTTCGAAGCGCCGAAGTGAAAGGTACCGCGGCGGCTGAAGCCCCCGGAAGATAAAGACGAGAATCGCAGCCCTGAAGCGGGGCCCGGCAACATCAGCGTGAGGGGTAGCCATTACTCTGGGCTGCGTAACGAATCAGACATGTGGAATACAGAGTCCAAATCCCCTCCCTGGCGCACAAGACGCGACAAGGATGGGGCACCCGCAAGATCCCTGTATGACTCGGAACCCGCGAACACGCCCGTAGAGGAATCTTGAAGAACCGCATCTTCTTCAAACTGCTGGCGATCTTTCTGATTGTCATCGCGGCGACGGCTGCCATTCTTGACATGATGCTCGGCAGTGCCTGGGAACGGTCGCTGCGCGCCGAAATCGAACGGAATCTCACGCAAAAGACGCTGATGTTTGCTCGCCGGGTCGAGAGCGATCATGAGCATTCGCTAGCCGACATCGCGGCGCAGGAAGGACAGGCAGCGGGCGCACGGGCGACGATTATCGACGCCTCGGGAAGAGTCCTCGCGGATTCGGAATCGAATCCCGCACAGATGGAAAATCACGCCATGCGGGCCGAGTTTGCCGCTGCATTGTCGGGGAAGATGGGAGAAAACGAACGTCGCAGCGCAACCTTGGGCATTCCTTTTCTGTATGTGGCCGCGCCGATCTCGGGAGGGGCAGTTCGCTTCGCTTATCCTTTGTCGGATCTTGAGACGGTCGAAGCGCAGGTGCGATGGCGTTTGCTCTGGGGATCCGCCATTGCATGCTTGATTGCGCTGTTGATCGCGGCTGGAGCTTCGATCTGGATGTCGCGGCGCCTGGAGCGGATCGTGGACGTAGCGGCGCGAATCGAACGGGGAGACCTGCACGCGCGGGTGAATGAAAATCCGATGGACGAGATTGGGCGAGTGGCCGCGGCCATCGATAAGACGGCGCAGCAAGTGGAGCGCAGCTTCGACGCGGTACGCTCGAGCCAGCGCCAGCTCGAGACCTTGCTGAACAGCATGCAAGATGCAGTCATCGCGGTGAGTGCCGACGGACTGGTGCGTTGGGCGAATCACAAGATGGATCGTCTGGCCCCGCAGCATACGCGGCTGAACGCGCCGGTGGTAGAGACTATTCGCGATCCGGATTTTCTGGCGGCGGTGAACGCGGCGACCAGCACAAAGGATGTGAAAACAGCGCGCGCGACTTCCATTGTGCCGGGACGAGCTTTTGACGTGACCGCGGCGCCGCTGCCGGATGGCGGCGTGGTGGCCGTGCTGCGCGATCTAACAGAGACGGAGCGAGTGGAAAAGACGCGCCGCGATTTCATCGCGAATGTGTCCCACGAATTGCGGACTCCTCTGACCTCGATTCAGGGTTACACCGAGACTTTGCTGGACACGAATCCGGAGAATTCTGGCTCCACCCGGGAGTTTCTCGAGATTATTCGCAAGAACACGATGCGCATGTCACGACTGACGGAAGATCTGTTGACGCTGGCGCGCGTCGAATCGGGCGAGACACGATTTGAGACCGAGCCGGTGCCTCCCGTGGAATTGCTGCACGATGCGGAGGAGAGTTTTCGCGAGATCGCACGTGGGCAAGGTATCGATCTGCTGATCATGGACTCACACAATGGAAGCGGGTCAGCCGAGTCTTTGCCCTTGGTGCTGGCAGACCGGGAGGCGATTCATCAGGTGTTCTCGAACCTGATTGATAACGCGATGAAGTATGGACGAGGCGGCGGGCGCGTGGAGTTAGGGGCGCGCACGGCCCAGAGAGGGATTGAATTTTATGTGAAGGATTTTGGGGCGGGGATTTCGTCGGAGCATTTGCCGCGGTTGTTTGAGCGGTTTTATCGCGTGGATAAGGCACGGTCGCGAGAATCGGGTGGCACGGGCTTGGGATTGGCGATTGCGAAACACATTATGCGCGCGCACGGGGGAGCGATTCGAGCGGAGAGTGAATTGAGCCATGGGAGCACGTTTGTGTTTACGCTACCGACGGCGTAAGGACGAAAAGACCCACTTCGGGCACCAGCGGCCCAACCCTTCGACTTCGCTCTGGGCAAGAGTCGGGCAACCCCAATTTTCGGCGCTCTCCCCGGAAGGAACCTCGGACGTCAAACCGCGTCGCACTCTGCGTGGTACGCTCGGCTGGGCTTTCGCGGGGCGGACGAATGCATCCGCCCCTAAACGCGCCCTCTACGGCAAAGTCCTGATTGTGGAGAGCATGTTAGGCTCCTAATGTCTGGGAAGGAACCGGAGCGCTGGTCCTCCTCCGCTTCATGCTGCACCGAAGGCAAATGCATGCTCCTGAAAGAATGGCCTCTTCTTCGCCAGATTGCCGGCGGACTCCGGGGAACGGGTCCCGAAGTTATGTCGGAGCGCACCCGAAATCTGAAAATGAAAACTGCTGGGGCGGAGGTCGCGAAATCGATCTGTCCTTATTGCGGTGTCGGTTGCGGGCAACTGGTCTTCCACAGGGGCGACAAGCTGATCTCGATTGAGGGAGATCCTGAGTCTCCAATTTCGCGCGGGCGACTTTGCCCCAAAGGCGCAGACACATTCGAACTGCATACGCACCCGCATCGGTTGAAGAAGGTGAGGTATCGCGCGCCGTATGCAAAGGATTGGCAGGAGATTGATCTCGATCAAGCCATGGAAATGGTCGCGGATCGGTTGTGGGATTCGCGCGAGCGAACGTTTCAGGAGAAGCGTGACGGACATACGGTAATGCAGACCACGGCCGTAGGGCACCTGGGCGGCGCGACGCTCGACATTGAAGAAAACTATCTCATCAAAAAACTGTTCTCAGTTGGCCTGGGGATGGTATGCATCAGCAACCAGGCCCGTATATGACATAGCTCGACCGTGCCCGGTCTGGGCACTTCCTTTGGCCGCGGTGGCGCGACGACAGCACAGCAGGATCTGAGTAATGCGGACGCGATCCTCATCATGGGATCGTCGATGGCGGAGAATCATCCGGTGGGCTTCCAGTGGGTGATGGAAGCGCGGGAGCGCGGGGCCAAGGTGATTCACGTCGACCCGCGATTCACGCGGACTTCGGCGATGGCCGACATCTGGGTGCCGCTGCGCGCTGCAAGCGATATCGGGTTTCTCGGCGGGATCATCAACTACGTTCTCCAGAACAACAAAGAGTTCCGCGAGTACGTCGTGGCTTATACGAATG
>Ga0126371_10003359_pt1 | contig 13989 bp, 21 predicted proteins | sample PanSoiMetaPlot_4_FD_110145 | JGI IMG/M metagenome (GOLD analysis project Ga0126371, IMG submission 110145) | Tropical forest soil microbial communities from Panama - MetaG Plot_4 | ecosystem: Environmental > Terrestrial > Soil > Tropical forest > Bulk soil | place: Panama | collected 2016-02-17 | reverse complement strand
GGCCGCACTCCCACGACATGATCCAACGCAGGAAGGCGGAGGCGGAGTTGTTTGCCGGCGGCCTGAAGGAGTGCAAGCCGCTGCCTGTTCCTTCTCCACCACCAGCCCCAGGGGGACTAATGCCATGAATTCCGATTCGGCCGTAAGCGCACTGACAAAGCTGGTTCTGGCCCTGGCATCGGGTTATCTCGGTGCGCACAACGTCGACGTGACCCAGCTCCCCGGCGCCATCAGCGCCGCGGTGGCGCTCGGCTCCTTCGCCTTCGGCGTCTACCAGCACTGGAACATGGTCAAGGTTCCGGCGCCGAAGTGAACGGCTGGCCGGAGCTGCCCTGGCACCTGGAGCCGGAGCACATTGGTGTTCCGCCTCCGGAGCTTATCCATAAGGCGGGCGCCGACGGCGCTGGCCGATTCCAATACGCGCGCTCTGCCGGTCTTCGCAAGCGCACAGAGGCATGTGAGAGTGATTCGATCGACAAGCAGATACGGTCAGATCGCGTCGGAAGATTGTGGGAATTGGGCTGTGCTCGCTCTCTCAATCGGAGCAGCCTCGCGCACATCGGCAACATCCGCGGCGATGATATAGAGGGGGCCATTCAGACCCGCGGGCGAAGCGTGCCGGGCTTCGGCCATCAGTTGTCATTCATTGACAGCGACAATGGGAAGCTTGATCAACCTTTTGCCCTTGGTTGGGTCAGGCTAAGCGACGGCTATATGCTCGGCATCGGCTGGCTCTATGGTCGGGAGATGCTGGCGGAGGTGCAGCGCAATAATACACAGTATGTAGAAAGCCGTCACTGTTGGTTCATTCCGCACGAATTCCTTCGGCCATACGCAAGCTTCAAAAAATTGTTCACTGTTGCGCGCACGCCACAGGTATCTGCGCTAGAAGACGATCCGTTCGAATCAGAATAGGAGCTGCAGATGCTTAATTCCTACATTTTCGCCTGTGCGCTTTGCCTGGTGCTCCCGCCCGCGGCCGACGCGGCCGATCTCATCACCAAAGCTCCGATCCGCGCCGCCGATCAGGTCTACAGCTGGTCGGGCTTCTACATCGAAGGCTACGGGGAGTATGCGGCCAACATCACCAATTCGACCGTGGCCATGCCCGGCGTTCTTTCCATCGACCTGTCCAACGTGCAGAAGGGGCCAGGCTTCGGCGGCGGCCTTGATCTGCTCTATCAAGGAGGGGGGTCGTCCTGGGTTCTCGGCATCCGCGGACAGATCGGCTACGATAATCTGACCGGCACCGGTGCGCTCAATGCCGGCGGAGTGCAGGTGCTGTCCATCTCCCAAGCCACCAACTACAAGGGAAACTTCAATGCAATCTTGGGGTACACCCTTGGTGATCCGCGCCTCCTTGTGTATGCCACTGGGGGCTTGGCTTTTGGTGGAGCAAAGCCCAACCTTTCTGTGGGAACGCTCACTGCAGCCGCTAGCGATACGTCAGTCGGATGGGACGTTGGCGTGGGGCTGGACTACGCGCTGGGAACCAACTGGGTGATCGGCATTGAGGGCGGATATACGCAGCTCGGCACCAAGTCACTGACGCTCGGGACGCTCATCACTTCATCCACCCCCCTCAACTTCGTGTCACAGAATATTCACCTGATGTACAAGTTCTAGGACTTGTCGATCCCCTACCCAGCCCAAAGCCCACACGACGGGATTGACGAGCGGGGGCCCGAGGTTATCCTCGGGCCCTTGTTCGTTGTGAGGGGCTTGGGTTGCTGACGGAGGCCGCAAATGGCAAACGGCAACGACTACAACGGCAAGAGCATTCCGGTTACCCGTGAGCTGCTGATGGCGTGGGGCTTCCGGGCCATGATTTTCGTGCTGACGGCGATTCTCATCCCGGTCGCTCTGTCGGTCCTCGGGGGGATATCGACCAAGTTCGACGACGTAGTGACCTCGGTCCACTCCCATGACACCAAGCTGGAGCTATTGTCACAGGACGCCCAGGACATTAAAAGCAGGATTTCCGACGTAAAGTCCGCGGTGCAGGATCATGAGGGCCGCATCCGCGCGCTGGAGCGGGATGGCAAGGGGAACGGCAGATGAGACGCCCGCCGATTCGGATGCCTGACCGGGAGGAGGATCTCCCGCGGGAGGTCTACGAAGAGGCGCCGAGCGAAATCATCCTTCCGCCGCCCCCGGTCATAGACGCCGGGGCTGCCAAGTTCCAGGAGCTGGCCAAGCTGCATTGGCCCTCTCAGGAGGGCGGCTTCAAGCTCACCGGATTCGACATGCGCAACGACAGGCAGCTCCGAATCATGCTCGGGCTGGTCTATATGGCAATGAGGGAAGCGGAAAATGGGGAGCCTTCCTAGTCCGGTCAACCTGGTCACGCCCGGCCAGCCTCTGGTCGGCACATCCAGCGTCAACGTGATCGGGGCGAATCTGACCCGCGCCGGGCTCTACGTGTTCAATCCGGGGAACACCAACGTCATCTGGATCACCCCGCAAACCACGGCGCAGACTCCGCTTGCGCCTGGCGGGGTGAACAACCCGGCAGTGGTCGGTGGCGCCGGCTGCATCCCGATCCAGCCGCAGCAGGGGCTGATGCTCGGGCCGCCCAACAACATGCCGAACTTCACCAACGGGCTCAACGCCATCGCCTCGGCTGGCTCCAACAACCCGTTCACGATCTGGGAGTTCTACCCATGAAGACCATCCTGGGGCTGGCCGGCTTCTGCCTGGCCGGCGGACTGCTCACCCTGGTGACCGCTGATGCGCAATTGCCACAGGTGACGGTGGTGGGGCCGGTGACGGCGGGGCACTGCGTTGGTTTTTTGTCTACGTTGCAGTTGGCGGACAATGGGGTGGTATGCACAGGAGGAGCGTTCCCGGTAATATCTACAGGCGGCTTCAACAACATATCGCTGAATGGAGAGCCGACCGGACTTTCTCCGGCAATACAGGCTTCCGGGGGGGATGCCAGCGTAGGAATGAATTTCAATACCAAAGGGGGTGGTGCGTATGCGTTTTTAACAAATAACTTCGCCAATACCGAATTCGTCATTGCTCAGGGCTCTGGCAATGATGTGAATCACCTGACTATCTTAGGGCAGGCTGCGGGGCAGATACCGGCCATAGGTGCTTTTGGATCAGATACAAACATACCAATTGCGTTCACAACTAAGGGAACTGGGGCTTATACGTTCCAATCCAACAACTTCGGCAACACCGAATTCACCATTGCGCAGGGCACTGGCAACGATGTGAATCATTTGCAGATCAGCGGAGCAGCAACAACTGGCCTGTCTACCATGCAGGTAGTTGGTTCTGATGCCAATAGCGGAATTTTGCTTGTCGCCAAAGGTGCCGCTGTTGTTACTGTGGCCGCGACAGGAGGGAACAACGGGGGGATTAACATTAACGGAGGAACTAGCGGAGCTAGCACGATCAATGTAGGAGCCACCGGCGGTCACACCAACATCACCAGCAACGCCACGCCATCCTTGACCGCTGGCTGCAATGGTGCAGGCTCCAGCGTCAGCGGAAGTGATAGCTCCGGCACCGTCACCGGCCAGACCGCTGCCGCCACCACCTGCACGCTGACATTTGCTACGGCTTATGGGACAACTCCAAACTGCGTGGTGTCCGGGCAGAACTCCCCTCTAACCGGCGCCTTCACGCCATCCACCGCCACACTAGTCGTCAACTTCGCCTCCACCGCCAACTACAAGTGGTCCTACGTCTGCTTCGGGACATAAATGGCAACGCTGCCGCTGCTCAGGGTTTCTCCGTTCCCCAAGGAAAGGTTTCTGAAGTTCCTTTCCCGCCTGCGCATACAGACCAAAGACTTCGGCATGGTGCCGATAGAGCTGCTTGGCACGCAGACCTATGTGCTTGACTGCATGTGTGAAGCGCTGGAGCGCGGCGTCACGACATTCTACATCCTCAAGGCGCGCCAGCTCGGCATGACCACGTTCTTCATCGCCTTGGACCTGTTCTGGGCGATGGAATATCCGGGCCTGCTGGGGTCGTTCGTGACCCACACCGATCAGGCCAAGGCCAACTTTCGCAACATGATCAAGATTTTCTTCGCGCACCTGCCGCGAACCCACAAGATCAAGTGGGAGCAGGAAAACCGCGATATGATCGTGCTGCAGAATGGGTCACTGCTCCAGTACCTTGTCGCTGGAACTAAGGAGAAAACTAAGGGTGGACTTGGCCGCAGCAGCGCCAACAACTTCATACACGCGACGGAGGTCGCCTTCTGGGGTTCGCCAGACGATCTCAACGAGCTTTCCGCCACCATGTCCACGCACTACCCGCATCGTCTCAAAGTCGAAGAGACTACAGCCAACGGGTACAATTTCTGGCAGGAGCGCTGGAGTGATGCTGAGGAAGACCCAACGATCTGCCGCATCTTCGTCGGCTGGTGGAGGCATGACCACTACCGTTACACCGAGGATCATCCATGGTTCCTCACCTATATGCCGAAGGGGAAGGACACGCCACTGACAAAGCTGGAGCGTAAGCGCGTCAATGAGGTGAAAAAGCGCTACGGATTCGACATCAAGCCTGACCAGATCGCATGGTACCGCTGGAAGCTTGAGTCGGATGTCCAGGATCAGACCAAGATGGACGAAATGTTCCCCTGGCTGGAGGAGGACGCCTTCGTTGCCACCGGTGCTCAGTTCTTCCTGGCGCAGCAGATCACCGAGTCGATGCGCGCATCGGCAAAGACGCCGTTTCTGCCGTTCCAGTATGAGATGGGCGACCACTGGAAGGATACCCGCGTAGTAGCGGTGCGCGACAAGCGGGCCACGTTGAAGGTGTGGGAGGAAGCGGATGCCAAGGGATATTACGTCATCGGTTGCGATCCGGCTTACGGCAGTGGTCCTGAGGCGGACTCTACTGTCATCAACGTCAGTCGTTGCTACGCCGACCGACTTGTGCAAGTGGCGGAGTTTGTATCCCCTCTCATCAGTACCTATCAATGCGCCTGGGCGCTATGCCACCTTGCTGGGTACTACAAAAACGCCGATTACAACTTGGAAATCACAGGCCCCGGAGAGGCGGTGAAGAATGAGATCGACAAACTACGTCGTGATACTGCCCAGATGTACGATCGTATGCCCGACGGCACTGTCAACTACGATCTGCGAAATGTGCTTACATTTATGCGGGTATATCTCTATTCGCGCATCGACAGCATCAATCGCGCTCCCACAGCCATACATTGGAAAACCTCCGCTGCCAACAAATTTGCCATAATGGCTTCTCTGAAGGACGCCTTTGAGCTGCACGTCTACGATATCAAGTCGATGTTCCTGCTCAATGAGATGAAGACCATCGTGGTCAACGGCGGGTCGGTGGAAGCCGAGGCCGGCAAGAAAGATGACAGGGTGATGGCGGCGGCGCTGGCCTTTGAGACATGGCGCAAGTCGGTGCGGCCCAAGCTTGAGGCCATAGGCTTGACTTATAAGTCAGTACAGGAGGAAAAGGAGGGCAAGGGTCCGAGCCTGGCGCAGAAACTTGCCATTAACTACCTGGCGCGCCAGGGGATTGTCCTGCCGAGGCACCTGCAATGAAGGATGATTTGAGAGTCGATATCAGGGCGCAACTGCCGATAGACTTCAAGCAGGGCACGGAGCCCGATCCGGTCGAAGAGGCCAAGGAATATCGCGACAAGCAGTGGTTCGTGCAGCATGTGGCGGCGTCGACCACCTGCTATCACTGCAAGAAACTCAGCCCGATCATTCACGTCCGCTGGGAGCCATTCGGCAAGATCGCCTTTGGCGACCCCCGCATGCTGCGGCACGGCAACGTCCGCTATACCGACATGACCCGCGACGTGCAGATGGCGTTCGCGGAGCATGGCTGGAAGTTCCAGAAGCACCGCTCCTTCTGCCCGACCTGCAAAGGAATGGGGAGTGTATAGGATATCGCACGACATCCAGCACCGGCGCTTCCGCGCCCCTATGGGTGAGGATGAGATCAGGCGCTGGCTGATGCGCTTTCAGTACGACCAGGAATTCCGCAACAAGGGCCGACGCACCGTGCCGTTCGTATCCTTCTGCGAATTCGCCGGGGTCAGCCGCTACGCGGTGTACGATTTTATTCGGCGCAAGAGCGGCCTCTCGGAGACGACGCGGCGCAAGCTGACGGTGGCGATCGAAGAGGTGCAGGCGGGGCTGCGCTGGAAACGCAAGCCGGATCACGGCTATCATCCGGTGCGACAGTATCAGCGAATGGGGGATGTGGCTTGATCTATCGGACGTTCGCCTGCCTCAACCGCAACTGCCTGCACGAATTCACGGTGACCGACCAGGAGGCGGCGCCCTGCCCGCGCTGCTCCGGCGCCCGCACAAAATGGGTCCCGCGCACCACCGGCGTGATATCGGGGAAGACGCGCCAGGCCGATCAGACGGTGCGGGAATTGCGGGACGCCTATGGAGACAAGAACTATAACTCACCGCGAATCGGGCAGCGGGCGGAGCCGCGGCACAATCCCGTTGTGGTACCGGGTAAGGGTCGGAAGTTTGCTCCTGCGGCTAACCCGACATGGGCCACGGAGCTGCCGACGACGTCTGACGGGAAGCTTTACGACGGAGCTTACTGCGGTACCACCGGCGTCACCGCCAAGGTGTCTCATGGGGTAGGCAATTCGGCCGCGGCGATCCCGGTAGCCAAGAATTCGGCCAGCCGCACCGGCGCTATTCCGAAGTTCGAAGCGTCACACAGGCCAAAGCAATGATCATTCCCCGGTCGAAAAAGGCGCGCGACAACTTCATAGATGAGGTTGCCGACATCTGCCTGGCATCACGCCGCGACCGCGATCAGCTCTATGCCATGCGCCGACGCTTCATCGACTACGGAACCAACGATTATGTCATCGAATGCAAGTACAATCGTCTGGAGGCACACCTTGATCTAGTGACATCGTTCCTCTATGCGCCGGATCACGCCCGTTACATGATCGCGGCGCCGCGCAATTCCAACGATAATGTTGTTGCTCAGATCGAAGCCCTGGAGGATGAGTGGAATGACACATTTAGAGATTGTGGCCTTGCCTACCTGTTCTCCGACTGCGTCTTCTGGGCCCTCGGATTGGAGGCTATGTTCGTTAAACTTGGATGGAATGATGCAAGAAACGACCTTTTCGGGAAGGCCTTTCTACCGACTGACTTTGCTGTCTATGATGAGACCGAGCCAGACCTGGATAGCCAGGAAGCTTTCATCCACACTTACTCTCTCAACTGGTCTAATGCCGTGCAGCGGCTTATCCGCGCAGGCAAAAAGGCAGAAATCAAGAAGCTGAGGCGCTATCCGGGTGCCTACAACGAGGATTTGCCGCCGGTTCTCTCCAGTCTGATCATCAATGCGACCGGCGGGCCAAATCTGACCGGCGCCATGCTCGGTCAGGTGTCATCCGATCTGCAGCCGCGGCCTACATACACATCAAACACCGAAAATCCGACCGTTCGCTTCCACGAAATCTGGGTGTGGGACGACAATTGCAACGACTATGCGCAGTTCATCAAGGCTGACGGCATCGACGGAGTGCTTGCCGACAGCCGTGAGACGATCGAAGTCATGCGCAAGGCCGATGAGGAGTTTGCGGCGGAGCGCTACAAGTCGGAATCGAACATATTTGGCCTTGAGCAGGAGCACCCCTTCGTCCCGATCATCCCCTACAAGCGCCCGGACTACTTCTGGGGGAAGGCGCACAGCGAAATCCTGATCCCGCTGCAGGTGTGGACCAACGAAAGACTGCAGCAGATCGCCGATTTGCTGGAGCAGAACGTCGACCCGTCGAAGGTTGGCTCCGGTTTCTCGGGGATGACCGACGAAAAGATGGATGCCTTCGGGGGGCCAGGGTCCTTCGCCCTGGACCAGATGCCTGGCGCCAAGATCGAAATGCTACGCCCACCCGTAGTCCCTGATCTGTTTGCGGAATTCAAGGAGATCGGGACCATCTTTCTTGAGGCTTCCGGGCTCACGGAGATGCTGATGGGCCGCGGTGATCAGGGCGTCCGCGGTGAGAAGCAGGCTAAGAAGATGGTCATGACGGGCAGCGGGCGCATTCGCAAGGTAGCCGTCGGCCTGGAGGAGAGCCTGGTGAAGGCGGCGGAGATTGGCATCAAGTTGGTGCAGCGCAATTCCACGGAGAGAATGCGCACCGATACCGGGCAAATCCTCCTTCCGGCGCAGGTTGCCGAACCAAAGCTCAAGATTCGCGTCGCCGGCCATTCTCATTCTCCCTTGTTCGCTGATGAGTCGAAGGAAACCGCAGCGGGATTGTTCAAGTCGCAGGCGATCGACCGCGAATCACTGATTCGCATGCTCAATCCGCCGAATGCAGACTCCCTTATCCACAAGCTGCGCAAGCGCATCAAGGCCGAACAGCAGCAGGCAGCGGAGCAGGCGAAGCTTGGCGTGGTGCCGGGCAAGAAGCCGAGGCCAGCGCATGCCGCCTGATGAGAAGGAGGGATACATCAATCCTGGCGCGCCCCTTACGCTCGGCGGGCCGGCCAAACTGGAGGCGCCGAAGACCGAAGAACCGGCATCGTTCCTCAATCCGATGCCCGGTGTTCCGATCATGGCAGCGCCACCGCGCGGTGCTTTCGGATCACGAATCGGCGTATATCCCCCAATAGAGACTGTCGGTGAGGGGCCGCCTGATGCTCCGCACAAGCCGCTGTTTGGCGATAGAGCGCGGCGCGGAGCCGTTCCTCAGTGGAGCGGCGTTGATATTCAGCGTCTTTACATAAACGCCAAGAGAGGCGACAAGCCGCAGCAGTTGATGGATGCTTTCCCTGGTCGATCTATGAAGTCGATCCAGTCGCAGATCGAACGATTATTCGGCGGTAAACGCAAATTGCGCGGCTCCCCGCCGGGAGGCAAAAACTATCCTACTCTCAAGGACGACGAGTTCAGTCAGATGGACCCCGAGGTGCGATCTTGGGCACAGGGACGGACGCAGATTGCCGGCGATGTAGTTGGTTTCCCTAAGACTTTGCAGGAGCAGGATGCCAATCGACTCAAGGGCAAAGAGCCAAGCACGCAGGGCGGGACGATCGTGCCGGTACCCGGCTTTGGCTTTGATCCCCTGGGCGACATGACCGGCGGCGGAAAAGTGCTGCCGGGACCCGGTTACACTGTCTCTGTTGACCACGATGACGACGCTGCCTAACTGAGGAATTGCCTCCAAAATCAGTGCTATCCTCCTGATGTAGATCGTCAACCACTAACAACAGGAGGTAAGAATGGCCCGTCGCAGGCGTCACCGTCGTCGGCGTTAAAAGCCGCACGGCTTTCAAATTTGAGCCCTGATCTTGCGTTGGCGGATCAGGGCTTTTTCGTATCTGTGGAAAAGCAATAGGCTTTCTCAGCTAAGTTCGCCGGCATGGCGATGCCGATGATGCAGCCGCGAATGGCGATGCCGAAGTCACCGCTTGGTGGACCGACTGGCCCCGGCACGTCTCCCGCAACTTCTCCAGGTTCCGGCGCGGGGCACGAAGCCGCCGCGATAGCGGATGTCAAAGCAGTAATTCCGCTTCTGATGAAGGCGGCTTCCGGCCTGCCGGTTGGCGACAAAGCGCGCCAGGCGCTGTTGCGCGCGGTGATGGCGCTGGAGACGCATTTCGGCAAATCGGAGATGAACGACCTCACCGGAGCTGCCGCGGAGCGCATCGGCGCTGCCGCGAAGAGCGGCGCCGGCTTGCAGGGCCACAACATGCCGCCACCGGGGATGATGCTTGGTGGACCTTCTCCAGCCGGGGGACCGTGGGGCCCGCCCGGCGCTGCCGCAATGATGGGAGCCGGCGCATGAGCGAATACAGCTATCTCAAGCCGAAGGTCGCGGTCGGCAACATGGGGGAGCGGCCGAAGAAGCGCGGCATGTTCCAGAACATCCCGAGCTATCCGCAGCTCGGCGGCTTCTCCAGCGCTTCGAAGGTTCCAGAGCGCGACCGCCCGCTGGCGCTTGAGAAGGGCGATCTGACGCGGAAAGGGAAGCCGGTCTGATGGCGCGGCGCAACCGGGGCCGGGACAAGGTAGATCAGGGGCGGGGTTTCTTTGAAACCTCGTCGCCCTTTGAGACGTACGTCCCCGGCATGGCAGGGCGCCCCGCCACCTTTGAGGGATTGACTGACAGGACTCCGTCTCCCGCCCCCAAGGGGCCTCCAGCTACTGGCGGGGAGGCGACCGATCTTGCCGGAGACATGTCGGCGCAGATCGTCGGCAGGATGAACCCCGAGCAGTACGACAATCCGCGCGGCTTCCCCGGCCTGGCGCTGGTCACATCCGGTCAGGAGAAATCCAAGCTGCCGATGAAGAATTCCGGCAGGCATTCCATCACGCATCACGTCGAAGCACAGGGCGCTCTTGCCAGGACGGGTAAGCCATGACTCCGCAGGAACAGCAGTATTTCGCCAATCTCTTCAACGCCCAGAAGCAGGCCAATCCGAACCTGGATCTGGCCACAGCCGTGCAGATGGGCAATCTTCTGCACAAGCTTTCGCGCGGCAAGAACCGCCGCGCGCAGCTCGGTCTGATCCAGTCCGAGGAGCCCGGCTACCGGATGCCGTCCGATGTGGCGGTTGCCGACCTTGAGCAGAAGATGCGCAAGGAGCGCGAAGACGAAAAGAAGAAGGACCAGGAGGAGCGCGCCAAGAGCCGCCGCGCGCGCGACCGCGCTGCGCTGGTCTCCGAGCTTGGCGAAGACGTGGTCAAGCAGATCGATGAAGGGCCGCTGAAGAAGTATCCCCACCTTGATTACAAGGACGCGGCGGTGCTGCTGCGCGGGGAGAATTCGCCGGTGAGCCCGAGCGGGCGGCCGCCGGACCGCTTCCGCCATGGCCAGATCTGGGAATTCCCCGATCTTCCGGGCTTGCTCAACGACCCGGCGAAGTCAGCAAGCGATGCCGCTTACGCTGTCATCGATGAAATCCGGGCAGGGCGGTAAAACAGGGGGCTTAAATGCCGCAATTCGGTCAAGGCATCATTCCGGCGCAAGGCGCCATCGCAGCCGAGCTTGCGGCGGTGACGCGCCGGGCGTTCTTGCCCAAGGTCTTCATCCAGCTCTGGAAGTCGACGCCTTGGATGGCGGCTATGCTCTCCCACGCGCTTGTCGCCTCGGGTGGCTTGTCGCCGATCACGGTGCCCTTGCAGGGCAATCCCATGGTGACGATCCAGAACGTTGGCTATGACGGATCGTTCAACCAGCCGGGGACGACGCCCGGCCTGCAGAATGCCGAATTCAACCTCAAGGGCTACCTGACCGCGATTCCGTTCCTCGGATTCGAAGGCTTGGTGCAGCTTGACTATTCGGTGGTGCCGCTGATCGAAGCGCGCATGAACGATGCGACCAACGTCACGTTAGATCGCTTCTCCACCGACATGTACAACAATATCCTGAACACGCAGTCGATGATCGGCCTGCCGGCCGCCGTGGATGACGGGACATTCTCCGCGAATTACGGTGGCATCAATCGGCCACTGAATACGTTCTGGAAATCGACCTACGTACATAATGGTTCCCCCACCACCCCGACTCGTAACCTCATGCTGCAGTACATCAGCCAGGTCACGAAGGTCACCGGCGAAATACCCAAGATGGGGCTCATGGGGTTCGGTACATGGACGGCCCTGGCGCAGGATTTCACACCGAACGAGCGCTACGTAGTCACGCCCAACCAGCCGTTTGGGGAAGGTAAAGTAGAAGCCCTCTTCCGCGCACTGGATGTGGCAGGTGTCCCCTTCTACCCTGATCCGTACTGTCCGGAAGGGACCCTCTATCTTCTCAACACCGACTACTTGGCTCTCTACATCCACGAGCGGGCCTCCTTTTACTTCACGGGCTTCGAATCAACGCTGGCCAATGGCCAGTTCGGCTACATCGGCGCGCTGTTGACCTTGTTGGAGATGGTCGACGTCAAGTGCAAAGCGCACGGAAAATTCGACAATATCGCGTTCTTGAACATCTGAGGGGCAATCATGCGCGTAGGTGGAGCATTTCCATTTAATACGGCAGGCGCGTTCCCGATTACCCTCGGCAGCGGCGCTTACGTCTACATCCCCGCAGGCAACTATCTCATCACCACGGGGCCGCAGTCCATTGTGCAGTGGTGGGACCCGATCTGCTATTCGTGGCGCAACTTCATCGCTCCGGCGCAGACGCAGGCCATCTCTGTAGATGGATACAATTACCGCCTGCTCAACAACTCAGGGACCTGTCCTGGCGCTTCGATCACCAATGCGGGATCGGGCGGCACCAACGGCATCGGGCCGTCGCAAACTGGGTCGACCGTAGCCTTCACCGGCCCTGGTGGCACGGGTCAGACCGCCAAAGGCTACGTCATCGTTGGCGGTTCGCTGCCTTCGCTTTCGATCGCCCAGGCCGGCTCGGGATTTGTGGTTCCGCCGACCATCCTGATCGATGCGCCGCCGCAGGGCGGCATTCAGGCGACGGCAACTGCCACCATCACCACGGGCGGCCTTCTCAACTCGGTCACTCTGACCAACATTGGAGCCGGTTATACGACGCTCCCTAACGTTTATGTGGTGCCGCAGTTCTTGGATTATCCCGGCGCGCCGGCCCTGCCCTATACTATTCCGAGCGCGCCCACCCCTGTCGCTCCGAACTTCCCGCCGGGCGCGATTTTCAATGCCCCCGGCGGCGGCGTCACCTCGGGCCTGCAGCAGTTCATGCAGGGGCTTTATCAGGCATTCCCGGCAACCGGCGGCGCTCTGGTCAACTTCGGCGCTGGCGTCCTCGGCGGCTCCGGTACCCTGACCGGCATCGTGGTTACCGATTACGGGTCGGCCTATACGGCGGTTTCCACCATCAGCTTCGGCGGCACTTCGCTCGGTGCTGCAGCCGCCACCGCGTTGATGAGCTTCGCCGTCACGACTGCCCCGAACGTGACCTACGCCACGTTGGCGGTTGGTACGCCGCTGGAGTCGAACCTCGGCTATCTCTCCGCGACCACCAACTTCTACAACAACAACTACATGTATGCGCGGCCTTTCCGCGGCCGCATCCCGGCGGCTTCCGGCAACGCCGCAGTGGTTGACGATGCCGGCTATGGGTTCCAGACCGCGCTCGGTAACTCGTCTTTCGGCTCAACGCTCAATGCCGGCGCCGCCACTTCGACCGCCACCTTCGCTGGTACAGCGGTAGGCGGCGTCAACGATACCTCCATCCTCCAGATGTTCATCAACGAGTAGGCCGATGAAGGAATGGGGCGATAAGCAGGAGCTGCTTCGGCGGATCGAACGGGCGCGCAGCGAAGCGCGTAACCACGCTTTTCCGCTCCAGGCCGGAAATGACACCCTGGAGGCGGCCATGTTCGTCGCCTCCATGTATGCCCTTGACCAGTGGGCCGATGAGCAAAATCAGCCCGCCACCATCATGCCGGCGCCGCCCGTTGAGGAAACGCCGGCTTTGCCGGTGCCGGAGCCCGTGGTAGAGGTCCCGCAGATCGAAAAACCGCAGCTTCCCGAGGTCGACTATGCCACCTGAAGAGGATTTCCTGCCTGAGCCGTCCGAGCCGCAGGTGATGCAGGTGCAGATCATCAATCGGAACACCTTCACCATCCGCGACATGTTCGACGGCATTGAGTTCATCTTTCCGCCCAACAGGCCGGTGGTGATCCCGGTCGACGCGGCGCACCACATCTTCGGGTGGTTCTCCCCCTATCAGGACCAAGAGGGCCGCAAGCATGAGCCCGATGCGGCTGAGATGCGCCGCCATGTGATGCGCCGCTTCGGCTGGAATACGCCTGGCATGTCGGAAACCGGCGACATCTACTATGAGCACCTGAAGCTCAAGCCGATCATCTACCGCATGGTGCCAGTCGCGGTCGACGACCAGGAGAACCTTCCCGTGGCCGCGGCGCCGACGCCGCCCACCCGCCGCAACAAGCTAATGGAAGCCGCCGAGGCGGCAGTATCCCGGACGTAAATGGATGAGGAGGGAATGTGCTCCTCTCCGATTATCAAAATCAGGTCCAACAGCTTGTTCATGATTC
>Ga0126371_10003357_pt1 | contig 13991 bp, 12 predicted proteins | sample PanSoiMetaPlot_4_FD_110145 | JGI IMG/M metagenome (GOLD analysis project Ga0126371, IMG submission 110145) | Tropical forest soil microbial communities from Panama - MetaG Plot_4 | ecosystem: Environmental > Terrestrial > Soil > Tropical forest > Bulk soil | place: Panama | collected 2016-02-17 | reverse complement strand
TCGGCGCGCACTTCCTTGAGCAGCTCGTAGCCCGTCATCGGCTCCATGTTCCAGTCCGAGATGACGAGCCCGTATTTCTTCTCGCGCATGCGGGCAAGCGCGGCGGAGCCGTCCGCCGCATCGTCGATGTCGGCAAAGCCGATCTGCTTGAGCAGGTTGCGGATGATGCGGATCATGGTGTTGTAATCGTCCACCACCAGCACCGGCATCGAAAGGTCGACTGCCATCTTTCCCAAGCTCCGTTACGCCTCACCGGACCGAGCGCCGCTGAGCCCTGTTGTTTGGAGTCCGTGTCGTGAACAGGCCCCGACGCCCGAGCGCCCCCCGGCTCGATCCATTCGCCGCGAAGCTAGCAAGGGCCGTTGAACATACGGTTAAAGTCGCGATGCCGGCGTTATAGCCGATCAGTGTCGCGGCCCGGATCGGAATGGTCTGCACCCCCGGAACGGTGCGGCGGATGCGTCTCGTTAACCATGACGGCACGTTCAATTCGCCGCCGCCGGTCTCCGGCGCTGCCCAGTTCGCTTGACTTGTCCCGATACGAAACGCACGGTCCGCCGCGACCCGAGCCATCAACGCGCCATAGCCCGCCTGCCCATGCCCGACCGTTCGTCCGCGCGGCCGTCCTTCACCGTCGTTCACGGCAATCTCGCGCGCGCGCCGACGGCGGCGGAGCACGCGCTCGACGGGGCCGTGGTGGCAATCGGCAATTTCGAGGGCGTCCACCGCGGCCACCGGGCGGTGATCGGCGTGGCGCTGGCGCGCGGGCGCGAGCTGACCCGCAAGACCGCAGTTCTGACCTTCGAGCCGCATCCGCGCGCCGTGTTCAAGCCGGAGGAGCCGGTGTTCCGGCTGACCGACGAGGCGTCCAAGCTGCGCCTTCTCGCCACGAGCGGCGTCGACGGCGCGATCGTCATGCATTTCGATGCGGCGCTGGCGGCGCTGTCGGCCGAGGATTTCGTGCGCCGCATCCTGGTCGAGCGCTTCGCGTTCGCGGGCGTCGTCGTCGGGTTCGACTTCCACTTCGGCAAGGGGCGCACCGGCACGCCCGCGTTCCTGGAGGAGGCCGGCCGCCGCAACGGCTTCACGGTCGACATCGTTCCGGCCTTCGCGGACGGCGGCACGCGCATCTCCTCCGGCGAGGTGCGCGCCGCCCTCGCCGCCGGCGAGGTCGAGACGGCGGCGGCGCTGCTCGGCTATCCGTGGTTCGTGAGCGGCGAGGTCGTGCACGGCGACAAGCGCGGACGCGAGCTCGGGTTTCCGACCGCCAACCTGCGCGTCGATCCCGCCTGCGGGCTCAAGCACGGCATCTACGCGGTGCGAGTCGGGCTCGACGGCAGGCGGATCGACGGCGTCGCGAGCTTCGGGCGACGGCCGATGTTCGACACCGGCGTGGTGCTTCTGGAGGTGTTTCTGTTCGATTTCGACGGCGACCTCTACGGCAAGACGCTCGACGTCGCCTTCATCCACTGGATCCGGCCGGAACTCGCCTTCGCGAGCGTCGACGACCTGGTCCGCCGGATGGACGAGGACTGCGGGCTTGCGCGGGCGGCGCTTGCGCGGGCGCCGGGTGCGTTTCCGCCGATCTAGGTCTTCTTCAGAAGTCGTGGGTCGAACGGTGCAGGGATGATCTGCCCGACCTTGATCGCGGATGCGTCCCGGTGGGCCGGATTGAGCAGGCAATTGAAAGAAGCCGGAACGATTGCCGACGGGACTTGCAGAAGGGCCGTCCTGCCCGCGCTGAGCCAACCATCCCCCGTTGCTCGCGTGAGGGAGAAGTCCTGCTTCCACCCGGTTGCGAGCTCCTCTTGCCGAATTCGTTCCGCCGCGATCCCGTCCGGCACATCCACGGCGAGAAGCTGAAAAGCGTCGGGCAGCTCTGCCGGATCCACCTCCAGGTGAACGAGGACTTCGAGCAGTGCCGAGGCAGGATGGTCGGCCAGATAGACGATCCGTCGCCCGCGCGAATGCCAGCGTGCTGAGCCGATCAAGCCGCCTTGGCCGGAAAGGTCGACATAATCGGAGATTCGCCACAGCCGCACGGTGCTGCTCAGGCGAACATGCCGTGCTCGATGCGATAGAGCATTTCTTCGACCGTTCGCGCGCCGACCTCGCTCGCCAGAAAGTCGACCGGCGTGTTCCCTTGCAGGAGGCGCTTCGGCTTGCGCAACCAGCGACGGGCTTTTTCCGGGTTGCCGAATACCCGGTCGGCAAGCGCCGCAATACGCTCCAGCCTCATCGCCTTGTCGGTTTCCTCCACCGTCAGCGGCTCATTCGCGGCGACGCGACGTGCGAGGGTGCGCTTCGGCACGACGAGGGTCCAGATTTCCTCATCCGAATAGCCGTGCTGCGTCAGGCCGGCGAGCGCGCCCGTTGTGGCGCGAACCGAGGGAACGCTCGGGACATGATCGGGCGCAATGACGTCAACGATCGCCTCGCGCCCGAAGGGCGGGGCGGTCTCGGAAAACCCCGCACGCGCAATGGCTTCCGACGACGAACGTCGTGATTTGGCCTTGGCAGCTTTCATCGGTTTGCCACTTTGTCAGAATTATCAACAAAGTGGCACAACATGTCCCATTTGTCGATGGGCGCGTGAGCCGGCCGGCGCCGTCGCGCCGCCCCAAACGTCGCGCCTTCCCGCCGTCCCCTTCCTCTGCTACACACCGCGCCATGATGGCGCAGGTGATATCCGCTTCGGTCATCGGGTCGTTCGCTCGGCGAATTATCGGCCCGGCTTCCGCGTGACCCTTTGGGTCGGCGGAAGACCGGGACTGCCGAGCCTTTAATCGCCATCCCAGATCCTGAGATACCGCCGTCATGACCGACGCCGAACGCGACTACAGCCAGACTCTATTCCTGCCCAAGACCGACTTTCCCATGCGCGCCGGGCTGCCGCAGAAGGAGCCCGACATCCTCGCGCGCTGGGAGAAGCTCGGCCTCTATGCGCGCCTGCGCGAGGACGCCAAGGGCCGGCCGAAATTCGTCCTGCACGACGGCCCGCCATACGCCAACGGCAACATCCATATCGGCCACGCGCTCAACAAGATCCTCAAGGACGTGGTGACGCGCTCGCAGCAGATGATGGGCTACGACTCGAACTACGTTCCCGGCTGGGACTGCCACGGCCTGCCGATCGAATGGAAGATCGAGGAGGAGAACTACCGCTCCAAGGGCAAGCCGAAGCCCGACCTGTCAGATCCGGCTGCCGTGGTCGCGTTCCGCAAGGAATGCCGGGCCTTCGCGGCGCACTGGATCGACGTGCAGCGCACCGAGTTCAAGCGGCTGGGCGTCGAGGGCGACTGGGCGCATCCCTATTCGACCATGGACTACTTCGCCGAGGCGCAGATCGCGCGCGAGCTGATGAAGTTCGCCCAGAACGGCACGCTCTACCGCGGCTCCAAGCCTGTGATGTGGTCGGTGGTCGAGAAGACCGCGCTCGCCGAGGCCGAGGTCGAGTACGAGGACTATGTCTCGGATACCGTGTGGGTGAAGTTTCCGGTCGCAACCGGGCCGCAGGCCCTCGCCGGTGCCGCGGTCGTGATCTGGACCACGACGCCGTGGACGATCCCGGGCAACCGCGCGATCAGCTATTCGCCCAGGATCAGCTACGGTCTCTATGAGGTCGTCGATGCGCCGATGGACAACTGGGCCAAGCTGGGCGATCGGTTCGTGCTCGCCGATCCGCTGGCGATCGAGGTTTTTCGCCAAGCGCGCGTCACGGCCTACAAGAAGATCGGCGACGTCGCCGCCGCCGACCTCGCCGCCGCGGTCTGCCGTCATCCGCTCAAGGGCGTCGGCGGCGGCTACGCGTTCGCCGTGCCGCTGCTCGCCGGCGATCACGTCACGGCGGATGCCGGCACCGGCTTCGTGCATACGGCGCCCGGCCACGGCCGCGACGACTTCGACATCTGGACGGCGAACGCGCGCGCGCTCGCGGCGCGGGGCATCGCGACCGCGATCCCCTACACGGTCGACGGCGACGGTTTCTTCACCGAGCAGGCGCCGGGATTCGCCGGCAAGCGCGTCATCACCGACAAGGGCGAGAAGGGCGACGCCAACGAGGCGGTGATCAAGGCACTGGCGGCGGCCGGCATGCTGATCGGGCGCGGCCGCCTCAAGCACCAGTATCCGCATTCCTGGCGCTCGAAGAAGCCGGTGATCTTCCGCAACACGCCGCAGTGGTTCATCGCGATGGACAAGGACATCGCCGACGACGGCGTCGCCAAAAGCGGCGATACCCTGCGCGAGCGCGCGTTCACGGCCATCAAGGCGACGCGCTGGGTGCCGGCGGCGGGGCAGAACCGCATCACCGGCATGATCGAGAGCAAGCCCGACTGGGTGGTGTCGCGCCAGCGCGCCTGGGGCGTGCCGATCGCGGTGTTCGTGCGCGAGAATCGCGACGGTTCGGTCGAGATCCTCGACGACGCGCGCGTGAACCAGCGCATCGCCGACGCCTTCGACAAGGAAGGCGCCGACGCCTGGTATGCGCCCGGCGCGCGCGAGCGCTTCCTGGGCGAGCTCGGCAACGAGGACTGGCACAAGGTCGACGACATTCTCGACGTCTGGTTCGATTCCGGCTCGACGCACGCGTTCGTGCTCGAGGACCCGGTGCACTTCCCTGGGCTCGCGGGCATCCGCCGCAAGAAGGACGGCGGGTCCGACACCGTGATGTATCTCGAGGGCTCGGATCAGCATCGCGGCTGGTTTCATTCCTCGCTGCTCGAATCCTGCGGCACGCGCGGGGTCGCGCCGTTCGACGTGGTGTTGACCCACGGCTTCGTGCTCGACGAGAACGGGCGCAAGATGTCGAAGTCGCTCGGCAACGTCACGGCGCCGCAGGACGTGATGAAGCAGTCCGGCGCCGACATCCTGCGCATGTGGGTGTGCGCGTCCGACTATGCCGACGACCTGCGCATCGGGCCGAGATCCTCAAGACCACGATCGAGACCTACCGCAAGCTGCGCAACACGCTGCGCTGGATGCTCGGCAACCTGGCGCATTTCCGCGCCGAGGACCGCGTCGCGCTCGCCGAGATGCCGGAGCTCGAGCGGCTGATGCTCGACCGACTCGCCGAGGTCGATGGGCTGGTGCGCCAGGCCTACGAGAACTTCGACTACAAGCGCATCTTCGCGGCGCTCAATCAGTTCATGACGGTCGACCTCTCGGCCTTCTATTTCGACATCCGCAAGGACGCGCTCTACTGCGAGCCGCTCTCCTCGGTGACGCGCAAGGCCTGCCTGACCGTGCTCGACCATCTCTTCCGCGCGACCGTCACCTGGCTGGCCCCGATGCTGCCGTTCACCGCCGAGGAGGCGTGGCTCGCGCGCTATCCGGGGTCGGACAGCTCGGTGCATCTCGAGCAGTTTCCGCGCGTCCCGGCCGAATGGCGCGATGCGGCGCTCGCCGAGAAATGGCGCCAGGTGCGCCAGGTGCGCCGGGTCGTCACCGGCGCACTCGAGCTCGCCCGCGCCGACAAGAAGATCGGCTCCTCGCTCGAGGCCGCGCCCGCGATCCATATCGCCGATCCGGCGTTGCTCGCCGCCCTCGACGGCATCGACATGGCGGAGGTCGCGATCACCTCCGCGGTCGCGCTCGAGCGCGGGGAGGGGCCGGCCGACGCGTTCCGGCTCGACGATGTCGCGGGCGTCGCGGTCGTGTTCCACCCCGCCGAGGGTCGCCGCTGCGCGCGGTCGTGGAAGATCCTCCCCTCGGTCGGCTCCGACCCGGACTATCCGGACGTCTCGCCGCGCGACGCCAAGGCGCTGCGCGAATGGGACGCACTGCGCCGGGCCGCCGAATAATGGCGCTACCAAAATACCTTTTTGGTCCGCTGACGGGCTTCGGTGCCGTGGTCGCGGCCGTGACAGCGGTGGCTGACCAGGCGCTCAAGCTGTGGCTCGTGCACGGCTACGACCTTGCGGCGCGCGGCGCCGTGCGCCTGGGGCCGTTCATGGACCTTGTCCTGGTATGGAACACGGGGATCAGCTACGGGCTGTTTCCCCAGGTCGGCCCGTTCGGCCAATGGGCGCTGCTCGCCATCAAGGTCCTGGCGGTGGCGCTCCTGTGGATATGGCTTGCCCATTCAACCTCGCGCCTCACGGCGCTTGCGCTCGGCCTCATCATCGGCGGCGCGCTCGGCAATGCGATCGACCGCGCGGCTTACGGCGCCGTCGCCGATTTCGTGCTGTGGCACGTGACGCTGGGGGGGCGACGATTCGACTGGTACGTGTTCAACTTGGCCGATGTCGGGATCGTTGCCGGGGTGATCGGGCTCCTGTACGAATCCACCTTTACGAAGGCGCCGCAAAAGCGCCCCGATCCGTGATATACATGCCCGCGGGGCCGCCAGTCTTGAGTGCGCCTGAACGCGCATTGGCGATACGGGGAACGGCCATGGACAATTCCGACATCCGCACGGTTCCGCGCCACGCTCTGCGACGCCGTCTGGTCGCAAGCTCGTTTGCGGCCGTGCTCATCATCCTCGGCGGCGTCGGCCATGCGCTCGCCCAGGACGACGACGACGAGCTGCCGGACACCAAGTTCTTCAAGAGCCTGCTGCGCGGCTTCGGCCTGCGCAACGGCCAGGAGAACGCCGGGATCAACTACCAGGAGCGGCCGCCGCTGGTCGTGCCGCCGACGCGCGATCTGCCGCCGCCGCAGTCGGCGGATGCGGCGCGCGCCAATGCCGCATGGCCGCAGGATCAGGACGAGAAGCGCCGCCGCGAGGCCGCGGCGAGGCGCAAGAAGGAAGCGAAGACGTTCTCGTGGGAAGACTTGAGCCGCCAGCTCACCCCGAACGAAATGCGCAGGGGCGCCGCAAGCCCGAAGGACGAGGCGCTGCGCAAGCGCTCGGGCGAGACGCCCGAGGAGGCCGACCGGCAGTACAAGCCCTCCGAGCTCGGCTATGTGGGCGGGCTGTTCGGCGACATGAAGGGCTTCTTCAGCGGCAACAACAAGGACGAGACGGCGACCTTCGAGGCCGAGCCTGCGCGCACGAGCCTGACCGATCCGCCCAGCGGCTATCGGTCGCCGTCGCCGCTCGAGCCGTATGGCTTGCGCGCCGAGCACGCGAAGCCGAAGCCGCTGACGCAGGAAGAGCGCGTCACGGCGGGCACCGACAAGTGAGTGCGGCGAGATCGCGCGCTTGATTTCGCAAGATTGAGCGTGTGCATTGGCGCGGTCGCGGGGCCGTGTCGGCACTGATGCGCTTTGCGCAACGAAAATCGAAAGGTTACGGACGATCCATCATGACGGCTATCAACCAGCTGGCCACTCGGGCGGCGCTCACCTTCCTGGGGTTGCTCTTGTTCGTGTCGCTCGCATCGGCAGTCCCGGTCGCAGGCTCCGACGTCGCCGATTTCACTCTCGCCAACGGCCTCGAGGTCGTCGTCGTGCCGGACCACCGCACGCCGGTCGTGACCCACATGGTCTGGTACAAGGTCGGCTCGGCGGACGAGACGGCGGGCAAGTCGGGCCTCGCGCACTTCCTCGAGCATCTGATGTTCAAGGGCACCGCGGCGAACCCGGCGGGCAAGTTCACGCAGGCGGTCGCGACGCTCGGCGGCCAGGAGAACGCGTTCACCACCGCCGACTACACCGCGTTTTTCCAGCGCATCGCGCGCGAGCATCTCGAGGAGATGATGGCGTTCGAGGCCGACCGCATGACCGGCCTCGTGCTGAACGACGCGATCGTGAACTCCGAGCGCAAGGTGGTGCTCGAGGAATACAACATGCGGATCGCCAACAGCCCGGACGCGCGGCTCGGCGAGCAGATTTCCGCCGCGCTCTATCTCAACAATCCGTATGGCCGCCCGGTGATCGGCTGGCATCACGAGATCGAAGGGCTCACGCGCGCCGACGCGCTCGCTTTCTATCACCGGTTCTACTCGCCCAATAACGCCGTGGTGGTGATCGCGGGCGACGTGACCGCCGACGAGGTCAAGGCGATGGCGGAGAAGACCTACGCCAAGGTGCCGCGCGCCGCCGACGTGCCGCCGCGCGCGCGGCCGCAGGAGCCGCCGCCGGCCGCGCCGCGCACCGTGATGCTGGCCGATCCGCGCGTCGCCCAGCCGAGCATGCAGCGCAGCTATCTGGTGCCGTCCTATGCCAAGTCGAAGAAGGACGCCGCCGCGCTCGAGGTGCTCGCGCATCTGCTCGGCCGCGGCCAGACGTCGCGTCTCTATCGCGCGCTCGTGGTCGATCGGCGCGTCGCCGTCAACGCCGGCGGCTTCTACCAGGGCTCGGCGCTCGACGACACGAGCTTCGGGGTCTTCGCCCTGCCGCTGCCCGGCGTCGCCTTTCCGGTGGTCGAAAGCGCCATCGACGACGTCATCGCCGATCTTGTCAAGAACGGCGTCGGCGCCGAGGAGCTCGAGCGCGCCAAGACCCGCATGATCGCCGATGCGGTCTATGCCGAGGACAACCAGGCGGCGCTCGCGCGCTGGTACGGCACGGCGCTCGCCACCGGCCAGACGGTCAAGGACGTGCAGCAATGGCCCGACCTGATCCGCGCGGTCACCGCCGAACAGGTCCGCGAGGCGGCCCGCACCTGGCTCAAGCCGCGCCGCTCGGTCACCGGCTATCTGGTCAAGGAACTTCCGCAGGAGAAACACTCGTGACGGCTCTGATGCGCACTACCTTTGCCCGCGCGCTCGTCGGCGGCGCCCTGCTGCTCGCGGCCGCTGCGCCCGCTTCCGCCACTCACATCGATCGCGTCGTGAGCCCCGGCGGCATCGAGTTCTGGCTCGTGCAGGAGCCGAGCGTCCCGCTGATCGCGATGGATTTCGCCTTCCAGGGCGGCACCACCCAGGATCCGGACGACAAGCCGGGCGTCGCCAGCATGGTGGCGGGCACGATCGACGAGGGATCGGGCAACCTGCCGTCGCGCGCATTCCACGAGGCGCTGGAGGCGAAGGCGATCGAGCTCAGCTTCTCGGCGACGCGCGACTATTTCTCCGGGCAGCTGCGCACTCTCGTCGAGAACAAGGACGCCGCCTTCGAGCTGATGCGCGCGTCGCTCAATGCGCCGCGCTTCGATGCGGCCGACCTCGAGCGCATCCGCGGCGAGACCTACGCGATCCTGCGCCGCGAAAGCACGAGCCCGAACGACATCGCGAGCGATCGCTGGTGGGCGACGGCATTCGCCGGCCACCCCTATGCGCGCCCGCTGCGCGGCACGGCCGACAGCGTCAAGCGCATCACCGCCGACGACATGCGCGCCTACATGAAGCGCGTCTTCGCCCGCGATCATCTCAAGGTGGGGATCGTCGGCAATGTCGACGCCGCCACGGCGGGCGCCCTGGTCGACAAGGTTTTCGGCGCGCTGCCGGCGCGCGCGGACCTGCATTCGGTCCCGGACGTCGCGCCGCAGGATCTCGGCCACGTCATCAAGGCCGACCTCGACGTGCCGCAATCGGTGCTGATGCTCGGCGGCGCCGGCATCGCCCGCAAGGACCCCGACTTCATCGCAGCCTTCGTGGTCAACGAGATCCTCGGCGGCAACGCGCTCTCCTCGCGGCTGGGGACCGAGGTGCGCGTCAAGCGCGGGCTCGCCTACGGGATCTACTCGTCGGTCGCGCCGCTCAAGCACACGTCGCTGTTCATGGTCTCGACGGCGACGCGCAGCGAGGCCGCCGACGAGACGCTCGCGATCGCGACCAAGGAAATCCATCGGCTCGCCGACGCGGGCCCGACCGAGGAGGAGCTCGCCAAGGCGAAATCCTATCTCAAGGGCTCGTTCCCGCTGCGCTTCGACACCTCGACCAAGATCGCCGCGCAGCTCGTGCTGATGCAGGTCGAGGATCTCGGGATCGACTACATCGACAAGCGCAACGCGCTGATCGATGCGGTGACGCCGGCGGATGCCAGGCGCGTCGCCAAGCGCCTGCTCGACGGCAACATGCTGGTAGCCGTGGTGGGCCGGGAGAAGGCCGCGATCGCCAAGCGCGAGGTGCCGGGCGCCGGCACGGGAACGCCCAGCGGTCCGCCTTCGCTGGCGAAGCCTAATTGAGTGATACGTGGACTTTTGATCGGCGGCGCGATCCGCCACACCGTCATGCCCGGCCGTGTGCCGGGCATCCACGTCTTACCTGCGGCAATTCAGGCAAATAAGACGCGGATGGCCGGGACATAGGCGAGTGAAGCGACGCCGTTCTTCGAACGGCTATGCCCGGCCATGACGCAGGTGGCCTAAATCACTTGCACTGGGCGTCGAGCGGCTGAAACAGCGCGGCGTACTGCTTGCCCTCGGCCGAGTTCTCGTCGACCGAGTCGAGGCCTTCCATGATCTTGGCGTAGTCCGGGCCGAGCTTCTGCATCAGCGAGTCGGCCTGCTCGCCGAGCTGCTGCATCTTCTTCTGGTCCTTTTCGTCGACCGTCGACATCTGCTGGTTGACCTTGTTGAGCTGGCAATAGGTCGCGACCTTGGCCTTGTCCCGACCGATGTCGGCGAGAACCTTCTGCACCTGCGCGATCGTCGGCTTCGGCGGCGCCTTCGGAGGCGGGCCGCTCATCTGGCCCTGGGCGAGCGCCGGCGTCACGGCGAGGAGCGACGCGGCAATCACGAGTTTCAGGTTCATGAAATTCTCCCTGGATGAGGTTCATGGGCACGGAGGGTCGCGAGACTAGGGCGCGCGGTCCGCCCGCGCAACGCGCCGTGCGGCGATTTTTCCCGTGCGCGCGTCATGAGTTTGCCAAAGATCGGGACAAGCCGGCCCGGCGCGATTAGAATCAAGCCGGCATGATCCGAGTCACCGACCATATCGCGCTCGACGAGAGCGAGCTTGCCGAGAGCTTCATCCGTGCCTCCGGTCCGGGCGGGCAGAACGTCAACAAGCTTTCGACCGCGGTGCAGCTGCGCTTCGACGTGCGGCATTCGCCCTCGCTCACCGACGAGGTGCGCGCGCGGCTCGAGCGCCTCGCGGGAAAGCGGCTGACGCGCGAGGGTGTGCTCGTCATCACGGCGCAGAGTCACCGAACCCAGGAGCGCAACCGCGCCGATGCGCTCGACCGCCTGATCGAGCTCGTGCGTGCCGCCGCCGTGCGCCCGGTGCCGCGCCGGCCCACCCGGCCGACCAAGGCGTCGCGCGTGCGCCGGCTCGAGTCGAAGAAGCGCCGCAGCGGCCTCAAGGCGTTGCGCGGGGCGAAGGGGTTCGACTAGCCGTTTCGTGTGGGCACACTTCGCTTTGCCCACCCTGCGGCTGCTATGATGGCGCAAATCTCCGAGTCGCCCCGCATGCCCGTCCGCCAGCTCGACGCCGCCCTGATCAACCGCATCGCCGCCGGCGAGGTGGTCGAGCGTCCCGCGAGCGTGGTCAAGGAGCTGGTCGAGAACGCGCTCGACGCCGGCGCAACGCGCATCGAGGTGATGACCGAGGGCGGCGGCCGCCGGTCGATCCGCGTCACCGACGACGGCGAGGGCATGAGCAGGGCCGACCTCGTGCTCGCGGTCGAGCGCCACGCCACCTCGAAGCTCGCCGACACGGACGACCTCATGGCGATCCGCACGCTCGGCTTTCGCGGCGAGGCGCTGCCCTCGATCGGCGCGGTGGCGCGGCTGGCGATCGCGACGCGGCACGCCGGCGAGCCGCATGCGTGGTCGATTGCGGTCGAGGCCGGCGTCAAGTCGAAGGTGAAGCCGGCGGCGCTCGGGGAGGGCACGCGCGTCGAGGTGCGCGACCTCTTCTTCGCGACGCCGGCGCGGCTCAAGTTTCTCAAGACCGACCGCACCGAGGCGGAGGCGATCCGCGACGTGGTGCGCCGCCTCGCCATGAGCAGGCCGGACGTCGCCTTCACGCTCGCGGGCGAGGAGCGCGCGCCCGTCACCTGGGGTGCGGCGCTGCCGGGCGCGTCCGGACGGCTCGCGCGGCTCGGCGACGTCCTCGGGCCGGATTTCCGCGCCAATGCGGCCGCGGTAGCGGGCGGACGCGACGGCCTTGCGATCGAGGGCTTCGCCGGCCTGCCGACCTACAACCGCGCCAATGCGCTTGGCCAGTATCTCTTCGTCAACGGCCGGCCGGTGCGCGACAAGCTGATGCTCGGCGCCGTGCGCGGCGCCTATGCGGACCACCTGCCGCGCGACCGCCACCCGGTGGTGGCGCTGTTCGTGACCGTCGATCCGCGCGAGGTCGACGTCAACGTGCACCCCGCCAAGGCCGAGGTGCGCTTCCGCGATCCCGGCCTGGTGCGCGCCTCGATCGTGCGCGTGCTGCACGAGGCGCTCGCGCGCGAGACGCAGCGCGCTGCGACGACCGGGGGTGACGCGACCGTCGAGACGCTGCGCGCGGCACTGCGGCCGGACGCCGCGCGCCCGCGCGGCGGCTGGGACTGGCGGCGCTCGCCCGCGGCGCCGCCCACGAGCTTCGCGGCGCGTGCGCTCGCGGGGGCGGGCTTTGCGTCGTCGGCGCAGCGCGCCTTCGACGTGGGCGCGCCGTCGGCCGACATCCGCACGGTTCCGCTCGAGCAGATCGATCAGCCGCTCGATGCGCCCCTTGGCGCCGCGCGTGCGCAGGTGCACGAGACCTACATCGTGGCGCAGACCCGCGACGGCATCGTCATCGTCGACCAGCACGCCGCGCACGAGCGCCTCGTCTACGAGCGCATGAAGGCGGCGCTGGAGCAGGCGGGCGTCGCGCGGCAGATCCTGCTCATCCCCGAGATCGTCGAGCTGGAAGAGGTCGACGTCGAGCGGCTCGTCGCCCGCAGCGCGGAGCTCGCCCGCTACGGCCTCGTCATCGAGCCGTTCGGCCCGGGCGCCGTCGCGGTGCGCGAGACGCCGGGCCTGCTCGGCGAGATCGATGCCCGCGCGCTCCTGCGCGACTTGGCCGAGCACATGGCCGAGTGGGACGAGGCGCTGCCGCTCGAGCGCCGCCTGATGCACGTCGCCGCCACCATGGCGTGCCACGGCTCGGTGCGCGCCGGCCGCCGGCTCAAGCCGGAGGAGATGAACGCGCTGCTGCGCGACATGGAGGCGACGCCCAACTCCGGCCAGTGCAATCACGGGCGGCCGACCTATGTGGAGCTCAAGCTCGCCGACATCGAGCGGCTGTTCGGGAGGAAGTGAGAGGTCGCCATGCGCTGGGTCCATATGACCATCGTCGTCCTGTTCGTGGCCGCGATGGTCGTCTTCGCGGTCCAGAACCGTGCGACAGTCACGATGTCGTTCCTCGCATTCAGCGTCCGCGCGCCGCTCGCGGTCATGGCGGTCATCGTCTACGTCGTCGGCGCGGTGACCGGAGGAAGCCTGCTCGCATTGCTGCGCAAGTCGGTGCGCGCCAGCAGGACCGGCCCGTAGCGGGCGTAGTACCCCCCGTCATTGCGAGGCGCGCGAACGCGCGCCGAAATAATCTCGGGCGGGTCGCTCCTCGCAATGACGGGCAGGGACTACGTCCCCTCGTTGGGGTCGCGGTGCAGCTCGCCGACGATGGTGGTGACGCCGGGCGTGCCGGCGACGAGGTAGTAGCGCCCGTCGCCATCGCGTCCCAGCCGTCCGGCCTGGCGCAGCGCGTCGAGCGCGCAGGCGACCTCGCGGCCGTCGTCGCTGCCGAGCGACTCGACCACGTCGGCGAAGAACATCGGCCCCGACTCGAGCGCCTGCTCGACGGTCTGGAAGCGCGCCGGGCCGCCGAACACGCGCGCCGCGCAGCGCATATAGGTGATGTCGGCGGCGCGGCCGAGCGGCCGCGTGCAGTCGAAGCCGGTCTTTGCGCCGGTGCGCCGGCCGTTGAGCGAGGGGTCCATGGTCTGGCCCTGCAGGCCCGGCAGCACGACGAGGTCCTCGTCGGCCTGGAAGCGTGTGCCGAGGCACCAGTCGACGTGGCTGTCGTTCCTGATGTCGATGTCGTCGTCGAACACGTAGACCGACTTGATCCGCACGATGCCGCGCAGCAGCGCCTCGATCGCGGCGCGCGGCTCGCCGTCGCTGCGCTTGCGGATCGCGACCCGCAGCGTGCCGGCGCCCGCGATCGTGCGCAGATGCACCGCCACCGGCTCCG
>Ga0126371_10003356_pt1 | contig 13992 bp, 13 predicted proteins | sample PanSoiMetaPlot_4_FD_110145 | JGI IMG/M metagenome (GOLD analysis project Ga0126371, IMG submission 110145) | Tropical forest soil microbial communities from Panama - MetaG Plot_4 | ecosystem: Environmental > Terrestrial > Soil > Tropical forest > Bulk soil | place: Panama | collected 2016-02-17 | reverse complement strand
TCTGATTTTGCAGCTGCGGCGAGATATTGCGCTGTGGCAGCGGCACCGGCGCTGGCAGGTGGTCGAAAACGCCACCTTTCTGCGGCTGCAACCCGGCATCCTCGTGCACCATCTTGCCGAGGAACGCCTCGGCGAAAACCTGCTGCAGGATGCGGTATTTCGAGGTGTTGACGCTCGAAATCGCATAGAGCATCACGAAGGTCGCGAACAGCAACGTCATGAAATCGGCGTAGGAGATGATCCAGCGCTCGAGATTCTCGTGGCGCTCTTCGTGGCGTCGCCGCCTCGGATGCGGTTTATGGTCCATGCCGCCGCGCCCCCGTGATCAGGCCGTTTTCCGTTCGTCGACCGGCGAGTCACGGAATTCCTCTTCCGGCGCCTCGCCCTCGCCGCCGTCGCCGCCCTCCTCGGCCGGCGCCGCGACGGTTTCGACCTCGCCGTCGTGCATGAAGCTGTTGAGCTTCATGCCGAGATGGAGCCGCGGCTCCGAGGTGGCGATGCCGAGCAACCCCTCGATGATGATCTCCTGCCGCCGCACGCCCTTGCGGATGACCATGCGCAGCTTGTTGGCGATCGGCAGATACAACAGGTTCGCCGAGCCGACGCCATAGACGGTGGCGACGAACGCGGTAGCGATGCCTTTGCCCAGGCTGGCGGGATCGTCGAGATGCGACATGGTCGTGATCAGGCCCAGGACCGCACCGATGATGCCGATGGTCGGCGCATAGCCCGCCATCTGCTCGAAAACCCGTGCCGCGGCCAATTCGTATTCCTCGCGGCTGTGCAACCGCGTCTCCAGGATGGCGCGAACCGTGGGCGGCGGAATGCCGTCGATCACGAGGTTGAGCGCCTCTTTGAGGAAGGCGTCCTGTTCGTCGTTGGCGATCGGTTCCAATGCCAGCACGCCTTCGCGACGGGCGATCTGCGCCCAATCGAGGATCCAGTCGACGAGCTTCACCGCATCGTTGCTCGGCGGGAAGAACACCCACGGCAACATCCGGAAGGCGCGGAAAAAGATCCGCGGCGGCGTCTGCAGCAGAATCGCGCCAACCGTACCACCGACGACGATCAGGAATGCCGGGAAATGCACCAGCGAAAGCATGCTTCCGCCGTCGAGCGTCATGGTCACCACGACCGACAGGAAGGCGAGCGCCACGCCGATTATGGAAAGCAGGTCCATCGCCTAATCCCCTTCCGCGCCCGTCAGTACGTGCGCCGCGGTCTCCCAATCCGACAGGCGCGCCCGCAGCGCCAGCAGCGCGCGGCCGTGCAGGCGACATACCGTCGACTTGTCGAGCGTCAGCACGGCGCCGACTTCGTCCATGTTGAGACCGTGCTCGTAATAGAGGCTCAACACCATGCGCTCGCGTTCGGGCAGGCCCAACACCGCCTCGGTCAACGATGCGACGACGCGGTCGCGATCGATGCCGAGCTCTTGATCGCCGTCGGCCTGCGCGGCCTGGTCGATCTCGGCGTTCGCGCCCTCGAGCGGCAGCAGACGGACCAGCGCAGCGTCGGTCAGAATGCGCTGATAACGCTCGACCGATATGCCCATCCGGTCGGCGACTTCTTCGTCCGTCGCCGCCCGGCCGAACCGCGCTTCGACAGCGCGCATCGCCGCCGCCGCCGCGCGCACGCGGCGCGCGATCGAGGCCGACGGCAACGCGATCCGGCGCGCCTCATCGATCATCGCATTGACGACGATCCGGCGGGTGCGGCCGTCGTATTCCACCATGCCGAAGCCGGCGCGAACCACGCGCAGCAGCGCCATCATGCCGGCCTGGACCAGGTCCTCGACGTCGACGCTCGCCGGCAACCGCGCTTTCAGATGCAAGGCCGAGATCTTCACGTTCGGCATGAAGCGGCGCAGCAGATCGCCCTCGTCGATCGACGAGGCGAACGTCGCGGCGTAATGCGCCAGCTCGGAGGTCACGGCCATCGGCGGCCTCTGCAGGCAGATGCGGTCGATTTCGGCTTACGCCGCGGCATCGCCGCTCCTTTCGGTTTTGCGACCGATGACTTCGGTCACGCGGATGCGCTTTTCCGGGGGAATCTCGGCATAGGACACGACCCAGAGCCGCGGCCGCACGACCATCAGGGTCTGCGCCACCAACGGACGCAGTTCCGGCCGCACCAGGATGGCCGGCGGTCGGCCTTCCGCCTCCCAGCGCACCGCCATGGCGCCGGCAGTTTCGCGTAGCTGCGCCGCGATCGACGGCTCGATGGCGAAGGCCGAGCCGGTTTCGGCGGGCAGCTTGAGCGATTGCAGCAGCAGCTTTTCGAGATCGCCGTCGAGCACCGCTGCGCGGATCTCGTCGACAGTACCGAAGGCGCTTTGCACGATGAAGCGGCCGAGCCGCAAACGCACCGCTTCGACGAGCTTCGCCGCGTCCTGCGTCGCCGCACCGTCTTCGAGCAGGGCGGTGACGATGCCGCGCAAATCGCGCAACGGCACGCGTTCGGCAAGCAGCGCGCGCATCACTTTGTAAACGGTTGCCGGCGACAGCAGCTTGGGGATCAGCTCATCGACCAGCTTCGGCGCCTGCTTGCCGAAAGCCGCCAGCACGCCGTCCATCTCGGTCCGGCCGAAAATCTCGTCGACGTGATCGCGCAGCACGCGCTCGAAATGCGTCGCGACGACGACCGCGGCATCGAACACGGCGTAACCGGAGGCGCGCGCCTGATCGGCCGCACTCGGCGCAATCCACAAGGCCGGCCGGCCGAAGGCGGGATCACGCGTCGGCGTGCCCGGCACCTGTGCCATCGCCTTATCGGCGCCGATCGCCAGCAAGCGGTCGGGATGCACCTCGGCGGCAGCGCGTTCGACGCCATGGACCAGGATGCGATAGGCAATCGGCCGCAGATCGGGATTGTCCCGGACGTGAACGGCCGGAACGAGGAACCCGAACTCGCGCGACAACAGCTTGCGCACGCCCTTGAGCCGCGGCAGCAGGCCGCCGCCGCGCTCCTTGCTGACCAGGCTGACCAGCCGGTAGCCGACCTCGATCGCCAGCGGCTCGACCACCTCGACGACGTTGACGTCGATCTCTTCGGGCTCGGCCGGCGGCGCGGTCTTGGGCGCGGAGGCGACAACCGCGCGCTGCCGCAGGATGTACCAGCCGGTGCCGCCGAGTAGCACGGCGAAGGTGAGGAACGGCAGATGCGGCATGCCGGGAATGACGCCGAACAGGCCGACGATGCCGGCGCCGAGCAGCCAGACTTTGGGATAGGCCGCGAATTGCTCCACCACCTGCCGGCCGATGTCGGCGCCGGTCGAGACGCGGCTGACCACCACGCCCGCCGCCGCCGAGATCACCAGCGCAGGAATCTGCGCCACCAGACCGTCGCCGACAGTTAGCAGGGCGTAATTCGCCGATGCCGCACTCAGATCCATGCCGTGCTGCCAAACGCCGATCAGCAGCCCGCCGATCATGTTGATGAACAGGATGATGATCGCGGCAATGGCGTCGCCGCGGACGAATTTGCTGGCGCCGTCCATCGCACCGAAGAAGTCGGCCTCGTGCGTCACCTGCTCGCGCCGGCGGATGGCCTCTTCCTGGCCGATTAGGCCGGCGTTGAGATCGGCGTCGATCGCCATCTGCTTGCCGGGCATGCCGTCGAGGACGAAGCGCGCCGCCACCTCGGCGATGCGGCCGGAACCCTTGGTCAGCACGACGAAATTGATCAGCACCAGAATGGCGAAGACGGCGATGCCGACGGCGAAATCGCCGCCAACGACGAAGTCGCCGAAGGATTCGATGACCCGGCCGGCCGCGCTTGTGCCCATGTAGCCGTCGAGCAGGATCACGCGCGCCGCCGCGACGTTGAGCGACAGGCGCATCAATGTCGTCACCAGCAGCAGCGTCGGGAACGACGAGAAATCGGTCGAGCGCGCGGTGTAGAGCGCCGCCAGCAGCGTCATCAGCGCCAGCGAGATATTGAACGTGAACAGAAAGTCGAGGATGAACGGCGGCAGCGGCACGACCACCATCGCGAGGATGAGCACGAAGGCGGCGGGGCCAGCGAGCGACGGTAAGTGCCGACGCCACGCGATGAGGCCGAGGCCGGTAGCAGCTTTGGCGACTTGCGCGGTCATGATCCGGGTCCCAGCGGCCCGCTCAGGATGGTTATGAAGAACGCCTCGAGTTGGCGCAGCAGCCACGGCCCGCCGACGGCAATAACGACGATGGCGCTGAGGAATTTTGGCACGAAACTCAACGTCGCCTCATTGATTTGGGTCGCCGCCTGCAACACGCTGACGACGATGCCCACTGCCATGATCGAGCCGAGGAGCGGTCCGGCAACGAGCACGATCGTCTCCAGGGCGCCGTGCCCCGCCGCCGACATCGAGACCGTTTCGCCCATCAGCGCAACCGCTTCAGCCGTTCGGCCTGGCTGACGACGTCGGTGACGCGAATGCCCATCTTTTCGTCGTTGACGACGACAACCTCGCCGCGCGCGATCAATACGCCGTTGACGCGGATGTCGAGTGGCGCGGTTGCCGGCCGGTCGAGCTCGACGAGCGAGCCGTGGCCGAGCTGGACGAGGTGCCGGAGCGAGATGTCGGCGCGGCCGACCTCGACCGACATGCGCACCGGAATATCCATCACCACGTCGAAATGCGCCGAATCGACGCTCTGTGTCCCATTGACGAGCGCCGCGAGATCCGCAGGCGTCTCGGACGCAAGGCCGCCGGCCGGCGCATCGAGATCGGGCAGCGGGCTCGGCGTGGTGCTGGCGTCCGGCGCAGCCTTGCGTGCGCGCTGCGGATCGGGCCGCTCGATGGTTCCGGGCGATCCCTCGTTGCGCGAACCGTTACCGGCGCCGTTGCTGGTGTCGGTGCTCATACCAATCTCCTGTCATGCGGCAAAACCGCTTCCAGCAGGCTCGGCGTCGCATTGAGCTTCGATTCAATGCGGACGGCGGCCTTGCCGCGGTGCCTCCCCCATTTGCCGCGGAACAGCGGCATGTTGTTGACGTTGACGGTGACGATTTCCGGCATCTCGACCTCGAACACGTCGCCGGTGCGCATCTTCAGCAGGTCGTTGACCGAAATCTCGATGTCGAGCAACTCGACGGCGGCGTGCAGGTTCACGCGCTCGACGCCGACGCGCAGCATGCCGAACCAGCGGTCGTCGGCGTGCCGATCCGACGCCACGCCCGACATCAGCTGGTCGCGAAGCTGCTCGACCGCGTTATACGGCAGGCACACGGTGACCCAACCGCCGCCGCTTTCGATCGAAACCCGGAACGTGCTGACGATCACCAAATCGCTCGGCGACGCCACGTTGGCGAACTGTGGATTGAATTCGTAGCGCAAAATCTCGGGCTCGAACGCCTGTACCGGCTCCCAGGCGGTGACAAACTCGCGTAGCGCGATCGCTACGACTCGGCGCAGGACGCGCTGCTCCACCGCGGTGAATTCGCGGTTGCCGATGTTGATCGGGAACTTGCCGGCGCCGCCGAAGAAGATCTCGACGATCGAATGCGCCAGCTTGGCGTCGATCGATACCAGCATCGTGCCGTTGAGCGGCTTGGTGCTGACCAGCGCCAGGAAGCTCGGAACCTCAAGCCGCTCGATGAATTCGGCGTGCTTGATCAGTTCGACGGCGCCGGGCTTGAGTTCGAGCGCGCAACGCAGTTCGCGGAACAACGCCGTGCGGAAAAAGCGCGCGAAGCGGTCGTTGAGCACGTCGAGCGTCGGCAGGCGGCCGCGCACGACGGTATCCTGCGCCAGCAGGTTGAACCGCCGGACGCGGCCGATCGGCGACACCCACTCGCCGCTCGGGCTGTCGGCAATCCGCGTGACCTGCGCCACGCCATCGCGGCGGTCGTCGTCATCTTTGAATTCAGGCATAAACGCTCAATCCTTCGACAGAGGTCGTGGCGTTGGTGCTGGTGCTGGCTTCGACCCGGCCGAGCACCGGCGATCCGCGGCGAGCCGGCAACGGCATGGTGGCCGGCCGGCCGTTGCCGCCGCCCGAGACGTCGGCGCCAACCCAGGCGCCCGACAGATTGAGGCCTGCGCCGCTGAGCGAGCCGTGCAGTTGCGCTAGCGTGTCGCTGACGGCCTGCCGCACTTGCGGCTGCGGCGACGCGAACCAGGCCGAAACGTCGCGCGACTGAACCTCGACGTGCACCGTCAAAGCGCCGAGATCGGGCGGGCTGAGATGGACGGTGACCTGGTTGCGGCCTGCCGCCACCATCGTCAGAATTTGCGAGCCGAGCGCGTTGGCGAGTGGCTGGTTCGTGCCGTCTGGCGCGACCACGTTGATCGCGCCATTGGCGGCGGCCGGTGCCGTTTGGCTGCCGAGCGTCGCTGTAAGCGGGACGCCGGCTGCCGGTACGCCGACCGGCACGGGTAGGCCACCGGGGCCGGTCGCGCCGACGGGTGCGGTGTTGCCGCCGTCGTCCGGCAGCGTCCGGTTCGGATCACGTTCGACCGTCGCGAGCATGGCAAGAACCGTCGTCGATGCCGGCACACCGGTCGACGGCGCGACGTCCGCGGCGGCGGCCGTCGTTTGATGGCCGAGCGAGCCGCTCGCCGGCGCGCCGACGGTCGTGGCGACGGTTGGGAGCGCGCTGGCCGGCGTTGCACCAGACGGAAGCGCCGCCGCGAGGCTGGCGGGAGCCATGGCAGCCGGACGGCCGACCGTCGCTGTCGCGGGGTCAATGCCGTCCGGCTCTTGCGAACCGGTCCCATCCACCGGTCCGACAAGCTCATGATGGGTAAGCGCGTTCGCGCCTTTGATGATGGTCGAATTTGGCTTGGCCGTTAGCGGACTGGTGACGGCGCGCTCGCCAAGCGATCCAACCGTCGCGCCGACCGCGGCGGCGGTGGCGCCAGCCGCTGTCGCCGTCCCCGCGCCAATGGCCGCCGGCGCGACCAGAGACACGACAACAGCGGAAGCAGTCTGCGCTGTTTGTCCCGGATTCGCCGCAGTCGCATCCGTCGGCCGCTTTTTGTCCGGGCGCCCGGTCGCGCCCGTAGCGGTCGGCGGCGTGCCGTTGCCCGCCCCCGATGCCGCGGCGCTGCTGGCCAGCGGGCCGGTCACGGTTGGCGCCAAATCGACGACGAGCGCCACGGCAGCATCCGTCGCCGCTTTTGAATCGCCCTTGGCCTTGCTGTTGTTTTTATCGTCGCTCTTGCCGTCGGCTTTGCCGTCGCCCGCGCCCGTTGCCGAATGCACCGGTTCCGCCATCGCCTGGCCCAAAACACCGCCAAAGGCGGCGCCGTCGGCCGGCGCCGCGCGCGACGACGACGAACCGCCGCCGACGGCCAAATCGCCGCCCTGCGCTCCCGATGTGCCGCGGACTGCGTTCGACATGGCGCGCCTATGCCACCAGATCCTTCGCGTCGGTGCGCAAGATGATCCGACCTTCCTGCTCGAGCCGCTTGGCGATGGTGATGATTTCCTTCTGCGCGGCCTCGACCTCGGCGACGCGCACAGGACCTTTGGCCTCGATTTCCTCGTTGAGGGATTCGGCGGCGCGCTGCGACATGTTGCGCGTCACCTTTTCGCGCAGCGCCGCGTCGACGCCCTTGAGCGCCGGCACCAGCAACGTCTGGTTGATCTCCTGCAGCAAGGTGCGGATGCTGCGATCGTCGACCTCGAGCAGATCGTGGAAGACGAACATGTTGTCGTAGATACGCTGCGACAGTTCGGCATCCATCGACTTGATGCGCTCGAGCACCGATTGCGCGCGGCTCGCGTCGAAGCGGTTGAGGATTTCGGCCGCGGCCTTGACGCCGCCGACGTTCGACAGCCGGACCTGCTGCGATTCGCCGGCGAGCTGATCCTCGAGCGCCTCGTTGAGTTCGCGGACGGCACTCGGCGGGATGACCTCGAGTGTCGCCAGACGCGGGATCACTAGCTCGATCACACCGTCCGGCAGCGCCTGCATGACGTCCTGCGCTTGCTCGGGTTCGACGTAGGCCAGGATCATCGCGATGATCTGCGGGTGCTCTTCGCGGATCATCTCGGCGACGACGCGCGGATCTTCCCATTTGACCGCCTCGATGCCGGCGGAATCGCCGCCGTTCATGATGCGCTCGAGCAGCGCCGAGGCGCGCTCATCGCCGAGCGCCTTGCCGAGCGCATTGCGCAAATATTCGGTAACGCCGAGGCCGATCGCGGTCTCGTCGCGGATGCGCGCGACGAATTCGCCCATGACGTTCTCGACGGCCATCTTGGGCACCTTGTTGAGGCGCGCGATCGCACCCGACAGGCGATTCACCTCGCGCGGCGAGAGGAATTTGATGACCTCGGCGGCGTCGGCCTCGCCGAGCGCCATCATCAGCACGGCCGCTTTTTCGGCCGGACTGAGGTTAGTCGAGCCGCTTACCGGTTCCGCCATGGGAGAGCCATTCCTTGATCACTTGAGCCGTTCGGCCCGGGTCGTTGGCGACGATCTTGCGTACCGCGTCGATGTCGGCATCGAGCATGTTCTGGCCGATGCCCGCGACGTCGATAGAGGGCCCGACGTCGGCGCGAGACTGCGCGCCACCGTATCGCGACGGCGGCGCGATGCCGCCGACATAGGCGAACTGGAGCGGTGCCTGTTGCAAGCGACGCAACATCGGTAGGCCGAAACCGAACAGGGCGAGCAGGCCGGCAAGCGACAAGATCGCGTTCTGCATCGCGACGTGAATCCAAGACTGACGCCACCACGGCTCGGATACCGCCGCGTTCATCGCGCTGTCGAACGGCAGGTCGATCACCGCGACGTCGCGTTTGGCGCCAGCGCCGACGGCGTTGGTGACGAGCATCTTGATCGCGTCAATGGTCGCCGCCGGGATCGGATGGCCGGTTTGGTTGTTCACCAGCACGGACACCGCAATCGATTTCAGCCGCCAGGGCGGGTCTTCGGCGTATTCGACGGTGCGGTCGATGTCGTAATTGACGATGGCATGTGATTCTTTGTTATCCGGCGCTGCCGGCGCTTTCGGCTCGGCCGCCGCCGGCTGGCCGGTCGCGGCATTGGCGCCGGCCGCATTCGCGCGCGGCGGACGCAAGGTGATCGTCTGCGACCCGTTGGTGATCGTGAGCGGTGTTTGCGGCATGCCGGGCGGTTGGTTCGACAGCGCGCCCGGAACGCCGCCCGCGTCGTTGCTCGCGCCAATGTGTTCGCGGCTGGTGTCATCCTGGCTCAGCGGGTGGCTCTGGCCGTAGATCACCGAGCTGCGCCGCGTGTGCGAGAAATCGACGTCGGCGTCGACCGTGACGCGCGCATTGTCCTTGCCGACGAGCGGCGTCAACAGGTCCTCGATCAACATCGCGTAGTTCTGATCGATGCCGCGGACGATCGACAGCTGTTCGGGCACCTCGCCGGTGGCGTCGCCGGCAGCGTGCGTCAGCATGCGGCCGTCCTGGTCGACGATCGAGACGGCTTCCGGCGCCAGGCCCGGCACGCTCGATGAAACCAGATGCACGATGCCGGCGATCTGGGCGCCCGACAGCGACACGCCGGGCTCCAGCCGCACCATGACCGACGCGCTCGGCTTCGGCTGGTTCTCGAGAAACGCCGTCCGCTGCGGCACCGCCAGGGTCACCCGCGCCGCCGCCACACCGTTAACGTCTTCGATCGTCTTGGCGAGGCTCGCCTCGCGGCCACGCATGTAATGCGCTTGTTCGACGAACGGGCTGACGCCCAACGCCTCGTTGTCGAACAGCGACCAGACGTCGCTGTTCTGCTTTGGCATGCCGCGCGCGGCGAGCATCAGCCGCGTCCGTCCGGCCAGCGTGTCGGGCACCAGGATCTCGGCGCCACCGTCCTCGACGCGGTACGGAATGTTGGATTTCTGCAGCTCGTCGATGATCCGGCCGCCTTCGTCGGCCGCGAGGCCGGAGTACAGAACCGTGTAGCTCGAGTGGCCGAGCCACAACACCGCCAAGACGGCAACGGCGAGCATCAACGCCGCACCGGTAAGGATGATGGGCTGGCGGCCGACGACAAGCGTCTTGGCTTTGTCGCGCAGGGTCGACGGCACGATGTTGTCGAGAAATGCCATGGGGCTACAGCTGCATGTTCATGATCGTCTGATAGGCCCCGACGACCCGATCGCGGACGGTCGCCGCCGTCTGGAAGGCGAGGTTGGCCTGCTCGACCGAGATCATCACGTCGCTCAGCGAGACGTTCTTGTCGCCAGCGGCGAATTGCTGGGTCTTGCCCTCGCTCGAAGCGATCTGCCCGTCGACGCGCCCCACGGCGTCCTTGAGCGTGTCGAGAAAGCTGTTGGCTGCCGGAGCGGCAATGCCGACGGCCGGCGAAGGCACCGCACCGGCCAGGCCGGCGAGCCCTTGCAGGTCGCTCAACATCGCCGACATGACGGCGGCCGGATCGCTCACCGTACGGCCTCGATCCGGCGCAACCCGGCGACGCGACGCACCGGCGATTTGACTTTCAGCTCATGCGACGAGCCGCGTTCGACCGAAACGTTGCGGCGGTTCTCGAGAAAGACGAAGCGGCCAAGCAGCTCGGCATTGGCGCCGCCCATGGCACAGAGCCGCAGTGCCGCGCGGCTGCCGGCAGCGTCGCCGGCCGGCTCCGATGCCGTCACCTGGCCGCACAGCACCAGCGGCTCGAGCACGATCGGATGGATGTACAGCGACACCGTCAGCCAGTCGCCTGTCGCCGGACCGTTCGTGGCGGTCCAGCGCAGTTCGCGCAGGCCCAGATCGGCACGAACCGACGGCGGCAAATCCGCCGGGTTGCCGTAGCAGGTCCGGCCGATCATCTCGATCAGCAGGTTGAGCTTGTGATGCAGCGGTGCCAGCGCCGCCTCTTCCTCTTCATTGAGTTCGGTCGCCGCCAGATCGAACGCATCGACCACTCGTGCCAGGACGCGCTGGTTCGGGCGTTCGAGGGATTCGAGGAAATCCTCGGTCGGCTCGCCGTTCAACGGCCGCCACGACATCGGCACGCTCAGCCGGCAAACGATGCTGCCGGTGGGGGCGGAGAGGCCATCCGCGCGCTTGGGCGAGACCAGGTTCATGGATGTCCTCCGATCATTGGGCTTGCGTCCCCCCGGCCGTATTTGCCAAAATACACGAATTCGCGAAATTGGTAACACGAGATGGCAGGGCCTGCAAGACCGAACACCGGCGAGACGGCGGAAAAGCGCCGATCCAGAGCCGCTGCCAACTGTCGACGCGGTGTCTGAGCCGGTCAGGGCGGGCCAAGGAACGACCGAGATTTGAGACAAATCGACAACAGGGAGACAGACATGCAGCGCAAGATCCTGATCATGGGCCTGCCGGGAGCAGGCAAGACGACGCTGGCGACGGCGTTGGCGCCGCGACTGTCGGCGGTTCACTTCAACGCTGACGAAATCCGCCGCAACATCAACCGCGACCTCGGCTTCTCCGCGGCCGACCGCACCGAACAGGCGCGCCGGATGGGTTGGCTATGCGATCAGGTCGTCAAGGCCGGCGGCTTCGCCATCGCCGACTTCATCTGTCCGACGCCGGAGGCGCGTGCGGCGTTCTGCGAAGGCGGCGACGCCTTCGTCGTCTGGGTCGATCGCATCAAACAGGGCCGGTTCGAAGACACCAACCGGATGTTCGTGCCGCCCGAACGCTGCGAGCAGCGCGTCGCACCCGAAGGCGCGCCCGAATATTGGGCCGATGAGATCGCGCGCCGGCTGCGGCCGATCTTCGACCAGAAAAAGCCGACGGCCCTGTTTATCGGCCGGTATCAGCCGTTCCACGACGGCCACAAGGCGTTGATCCTCGAGGGATTGAAGCGGGTCGGCCAGGCCTGCATCGCGGTCCGCGACACCCAGGGCACTAACGCCAAAAATCCCCTGCCCTTCGCCCAGGTGCGCGCGCGCATCGAACACGCGCTGCGGCCACACGAAGGACGGTTCGAGATCATCCCGGTCCCGAACATCAGTCACGTCTTCTATGGCCGCGACGTCGGCTACGTCGTCGAGCGCATTGAGCTCGACCAGTCGATCGAAGCGATCTCGGCGACGGAATTCCGCCGCCGCATGACCGCGCCGCACGTGACCAATGGCGCGGCCTAGGCGGCGCCGGCGACGATAAAACCCGGCAAGGTGCCGGGAAGCGGTTCAGCTCGGTCGGGCGGCGGACACGTCTGGATCGTCGAGCGGCGCCGTACCGTGCACCGGATCCCCGCCGCCGGCGGCTGACGACCGGAACCCAACGGTCGAATCTGTCGCCGCGTCGGGCAGCGAAACCACGACGTGTCCGGCGCCCGGAACAAACCGCGCATCGCCGCCATGGCGGCGCGCTACCTGGCGAACGATGGCAAGACCCAGGCCGGCGCCGGGCGAATCCGCATGCAATTTGCGGAATCGTCCGAACGCTTCGTCCTCCATGCCCGCGGGAACGCCCTCGCCCTCGTCGATGACGTCGACCATGACGCCAGCGCAGCCTGAATCGGCGCGACGTATGCCGACGCGGACGGTGCCGAGGCCGTGCCACAACGCGTTCTCCAACAGGTTCCGCACCAGATCGCGGAGGTCGTCGGCGTGGCCGCGGACGGCCACCGTCTCCGGCAGGTCGATCTCCAGTTCCCGGCCGTGGCGCTCCATGAGCGGCACGATCGTGGCCGCCGCCTCGCGCACCACGCGCGACAGGTTGACGACAGGCAGCGTCGCGATATCGCCCTGACGCGGCTGCGATTCCTTGCGCGCGAGATCCAATAATTGTGCCACAATCGCGGTGATCTCGGCGAGTTCGTCCTCGACCGCCGGCCAATCGATCGTTCCACGGTGGCGCGCGCGCTGGAGCCGCAAGCTGAGCACCGCCAGCGGCGTCCTCAGGGCGTGGGCGGCGTCAGCCGTAATCCGCCGCTCGGTCGCATACGCCTCCGCAAGCCGATCGAGGGCGCCGTTGACGGCCGCGACCAGCGGCCGAATCTCCTGCGGCAAGCCGCGTTCCGAAATCCGTCCGGTGGGGTTTGCCGGGCCGACGTCGGCCGCCTCGCGCGACGCACGATTGACCGGGCGCAGGCTCCACCAAGTGATCGTCCACATCAGAACCAGTGCCAGCGCGGCGAACGGCACCAGCAGGAGCAGCTGTTCGGACCCTTCTTGGAACAGACTGTCGACGAGCTTCTCGCGGCCACGATCGCGGCGCGCGATAACCAGAATGCCGCCGTCCGGGGCGTGCGCTGCGATGACATCGCGTTGATCGCGCCCGACGCCGATGACGTGGATCGGGCTGAAGACCTGCCCGACTGCAACCGGCGAGAACGGCAGCGGCGCGCTCAGGTTCGGCGACAAGGCGACCGGCCGCCCGGCCGCATTGAAGAGCGTGTAAGAAAAATCACTGTGCGGATCGCTGTACGCGTTCTGCCAAGCCGGCGGCAAATCCACCTGCGTTGTGCCGTCGGCGCGCGCGGTCACCCCCGAGAGAAATTCCTGCGCCTGTTCCTGCAACGTGCCGTTCCATAGATCGCCGCCAAGCCGGCTGACCTCGCTGCGGTAAGCCAACAGCGAAACCGCGACGCCGAGGCCGAACAGGACGACCATCGGGCCCAGCAATCGCCAGCGCAGGCTGTAGCCACGCATCAGCCTTCGCCTTGGACCAAGCGATAGCCGATGCCCCGCTTGGTTTCGATGCGCAGCTCGGCATTGGCCGCGAGCAGCTTCTTGCGTAGGCGCGAGACCGCGGCCTCCAGTGCATTCGGGCTGCCCGCGTCGTCGAGCGCATAGAGCCGGTCTTCGAGCGAGTCCTTGGGAATCACGTGTCCGGGCGAGCGCAGCAATTCCTCGAGCAGCGCCGCCTCGCGGCGCGTCAGGTCGAGCGGCGTCTCGTTGACGCGCGCCTCGCGCAACACCGTGTCGAAGGTCACCGTACCGTAAGCGTAGACGCGGCCCCGACGCGGGCCCGGCCGCCGCAGCACCGCGCGCAAACGGGCTTCAAGCTCTTTGAGGTTGAACGGCTTTACGACGTAGTCGTCGGCGCCGGCATTCAAACCGTTGACGCGATCCTCAAGGCTGTCGCGCGCCGTCAGAATCAG
>Ga0126371_10003355_pt1 | contig 13993 bp, 9 predicted proteins | sample PanSoiMetaPlot_4_FD_110145 | JGI IMG/M metagenome (GOLD analysis project Ga0126371, IMG submission 110145) | Tropical forest soil microbial communities from Panama - MetaG Plot_4 | ecosystem: Environmental > Terrestrial > Soil > Tropical forest > Bulk soil | place: Panama | collected 2016-02-17 | reverse complement strand
CTGCGCGAATTTGAAATGCCACAACCGATCTTTACCAACAGCGAGAGGTCGGACTGGGCAGCAGGGACATATAACAACCGGCATACCGAGCTGCAGATGAAGACCGATCTGGCGAAGGTGATCCAGTCAAACCCAAGCCCGAAACAATTGGAGGAAGCGCGAGGACGGCTGGCAACGTTTTTCAGGGACAGTCTAGTGGGGTTGAACTATGCGTACTACGAACCGCCGGGCTCGCAGACCCTGCACAACAATCCCCTGTTTGTGAGGTCACACGATTTTTCCGGCGACACGGTGATGGGGGTCGATCGTTTGTGGCAGTCGCCGCACCTGTTTGGCGCAGGGTCCCCGGCAGGAGGCGGAGCACATTTGATTGGCTCGTTAGCCGATTTGCCGTACATATTGGCGGAGGCGGAACAGGATTTCATCGCCCCGGACCACGTGCAGGCGCTGATCTGGCAGCAATTCGTTCCCGAGCTGCTCAGCAATGCGAGCGTTCCTCGCTGGTGGGGCGTGAGCCGTAACGAGCTGCATGCTGTGGCGTTGTACCAGCGCGCAGGAGAGGAATTGATGGCAGCGGCGGTGAAAGACGAGCGGCTGCGCGGGGAACTGCTTGCGGTTCTTTCAGACCGCATGTTCCCGGAGAAGCTGGCAGGGTTGGAGGAGGGGCTGCGCGGGGGAGAGGCAAACCCATCGGGCGCGGGGATATCCCCAGCAGAGACCTTTTATCTGACGGCCACGTTTCGACAGAGATTTGCGGGTGACTTAAGTGCAGCGAGTGCGGCTGCGCGTGAACTTGAGGCCCTGTACCAGAAGGCGCCCGATGAGGTTGAGGAAAAGCGGTTGGCGAGGGATTTCGGGGTGGTTCATCCAGTTTTTGAACAAACCTACGGGTTGGACCTAATCAGCTTGAGGCCGTTCCCGGCCCTGGGAGGAAGGTACGCGCGCTTGATGAGTGAATGCTGGGATTCCGGAAATCTTTATTGGGCGCGGCTGGTGGATGAAAAGGGATACGACCCGGTGGTATTGAATCGCGTGGTTCCCGAGCTGACGCGGCGCATGGTGGAGCGGATCTATGCCAGCGATCTGGAAGATTGGGCGGCAGTGCTGCGCGCGATGCATGAGACGGGCGCGGAATTCCGCGAGGGAAAGATCGCGATGATGGTGGGAAACGCAGCGACCCGAAATTGATCTTTTGGATGTACAGGCTCGAACCCGAGGGGAATGAAAATGGTCACGGCGAAACGGGTAGTTTCCATGCTAGGCGCAGGGTTGTGTGTGTATTTTTCTGTCGGACAAACGGCGAGTGCGCAGGAACCGCTGAAAGTGAATCCGCACATTCATGTGGCGGTGGATCTTGTGCAACTAAACGTGGCCGTGACCGATAGCAAGGGGAACTACATTACGGGATTGAAGCCGGGGGATTTCACCGTACTCGAGGACGGAATTACACAGAAGGTGGCCACCTTTGGCGAAGGGAACGAGCCGACGAGGAAGCTCACCGATGGCCCAAACAGCGAAGCGAAGGACGCCGCCGACAGCGTGGAGAGCGTCGGCCAAGGGCAAGGCGACGGGAAGCTGGTTTCGGGAGCAGAGCTCAGTTCGGTGGTGGCCGGGGCGAACGTGTTCGTGTTGTTTGATACGAGCAATTACATGTACCGCGGATTTGTCTATGCACAGGACGCGATTTCGGACTTCATACGATCTTTGGACACAGCCGATCGCATCGCGTTTTACTCTTACAGCCGCGATCTTTCACGGGCGACGAAACTGACGGCGGAAAGGCCGCTGGTGCTGCGGGGAGTGCGGACGACGGTGGCCGGGGATAACGCCGCTCTTTACAACTGCCTGCTGCTGACGGTGAAAGACGCAGCGCAGTACGTTGGACGGAAAGTGATCGTGGTTTTTTCAAACGGGCCGGACAATGCGAGCGTGGTGCCGCCCGAAGATGTAGCGGAGCTGGCGCAGTCCACGGGAATTGCGATTTACATGGTGTGCACGCGGGAGGCGCAACTGGAGCCGATCTCGACGGCAGTATTCGAGCGCATGACTGCTGCGACGGGCGGGAAAGCGTATTTCGCCAGGAATTGGAAGGACGAGCAGAAGGCGTTTGCTTCGATCCGTGACGACTTGGCGCATCTCTACACGCTCAGCTACTACCCACAGCCGAATCCGAACCACGGCTGGCGTAGCATCACGGTGAAGCTAACGCCGGAAGGAATGAAGAAGTATCACGTGCGGACCCGGAACGGGTACCGGCTGCAGACGTCGCGGTTTACCAAGGAAGACGAGGCCAGAGCGGAGTAGGCCTGAGTTCACGCGCGGTGTGAAATCGGTTTGTTCGCGTGTGATTGAAGCTTCGATGCGGAGTTCAGCAAAGAGTGAAGCGTTCCGTCGCGGCTAATTTCCGAAAACTGCTTTCGCCGCCTCCACCAGCTGGGGTCTTTCTGGTTTGTCGGATTGTCGGCACACTTTCAGCAATTCGCGAAAGTATTCACGGCTCTTCTCGACGTTTGCGTTCAGTTGCGCGGCGCGCCCTGCTCCGTAGAGCGCTCGGAAGCGGCCGGGCTCCTTTCCTAGCGTGGCTTCGAATTGTATGAGGGCTTGCGCTGGTTGATTTGCCACGAGAAACATTTCACCGAGTAGTTCTCGTGCCGGGGCGATAGGTCCGGGGGTTACAGCACTCTTCTCGGTACCGTCTTCCAGTACCGCGGCTGACTCCATCTGGCGCAGTGCTTCTTCTTTTTTCCCTTCTGCCAGAGCGGCCCAGGCCCGTACGGAAAGTTGTTGGATCTCGACTTGGAGAGCCCAGTAGTTTTCGCTGGCTTTCTGCAATCGCTCTTGAATTTGTTTGAGAGCATCCGCGGCCGCATACGCAGTTGGAACTTTCCCCATTCGAGCTGCGCCCAGGCCGCGCGCGAACCATGTTGTCGCCTCCGTATAGGGAAATGGAGTATCGCGCGGCGTGAGCTCCGCGGCTTGCTTCCAGTCTCCGCGTTCGAGAGCATAGCGGGCCGGGATGGCTGCGAGAGCAAAATAGCCCGTCGACGGGGTGCCCGCTCCGCTGATTACCGCTTTCGGATCGAACCGGGAACCGATCTCCAGCAGGGAATTCACTATTTTGCGCGCGGCTTCATCCTGGGCTGTTTGCAGGTAGGCGTAGGTTTCATAATCGCTGGCGTGGAGTTCTTCCGCAGTTTGGCCTTCCCGCTTCGCGGCCGCGGCGGCGGCTATATTACTGTTGATCGAATCCTGCCAGTAGCCGGTACGCGTAAAGGTGTGCGAGGGCATGTGCAGTGCGTGGGGCGCATCGGGTGCGATCTCGGAATAGCGGCGTGCGGCCCGGAGCGCGCGCGGGGCCAGCGACGGGACGTCATACGTATGGATGATATAGTGCGCGAGGCCCGGATGATCGGGCTCGCTCTTGAAGAGACTCTCGAGAATCGTTCCTGCTTTAAGACGGCCGGCATAGGTTTTATCCGCCGGGTCTTCGGAAGCCGCTATGGCCAAGGCATAGAAGATTTGGGCCTCATCGTCGGATGGGTAGTTCGCCGATAGTTCCGACATCGCGTCGCGATAGGCTAGCAAGCGCGTTCGCTGCAGGGTGTGTTCGAAGTCTTGGTAGAGAAGGGCGACCGCGGCAAGGTAGGCGCGCTCGCGGTCCGTCTTGGCGTCTGCGGCCTTGCCGCGTTCCACACTGGCGCGGCCAGCCTGAAGCTGGCTTGGGTCTTTCATCCCCGTAGCGAAGGGGTTGCTCCACTGGCTGAGGGCGATGCCCCAATAGGAAATTCCACAGGTTGGATCGTTCTTCAGCGCTGCGTTGAAACCCTGGATCGCTTTGCTGAACTGGAACGAATGCAGCAGTGCCATCGCGCGATCGAATTCCCTTTGCCCCGCTTCGTTGCAGGACGTGGAAAAGTGCACCACCCCTAGATGTTCACCGGAGGGGTGCTCGTGTTCTTGTGCCAGGCTGGCGCCGCCAGCCAGAAGCAGGATGCAAGCGCCAACGATCCACTCGCGCAATGTAGCTATTCCTCCGTATTCACGGCGGGTATTGTAACTCCGCGTGCCGCAACAAAATATGGAAAAGCCGGACAAGCAGGAATCAAGGGAATTGCGGAGGGTCCTATCCTTTCACGTACGCCAGTTTCTCTGTGATCTTTCCGCCGCGAACCGTGAAGATGTCCACACCCCGCAGATGCCATGGTTGGCCATTTCGGACCTTTCGGTAAACCCAACAGACGGTGGCGCGTCGGCCACTGACGATGATTTCCTCGGTCTCGAATCGGGCATCGGGATTCTGCTCAAACCAAGAACGGCAGAAAGCCACGACATCGGCTTTTTTCTTCGATGCGTTTTCCACCCGGGGCAGGAGAGGTGCCCTCGAAAACCGTATCATCAGTCAGAAGCTCAGCCAACGCGCCGGCGTCGTGACGATTAAAGGCGTCATTGAGTGAATCGATCGCCTGGTGGGTGGTTTGATCCTCTGCTGCGCTCATAGGAAGCTCCGCCGCACGGCGAGTGAGATCAACACGAGGAGCCACGAAAGCAGGCCGATAGCAGTACGCATGTGTTCACCCCGTGGACACTTCGCCGATTATAGTTGCATTTGGCTGGCGATTCACAGGTCGCTGCGAAGCGGCTGTTGGCACTGCGAGCTTAGAAGCGGGACAGGCGGATGCGAACGACTTCCTGGGCTTGGCGGAATTGCAGACCGCGGTCGGTTTCGTCGCCGTTCCAGAGGCGGAGGGGTTTCCAGGTTCCGTTTTCGTAAACGCCTTCCTGGGCGGAGAGGATTTGCATGCGGATGCCGGGGAGTTTACCGGGGAGGTGGAAGAAGACGGCGGCGTCGATACCGGTGACCAGGAATTCGTCCGGCCCGAGTTGCGCGACGACGGCGGCGCCGTGAGCGTCTGTGGTGCCGGGCGGCCGGCGGCCGTCATGCTGGGGAAAGCCGTAGGCGACGCTAACCTGCCAGGCGCCGAAATCAAGTTCCTGCTGGGCCTTGCCGGGTTCTTCGACCGACGTTTTCAATTTTCCCTCAAAATTGAGTTTGGCGAGTTCGCGACTCATGGGACTGAAAAGTTCGAACACGTGCGCTTCGGCTTGTGGATGTTCGTCGCCGAGAATGTTCCATCCTTTTTCATCGATACCAAAGGGCGAGAAACCGATGGCCCCGTCTCCCAACATATAGAACATGAGCCTAGCGAAATCGTCGCCGCGACCCATTTCCGGAATCCAGAGAGCGTTGTCAGAGCGATGGTAGGCATTTAAGACTTCGCGGGCGAAGCCGGTATCGCTGGCGTAAATATCCGGGCCGATGGCGTCAATCGAAGGGGCCAGTGCCCGCCAGAGTCCTACATATTTCTGAACCGCGCCGCCGCTGGGATATTGAATGCCGGGAATGGGAACGCGGCGTTCGGGGAGTTCCGCCGGGGGATAGCTCAGCCAGACATTGATATAGAGAGGAATGCCGAATTCGGATTTTCCGGCAGCGGCGATTTCATTGACGTAGCGGGCCACGTGATAGACCTGAAAGGTTTCGTCAGCATCGGCACCGAAAACCTGGGACCATGTGCCGGGTTGCTTGTTAATGATTTTCAGGAGATCGGAGGGCACTTGTCCGGCAAAGGCGGCGTTGGCTTCGGGGGAAAAGTCACGAACCGTGCCGATGGCGCCGGATTCATTTTCGACCTGGACCATCAGGACGGTATGCTCATCGCTGTCGAGCGATTTCAAGTGGCGCATGAGGGCGGTGAAGGCAGCTTTATCGGCTTCGAGATTGGCGCGCGAGTTGGCAGAAAGGACGTCGATGGGTTCACCTTGTGGATTGAGCATGCGCGGGTATTTCTGAGGATTGGTTTTGATCCATTCGGGGACGTAGTGCATGTTGCCGTTTTTCCAGGTTCCGAACCAGAGGAGGATCAACTGGAGGTGGTGTTCGCGGGCGCCCCGCAGCAGGGCGTCGACATTGCTGTAATCGAACTTACCCGGCTGGGGTTCGAATTGTTCCCAGTAGATGGGAGCGGCGATCGTGTTGGCGTGGAGATTGGCGGCACTTTTCCATACTTGCGGGAGTTCCGAAGGCCAAGCGCTGGAATTGTGAACCTGCCCGCCGAGGATGAGGTAGGGCTGGCCGTCGACAAGGAAGGCCCATCGGCCGTCTTTCTGGATGAATTTTGGGGCCTCGGAACCGGAAGTGAAATTGCCGAAAACCATGGCCACAAAAAAGAGAAGCAGTGAACGGACAACGAGCACGGCAGTCACCTCGGCGTGAATATACGGTTGGAGATTAAGCGGTTCAAGTGAAATCGTGTGAATCGTCAAGCGAGACTTCGCACGAGGTTTTGACGGGGGAAAGTGCGGGGAATATACTGCGCGGAACAAGAGCGCCCGGTCGGGACGACGGAGGGAACGGCGTGCCAAAGCCGGCCTGCAGTCCGATCGGTTTCCGGCTTGGGCAGACGGTAGGCGGCATTTTGAGAGAAGAAGCGGGGGCGGAAGTTCGTGGAGAAGCGTCGTGGGAGTGATTGACCAGAGGTTTGAGAAAAACGTGCTGATCAGCTCGGTCGACTATGTTTTCAACTGGGCGCGAAAGAGCTCGCTGTGGCCGCTGACATTTGGACTGGCGTGCTGCGCGATCGAAATGATTGCCTCTACGACAGCGCGTTTTGACATGGCGCGATTCGGCGCGGAGGTGTTTCGACCTTCGCCGCGACAAGCGGATTTGATGATTGTGTCGGGGACGGTGACGCTGAAGATGTCGCAGGTAGTCCAGCGCATCTGGCAGCAGATGCCGGACCCGAAGTGGTGCATTTCGATGGGGGCGTGCTCGGGAGTCGGCGGGCCGTTCAATACCTATTCGGTGTTGCAGGGCGTAGACCGGATTGTGCCTGTGGATGTCTACGTGGTGGGTTGCCCGCCGCGGCCGGAGGCTTTGTTCTACGCGCTGCTGAAGTTGCAGGACAAGATTGACAACATGAGTCTAGCCAAGCGGCCGACCGAGATACGGTTGCGGCCCGAGATGGCAGAACAGTTCAAGAAGAGCGTGATGATTGCGCAAGTAACCGAACCAAGGTAAGCAAGAAACGAAAATTGGCAGCCGGCAGAAGGCGATCCGATAGCAGCAGGAGGCGATCTGGCGATGGCGTTTGTGAGGACGGTGAAGGTAGGCGAAGTGCCGCCCGGAAATATCCGGGAATTGCATGTGGAGGGGAAGTCGGTGGCAGTGGCGAATGTGGGGGGAAAGATCTACGCCGTCAACAGCACGTGCTTGCATCGGGGCGGACCGCTGGGGCAAGGATCGCTTGACGGAAAGGTGGTGACCTGCCCATGGCACGGGTGGCAGTTTGACGTCACCAACGGGAAGGTGGTACAAAACCCGGCCGCCGGAGTCGATTGTTACCCGACCGAAGTGCGCGGCGAAGACATTTTTGTTGACATTGGCTAGGGGCAGTCCAGGAGCGCCCCGGCTTTCAACGCCTCAAAGAGCAGCCGAACCGCTGGCACGCCCAAAATGCACCGATGGGCCGGTCTGATTTGGCAATCAGCTGGGCATCGAGCCACTATTCTTCCGTAACTCTAAGAATACAGAATAGTTACTGAAATGGTGCGTGGCTGCTGTGTTTCGTTTGGATTTTGCACAGCGGCCGAGCTATCCCTCATATTTTGTTTGGTTTTCGTGCCTCGACCGTGTATATTGCACGCGGCTTCAGGTGAAGATGGCGACCGAGACGGCTCATACGCGACATTATTGGATCTTCAGTACCGACCCGCACCACTACCATTGGGACACACTTTTTGTGAAGGGCAAGGAAATGTGGCATGGGGCAGGCGCGAAGCCCGACGCGATTCGTGCGCTTAAGCAGGTAAAGCGGGGCGACCGTGTGTTGTGCTACCACTCCGCTCCGGAAAGGTCGCTCTACTCGATCGCCGAGGTGACCCGAGACCCATACCCGGATCCGCACGACCACAAGGGGAAGAACCTGGTGGCGGACCTGCGAGCCTTCGAAAAGCTGCCCAGGCCGGTGACCCTGGCTGAGATGCGGGCGAACTCCGCTCTTCGCAGGGCGAAACTTCTGAAGAACGTGCGGCTGATCATCTCCCCCATCAGCGAGGCGGAATATCAGGAAATCCTACGCATGGCCGGGATCGTGGCCACTCCAGGTGTGCCGCTGCCCTGAACAAGCCCCGCCGGAACTTTCGGCTTCCGCAAACCGTAACAAGAGGAAAAGCGGAGCCACGCGTCCAATGCTTGGGGTTGTGACCGAGGATCAAGCGATGAAAAACAGACAGAACAGGTGTGCGCCGCTGGCGTGGCTGGTGGTGGCACTGGCGTGGGCTTGCGCCGCGGGTGCGCAGGATTATCCGGTGGCAACCAAGACGCTGAAGAACGGGATGAAGATCCTGGTGCAGAGCGACCACAGTATTCCCAATGTGGCGTTGTATACCTTCTACCGGATCGGTTCGCGAAACGAGCGGCCGGGGACGACGGGAATTTCCCACTTTTTCGAACACATGATGTTCAACGGAGCGAAAAAGTACGGGCCGGGAGAACTCGACAAGGCGATGGAGGCAAACGGAGGGTCGAACAATGCCTACACAACGCGGAATGTGACCGTATACCAAGACTGGTTTCCGCGGACGGCGCTTGAATTGATTTTCGACGTCGAGGCGGACCGCATTCGGGACTTGAGTTTTGACCCCAAAAAAATTGCCAGCGAACGGGAAGTGGTGGCCAGCGAGCGGCGGAGCAGTGTGGACGGCGAGAATGAAGGCGTACTGAACGAGCAGTTATGGGCCACGGCGTTCATCGCGCATACCTACCAGTGGCCGGTGGTGGGCTGGATGAGTGACATCGAGCACTGGACGATGGAGGACTTGAGGCACCACTTCGAAATGGGGTATTCGCCGAGCAACGCTACGATGGTGGTAGTGGGCGACGTAACAGCGGAAGAGGTGTTTGGGCTGGCGGAGAAATTTCTGGAGCCGATCCCATCCCATGATCCGCCGCCGCCGGTGACGACCTTGGAGCCGGAGCAGCAAGGAGAGCGGCGGTTGGTCGTGCACAAGCCAGCGGAATTGCCGCTGTTGATGATCGCTTATCACGTGCCGAAGACCAACAATCCGGATTTTTATGCATTGAACGTGCTGCGGACGATTTTGTTTCAGGGAGAGAGTTCACGGATGTACCAGCGCCTGGTCGACAAGGACCAGATCGCCCTGGATGTCGAGTCGAGCTCCGACAATGCGTTTGACCCGACGCTGTTGAACTTCATCGCGCAGCCGAAACAAGGCGTGGAGCCAGAGAAATGCGAAAAGGCAATTTATGAAGAACTTGACCGGTTGAAAAACGAACCGGTGACCGACCAGGAGTTGGAAAAAGCGAAGAATTTCCGACTGGCGGAGTTCTACCGCCAGGTGCGGACGATCAGCGGGCGCGCGAACACGATCGGGACGTATGAAGTGTTTTTCGGGAACTATCAGAAGTTGTTTGATGCGGCGAAAAACTACAGCGCGGTGACGAAGGACGATGTGCAGCGGGTGGCGAAGCAGTATTTCGGTGCGAACAACCGCACGGTGGCCACGCTTGTACCGGAAAGCGAGGAGAAGCCCAAGCCATGAGGGAAATGCAAGGGAGTTTGGTGGGACCAGGAACGCAGATCCCTGCCGCCAGAAACTGCGCGGCGATTCGGACCGATCCGCGGCCGATTACGCTTGGTGTCATTTTCCTACTACTGTTTAGTGGCAGTGTCAGGGCGCAGGGGGTGAAATTGCCACCGCATGAGAAGGTAGTGTTTCCGAACGGATTGACGGTGCTGCTGCTGGAAAAGCACAGCGTGCCCGTAATCGACGTGGCGGGCATTGTCAGGGCGGGCAGTGGGGCGGACACGGCGGGACAAGAGGGTTTAGCTTCGACAACAGCAGGCTTGTTACGGAAAGGGACGAAGACTCGGACCGCGCAGCAGTTTGCCGCGGATATTGATTTTATCGGCGGGAGTTTTGAGGCGGACGCGGGAGCGGACTATTCCAGCTTTGCCGCGGAGTTTCTGGCGAAGGATACCGGAAAGGGATTGGAGTTGGTGGCCGATGCGTTGCTTCACCCAACCTTTCCGGAGGCGGAAGTCCAGAAACTGCTGGCGCAGTCGGTCGACGGAGTGAAGGCCGCCAAGGACAGTGCGCGAGATGTGATTTTTGAGTACTACGAGGGGTATCTCTACAACGGGCGCGGTTACGGACGGCCGACAGGCGGGGATGAGGCTTCCCTGAAGAAGATTGAGCGCGACGCGATTGTGAAGTTTTACGAGACCTACTACACGCCGGGAAATACGATTCTGGCGGTGGCGGGCGATTTTAAGACCGAGGAGATGAAAAAACGGATTGCGGATGTTTTTGGCGGCTGGCAGGCGAAGGCGGCGCCGGCAGTGAAGACCGAAGCGGCGGCGCCGACAAGGGGCAAGCGACTGCTGCTGGTGAATAAGGCAGATTCCACGCAGACATATTTTGCGATTGGAAATGTGGGAATCTCTGCGACGGATCCGGACCGCGTGGCGGTGGACGTGGTGAACACGGTGTTCGGGTCGAGGTTCACTTCCATGCTGAACGAGGCGCTGCGCGTGGAGTCGGGACTGAGCTATGGCGCAACTTCGTTTTTCTCAACTGAGAAAGAGCCGGGGCCGTTTGCAATGTTCAGCTTTACGCGAAACGAGATGACCGGCAAGGCGATCGAAATGTCCTTGGATGTGTTGAAGAAACTGCACGCGGAAGGATTGACCGCGGAGCAGTTGACCTCGGCGAAGAACTACATCAAGGGGCAGTTTCCGCCGACAATTGAAACCTCAGGGCAACTGTCGCGATTGATTGTGCGACACGAATTTCTGGGATTGGGGGATGACGAAGTGAATCTCATGGACCAACGGATTGATGCGGTGACGCCGGCAGTGGCCAAGCAGGTGATCATGAAGCATTTTCCGCAGGAGAATTTGACTTTTACGTTGATTGGGAAATCGAGCGAGATTGCGCCGATGGTGAAGAAGTTTGCCGACAAACAGGATTCCCAGGAGATCACCTCGCCGGGATTTTGGGTTGGACAGAAGTGAACAATCGGTCTTAACGCAAAGGTCAGGGAAAAGAACTGGAGGAGACGGTGATGCGCGCGTATTTGAACTTGGGGGTGGCTGTGGCGTTGTTGCTGGTAGCGTGTGTGGCGGCTGGGGCCGACACACCTTTGCTGTTACAGCAGCCGACGATTTCGAAGACCGAAATAGCGTTTGTTTACGGCGGATACGTTTGGAGCGTGCCGCGGTCGGGAGGCGAGGCGCGGCAGCTGACCACGGGCGGGCATGAAAGCCGTCCGTCGTTCTCGCCGGATGGGAAGTGGATTGCATTTACCGGGGAATACGATGGAAACGCGGATGTGTATGTGATGCCGGCCGAAGGCGGGACGCCCAAGCGGATGACCTGGCATCCGGGCCCGGATGCGGTGGTGGGTTGGACGCCGGACGGGAAGAAGATCGTATTTAATACTTCACGCGATGCATATGCCGATTTCGACCGCTTGTACGCGGTGGCGCTGGAAGGCGGGGTGCCGGAAGCGCTGCCGATGTGGCGCGCGGAAGAGGGATCCTTTTCGCCGGACGGGTCGCAAATTGCCTATGTGCCAAACCTGAAGTGGCAAGCCGCCTGGAAGAGGTATCGCGGAGGGCAGACCACCCCGATTTTCATCGTGTCGCTGCCGGGACTGGAACTGGTGAAGGTGCCGCGTGAAAACTCGAACGATTTCAGTCCAGCGTGGCTGGGTGAAACGGTTTATTTCCTTTCGGATCGCAACGGACCGATCACCCTGTTTGCTTACGACACCAAGACCAAGCAGGTGAAGCAGGTGGTCGAGAACAAGGGACTGGATTTGAAGTCGGTGTCGGCCGGACCGGATGCTTTGGTGTACGAGCAGTTTGGTGGACTGTTTGTGTTTGATCCGAAGTCAGGAAGTGCCAAGAAGCTGGAGGCAAAGATCAGCGGGGATTTGCCGTCAACCCGCGCGCACTGGGTGAAGGTGGCGGACAAGGTTCAGAATGCGCAGATCTCGCCCACGGGGCAACGAGCGTTGTTTGAGGTCCGTGGAGAGATCTTAACCGTTCCCGCAGAAAAGGGTGACATCCGGAATTTGACCCGGACAACCGGAGTAGCGGAGCGCGATCCGGCGTGGTCCCCGGATGGGAAGTGGATTGCGTACTTCTCCGATGAATCGGGTGAGTATGGTTTGCAGTTACGGGACCAAACCGGGCTGGGCGAGGTGAAGAAGATCAACCTGGGAAATCCGCCGTCGTATTTTTACGGGCCGGTGTGGTCGCCGGACAGCAAGAAGATTGCCTACACCGATAAGCGGATGAACCTGTGGTATGTGGAGGCGGACAAAGGCGCGCCGGTCAAGGTGACCGCGGACCGTTATGAGACTCCGTTCGGATTTGCTGCCGGGGCCTGGTCGCCGGACAGCAAATGGCTGACCTATTCGCGTTTCCTGGATAACCATCTGCATGCGATTTTCGTGTACTCGGTGGATTCAGGGAAAGAAACGCAGATTACCGACGGAACCGCGGACTCGCAATTTCCGGTGTTCGACAAAAATGGAAAGACTCTGTATTTCACAGCGAGCACCGACATTGGATTGACTGCCGGGTGGCTGGACCTTTCAAGCTTTCAGCATCCGGTTTTGCGGAGCGTGTACGCGGTGGTGTTGAAAAAGGGTGATCCGAACCCGATTGAGCCACAGAGTGATGAAGAGAAGGTGGCGGAGGAGAAGGGGAAAGAGGCAGACAAGGACAAGGACAAAGACAAAGGGAAAGACCAGAATAAGGACAAGTCCGCGGAAAAAGATACGGGCAAAGACGCGGAGAAAGGCAAGGGCAAGGAGGGCGAGAAGAAGGAAGAGACCCCGGTAGTGACGATCGACTTTGACGGCATCCGGCAGCGGATTGTGGCGCTCCCCATTCGCGCAGCAAACTACACGCAGATGGATGCCGGGAAGAGCGGCGTTCTATTTTTGTCGGAAATCGTGGATGTGCCCAGGTTCCGCGAGCCGGCGCTGACGACTGTGAGCAAATTTGATTTGAGTTCGCGTAAGACTGAACCATATATAGGGGGCGTGAGCAGCTTTACGGTTTCGGCGAATGGGGAAAAAGCCTTATTCCTGCAAGGTCCCCCGCCCAGCACGGCATGGGTGATTGCCGGAACGGCAGCGGCACCCAAGCCGGGTGAGGGAGCGCTCAATGTGGCGGAAATGGAAGTGTATTCGGATCCCCGTGCGGAATGGGATCAGATGTACCGCGAGGTCTGGCGAATCCAGCGGGACTTTTTCTACGACCCGAGCCATCACGGTGTGAATATTCCGTCGGCAGAGAAAAAATACAGAGCGTATCTAGAGGGTCTGGCGGGGCGTGCGGACCTGAATTATCTATTCGAAGAGATGCTTGGAGAAATCACGGTGGGACATATGTTCATCAGCGGCGGCGACGGGCCGAAGGCGACGCCGGTGCGCGGGGGGTTGCTGGGCGCAGATTACAAGGTAGAAAACGGGAGATACCGGTTCACGCGGATCTACGACGGCGAAAACTGGAATCCGGACTTGCGCGCGCCACTGACGCAGCCTGGGGTCGATGTGAAAGTAGGCGACTACCTGATTTCAGTGAATGGGCGGGAAGTGCGGGCGCCGGAGAGTGTGTACAGTTTCTTTGAGAACACCGCGGGCAAGCAGGTGAAGATCAAGGTAAGCGCGAACGCGGACGGAAAGGACGCGCGGGAAGCGACGGTGATCCCGCTGGACAATGAATTTCCGCTGCGGAACCGCGCTTGGGAAGAGGACAACCGGCGCAAGGTCGAGCAGTTGAGCGGAGGGAAATTGGCCTATGTGCACGTGCCGGATACCGCTGTGGGCGGCTACACTAATTTCAACCGGTTCTACTATGCGCAGACGGGAAAACTCGGCGCGATCATCGACGAG
>Ga0126371_10003354_pt1 | contig 13994 bp, 15 predicted proteins | sample PanSoiMetaPlot_4_FD_110145 | JGI IMG/M metagenome (GOLD analysis project Ga0126371, IMG submission 110145) | Tropical forest soil microbial communities from Panama - MetaG Plot_4 | ecosystem: Environmental > Terrestrial > Soil > Tropical forest > Bulk soil | place: Panama | collected 2016-02-17 | reverse complement strand
CTGGCGCGCCAGGAAATGGAACGGTTGTTCGGGGTCAAGATCTACCTGAACCTGCATGTGCGCGTGCAGCCCGGTTGGCGCGAAAAGCCGGCCTTCCTCGACACGCTCGACTGGCGTACAATGGCCGGGAAAGATGAAATCTAAAACCTGCGCGTTCCTTCTGGTGGCCGTCCTGCTGACTGGCGTCTGCTTGGCAAAAGACGTGGTCACCGACGACATGATCTACAACAACGTGATCATCAAGCTCGCCAGCGATGCCGTCGTAAAGGGAGGCGCGTTGAAAGTCGGCGTCACCAATGGTGTCGTGACGATCGACGGATCTGTCGAATTGGAGAAGCAAAAAGAGCGCGCTACCAAGCTGGCTAAGAGCGTTAAAGGCGTCAAGCAAGTGATCAACAACATCACGCTTCGCTCGAAAAACGCGGGGCAATGACACGGCGCGGCTTCACGGCTCCTCTGGCTTTCAGTTTCGCGCGGGCGTTATTCGGGTCGGAATCCGGGCAATACGTCACCGAGCGGTTGGCAGCGGGTTACCGCTTCACTGAGGGACCGGCCTGGTCCAAGGACGGGTATCTGGTCTTCAGTGATACGCCCAATGACCGATTGCTCAAATGGGTGCCCGGCCGTAATGCGGAAGTTCTGCGCGAGCATGCGAACGGACCGAGCGGCAACGCATTCGATGCCGAAGGCCGCTTGTACACGTGCGAAACCCGCGCCCGGCGCGTTACCCGCACCGATAAAAAGGGCGGCATCGAAGTGCTGGCGGAACGCTGGGAAGGCAAGCGGCTCAACGCGCCCAGTGGAATTGTAGTGAGTAAGAACGGGCACGTGTATTTTACCGACCCCGCGTTTGGCTACCAGTTGGATCGCCGGGAGCTGGATTTCTACGGCATTTATCATCTTTCTCCGAGGGGAGCAATGGATCTGGTGGCACGTCCGGCGGGCCGTTCGCACGGCATAGCGCTCTCCCCGAACGGGCGCACACTGTATGTGACCAACGTGGATGAACGGAACGTCCGCGCTTATGATATTGGGCGGAACGGAGACGCTTCCAACGAGCGCGTTCTGATATCCGATATTAGCGGCCCGCCTGGGGGAATCTCCGTCGACGAGAAGGGCGACCTTTATATCGCCGCCAAAGGCATCTCGATTTACAACCCCCAGGGGCGCCTGCTGCATACCATCACAATGCAGGACCAGGCGTCGAATTGCGCTGTCCTCGAAGCAGACATGCTCAATATTTTCGTGACTTCCCGCGGCTTTGTGTACCGCATCCATCCGGCGGACCAGTGAGCGAAGAACGGCGTTATCCGAAGCGACCGCTGCTCGGCGTCGGCGCGCTGATCTTCCGGCGAAACTATATCCTGATGGTCGAGCGAGGCGGAGACCCCCTCAAGGGCTGGTGGTCGATCCCGGGCGGCCTTGTGGAAACCGGCGAGCTGCTGGAAGACGCCATTCGCCGGGAAGTGCGCGAGGAGACCGGGCTGGAGATCAGGCCTGCCGGCATGCTGCAGATCTTTGAGCGGATTATGCGTGATTCGCGGGGCGCCGCGGAGTATCACTACGTGCTGGTCGATTATATCTGTCGCGTTCGGGGCGGCATGCTGCACGCGGGCGACGATGTCAGCCGCGCCGAATGGGTGCGCCGCCCCGATCTGAAAAACCTGCAGATTACCGAAGGCACACTGGCCGTGATTGAAAAAGGCTTTCGGAACCGTCGAAAATACAAGTGACCGCTCCCTTGCTGCCGCAGCGCGACACAGAACCGCGACCGTCAGGGAGCGGACCGGAAATCTCTTGAAGACCAGCGCAGACATTCTGGAATTCGAACCGCTCCGCCAATTGGTGGGACGGTTTGTGTCGAGCCCTCTGGGCCGGCGCGAGTTGGACAAGATCCAACCTCACGCGGACGCGCAGCGTCTGACGGAAGACCTGGCCGAGACCGGCGAAGCAATCGAATATCTGAGACTGGCCGGACGGCCGCAGCCGGCCGCGCGCGGCGCCGCGATCCGGATTGACTTCGGCGGCCTGCCGGATCTCGACACGGCGATTCACAAGCTGCGGATCGAAGGCGTCAGCCTGGAGCCGAAGGAAATTGTCGATGTGTTGCTGCTGCTCGACCGTGCGGCCGACGCCAAATCGGTGCTCTCGGCCGCGTCCGAACGCTTTATCCGTCTCGGACGGCGCGCGCAGACCATTGGCGACTTCCGCGCCCTGCTGCAAGATCTCGACGGCAAAATTCTTCCCGACGGCACCGTCTCCGACCACGCCAGCGTGGCGCTGGCCCGGCTCCGCCGCGACATCGAGCGCCAGAAGAAGGCGATCCAGGAATCGCTCGAACGGTTTCTCAAAGCCCACCGCGAGGAAGGCGTGCTGCAGGAAGAATTCGTCACGATTCGCAATGAGCGCTTCGTGGTGCCGGTGATCGCTGGAAAAAAAAGGAAACTCGACGGCGTCATCCACGGCACAAGCTCCAGCGGCCACACTCTCTTCATTGAGCCGCTCGAAACCATTGACCTCAATAACGAGCTCGTGCGCCTTTCAGAGGAGGAGGCGCGCGAGGTGCACCGCATCCTGCTCGAGATGACCGGCCGCCTGCGCGGGTACAGCGATTCTATAGGCCAGACTTTGGTCACGATGGCGGAGTTGGAACTGATCTTCGCGAAAGCCCGTTTCGCGGTGGAGTTCAATTGCGTGATCCCACGTTTCGGCCGCCGGCTGCTGTTGCGCGAAGCCCGCCATCCGTTGCTCGAAGACGTATTGCGCCGCCAGCACAAGACCGCCGTGGCTGTGACGCTCGAGTTGACACGCGAGAGCCGCACGCTGCTCATCAGCGGCCCGAACACCGGTGGCAAGACAGTCACTCTGAAAACCGTCGGCCTGCTGAGCCTGATGGCGCAATCGGCCCTGCCAGTGCCGGCGACCGACGGCGAGTTCCCGGTCTTCGAGCAGGTTTTGGCGGATATCGGTGATTATCAATCAATCCAGGAGAATCTCAGCACGTTTTCCGCCCACGTCTCGAACATCCGCGAGATGGCACTCGACGTCACGCCGGATTCGCTGGTGCTACTGGACGAGCTTGGTTCTGCCACCGACCCCGAAGAAGGCGGTGCGCTGGGAGTCGCGATAGTCGAGCACTTTCGGGCAGCCGGCGCCTTCACGCTCGTCTCTACCCACCTGATGGCACTGAAAGTCTATGGCGCCGGGACGGAAGGAGTGGTCAACGGCTCGATGGGTTTTGATGAACAAACCCTGGAGCCTACTTACCAGTTCCGTGCCGGATTGCCGGGCAAGTCTGCCGGACTGGAAATTGCCACGCGCCTGGGTATACCGGAAGACATCATGCGGCGCGCCCGGGAGTCGATGGGCGATCGTGATCGCGATGTGAACCGATTCGTCGCCGAGTTACACCGGCGGCTGGAGGAAACCCAGACGCTCGAGCAGACACTTCGCGAGAAAATTGCCGCCACAGACAAGCACGAGAAGGAACTGGCGCACGAATGGGAGAAGGAGGAGACGGCCAAGTTGAAAGAGCTAGAACGGCGTACCGAGCAGGCCCTGCTGCGGTTCGAAGGCCAGGCGCAGGAAACCCTCGAAAAGATCGTGCAGACCGCCGACCGCCGCAAAGCGGAGCAGGACGCGCAACGCCGCGTTTCGAAGGCCAAGCGCGAGTTGCGCGAGGATTTTCAGACTACCGTGCTCTCCACCCAGAACGACGCGCGCCAGGGCGCGATTCAGCCGCTGCGGATCGAGGAAGGCGCGCGCGTGCGTCTCAAGGATGTCCGCGAGCCAGCCCGAGTGCGCCGCATGCTGAGCGGCGACCGCCTCGAAGTCGAGGCCGGGTTCCTGAAAATGCAGGTTTCGATCGATGACGTGGTGGAAGTCCTTCCGGAGGCCGACGCAGCGGGGGCTCGGCGTTTGCCGCAAAATGTCAGTTATCGGCCGGCTCCGGAACTGGCGCCCGTGCATCAGGAAATCAACGTGATCGGCCGGCACGCCGACGAAGCTCGCGATGCGGTCGACCAGTTTCTCGACCGGGCTGTGATGGCGACTGCCAGCCGCGTCCGAATCGTTCACGGCCACGGCATGGGGATCCTCCGCAAGACGATCCAGGAGTTGCTCAGCCGGCACCCGCATGTCGCGCGTTTCTATCCCGCTCCGCAGCAGGAAGGCGGCGCCGGCGCGACTATCGTGGAGATCAAAGACTAACCATGCGTCTCAAAATTGTACAGGCGGGCGAGCCCGTCCTTCGGCAACCGGCACGCACGCTGTCGCGCGAAGACCTGCGCAGTGCCGAGATCCGGCAGCTCATCGAGTGGATGCGTGAGACCATGCGCGACGCGCCGGGCGTGGGGCTCGCTGCTCCCCAAGTAGGGCTCTCGCTGCAATTGGCCATTATCGAAGATCCGGCTGACCTGCAGCGCGCAATTTCGCCGGAAAAGCTGGCGGAGCGCGGGCGCCGACCCGTTCCCTTTCACGTCATTGTGAACCCATCCCTTTCTCTGGAGAGCGGCGTCGTAGAATTCTTCGAAGGCTGCCTGAGCGTAACCGGCTTTGTGGGACTGGTGCCCCGTGCGCCGTGCGTTCACGTCGACTGCCTGGATGAACACGGCGAACCGCGGTCCATTGACGCCGACGGTTGGTATGCCCGGATTCTCCAGCACGAAATCGATCACTTACGCGGAGTCCTCTATATCGACCGGGTGCACACCCGTTCCTTCTCGATCGTCGAGAACCTCAATCGCCACTGGAACGATCTGCCGATCGCGGAAGTAAAACAGAGATTGGGAATCTAGTCCAGCCAGGAACTTGTTCTCGGCGCGGGCATTGCCTGCACGCCGCCAAACCGGCGCTCGCGTCCGTGAAATTCGCGGACGGCGCCCGCCAGATCCTCCGCGCCAAAATCCGGCCACATGCGGCGGGAAAAAACCAGTTCCGCGTAAGCGCATTCCCACAGCAAAAAGTCGCTAAGACGCCGCTCGCCGCCCGTGCGCACTAGCAGATCGACGGCAGGCCCGATCGCGCGGTCCACAATCTCCCGGGAGTGGCAGCCAGTGCGGCCGACGGCGTCCAGTATCGCGTCGCGGCCCGAGTAATCGACCGCGATCCGCAATTGCAGACGGTCCCCTCGCGCCGTCGCGCGCTCGGCGCGGGCAATGGCCTCGCAGAGGGAGCCGCCCAACCGATCGCGGCGCCCGATCACTTCCAGGCGCACGCCATTGGCGAGGCAGCGTTCGGTCTCCGAGTCCAGGAACTGGCTGAAGAGGTCCATCAGGCCGGCTACTTCCCCGGAAGGCCGACGCCAATTGTCGGCCGAGAAGGCAAACAGAGTCACCGCGCCGATTCCCAGGCCGGGCGCGGCTTCGGCGACGCGCCGCACAGCTTCGGCACCGGCGCGGTGTCCCGCGAGACGCGGCAGGCCGCGTGCCAGAGCCCAGCGGCCGTTGCCATCCATTATGATCGCGACGTGAAGAGTACTTTGCACTTTAAAGTCGTGGGGCATAAAAAAGGACCGTCAGCGCTCCCGCATCGCCCGGATCAGCGCCTCCATATGGTCGAGGTAACGCTCCAGCGCGCGCTTGCCTGCCGCAGTCAGCCGGTAGTCGGTGCGCGGCATCCGGTTCTCGAATGACTTGGCGCATCCGATGTAGCCGGCCTCCTCGAGTTTGCGGGCATGGACGCTCAGGTTCCCGTCGGTGGTGTCCAGCAGCTTCTTCAACTCGTTAAAGGTTAGCGATTCGTTCACCGAAAGCGCGCTTAGGATTCCAAGCCGCAGGCGCTCATGGATCAGGCGGTCCAGCTTCGGCGCGGCGGCTTGTATCCCGGTGGGGCCGCCTTCCGTTTTGCGCTCGCGCCGCGCGGCATTGGCTTTACCCGCCATATTTCACCGTAATCACAATCCCGAAGAGAATATGCAGACCACCGAAGCCCCCCGCGAGCAGCAGATTGCCCCAACTCGCCGGTCCCAGCAACGCGGCTGCGCCGGACGCCATGAAACAGATGCCCATGAGCGGCACCACTCGCACCGAAGCCGCGCCTCCCGACACCACACCGACGCCATATAGCAGCAGCCAGGTGCCGGGCAGGAATGGGAATGCGCTCGCCCGAAACAACACGAGCGTCAATAGAGCCCCGGCTGCCATCGCCGGCAGAAAGCCAGCCAAAAACCGCCGGCTCGGCGCCGCCAGCAGGGGCACTCGCGCGCGGGCCGACTTCCGCGCGGTAGCGGCGATTCCAATCAGCAGCGCCAAACCGGCCTCGGCAACCCAGATGGCCAGCCAGCGCACCGGGTTCAGTTGGCGCGCAGCCAGCGCAGCGGCCACCAGTGCGGTACAGCCCATCAACGTCCCCCCTAATCCCGGTACCGCGGTGAACGAACCGGCTCGTTCCATCGCCAACCGGATATACCGCAGGTTGTCCATCGCGCGCTCCTGCAGTTCCATCGGTTCCGGCGCCGCAGAGCGAATGGGGCGAATCTGAGCCACGTTCCGATGTTACCGCGCCGGGCGGATTTGTTTCAAGTACTTTTCTAGGCAAAGTCTTCTATTTCACACCAAATTACCCCAAATTGGGTGATTTGCCCCAAGGCGGCCTGCCGGCAGCTGACGAACGAAGGCTCCAAATGTTTGACCTGCCTCATCTTAACTGCCGCCCTACCGCATGGCCGGGTACGTGCTTCCTCCGTCTTGCGAAACGACCATGCGCTTCTTTCGCGATGCCGGCCATCTGATCCGCCCCGCGGCCGTCTTGCTCGCCGGGTTGGCGCTTTTCCTGGTTGTTCGGAGCGCCGTCATTCCGAAGGCCTTCGGCCAATACGGACATTACCGTCCGGCGGCGCTCGCTTTGATTCGGCAGCGGCAGCCCGCCTTCGCCGGCCAGGCTACATGCGTCCTTTGTCATGAGGATGAAACCAAGGCGCGCGCCGCTGGTAAACACGCCCACGTGGCCTGCGAAGCCTGTCACGGGCCGCAGGCGAAGCATGCCGACAATCCCGTCAGTGTCAAACCGGCCCTACCCGAAGTTGCGCCGCTCTGCCGCCGCTGTCACGAGAAAGACGCGGCCAAACTGAAGACGGTTCCCCAGGTTGTGACCGCCGAGCATTCCGGTGGCGTCGCCTGTAACACTTGCCACCAACCGCATAGCCCGCAATTGTGAGGAGCGCCATGGACACCACTCGCCGCGACCTACTAATGCAGTTCGGCAAACTCCTCGTGCTGACCGGCGTCGCCGCCCGTGCGCTTGAGAAGCAAGGCGAAGCGCCCGGCCCCGGTGACACCTATCACATGGCAGAGCACTGGTGGGGCATGATCATCGAAATCGACAAGTGTATCGGCTGCGGCAATTGCGTGCGCGCCTGCGCTAAAGAGAATGATGTGCCCGACGGCTACTTCCGCACTTGGGTGGAACGTTACCAGGTCACGGAAGATCGCGACCACCCCATCGTCGAATCGCCCGGCGGCGCGATTGATGGCTTTCCGCCCACTACCCGCACCGGCATCAAGAGCTTTTTTGTGCCCAAGCTCTGCAACCACTGCGCCGATTCCCCTTGTACCCAGGTGTGCCCTGTGGGTGCGACTTTCATCAGCCCGGACGGTGTGGTGCTTGTCGATCAGGCATACTGCCTGGGCTGCCGCTACTGCATTCAGGCATGCCCCTACGGCTGCCGGTACTTCCATCCCGAAAAGGGAGTCGCCGACAAGTGCACGCTGTGCTACCACCGCATTACGAAAGGCCTCACAACCGCATGTTGTGAGGCTTGTCCAACGGGCGCCCGGCAACTCGTCGATCTCAAAAATCCCAAGGATCCGGTGCACGAATTCTTGCGGGACAACAAAGTCCAGGTTCTCAAACCCTACATGGCCACCGGAGCCAAGGTCTTTTACAAGGACCTGGACGTCGCGGTGCGGTAAAGGAGGGCCCGCATGAACGGTGTCGAAGGCTTCATGTATCCCAACGAGGTTGAATTGCAGTGGAGCCTGCTGATCGTCTTGTACCCGTACATCACCGGGTTGGTAGCCGGCGCTTTCATCCTGGCCTCCCTCGAGCGCGTCTTCAGAGTGGAAGCGGTGCGGCCGACGTACCGCCTCGCCCTGCTCACCGCCCTGGCATTCCTCCTTGTGGCGCCGCTTCCGCTGCAATTGCATCTCGGCCATCCCGAACGTTCGTTCGAGATGTACCTTACTCCCCACCGCTCCTCGGCCATGGCCATGTTCGGATTCGTCTATCTGTGGTACCTGACGGTCGTGCTGCTGGTCGAAATCTGGCTCGAATACCGCGAGGACATCGTGAGACTGGCGCAGACGCGCAGCGGCGCCGCCCGCTGGATCTACAAAGCGCTAACGTTGGGCTCGGAAAACGTCAGCCCGGCCAGCCGGCGCATTGACGATAGAGTCGGCTACGTGGTCACCGTCATTGGCATCCCTTCAGCATTCCTACTGCACGGCTACGTCGGCTTCATTTTCGGTTCCGTGAAGGCGAATCCGTGGTGGTCCACTCCTCTGATGCCGGTTGTCTTTCTGTTCTCCGCCATGACGTCCGGTATCGCGGCGGTGCTCGTTCTATATGTGATCTCGATGAAGCTGCGCAAAACGTCCATCGACATGCGCTGCCTCGATACGGTCGCCAAGTATCTGTTCTACACGTTTTTGATCGATTTTTCGCTGGAGATGCTAGACCTGGTTCAACGCACTTATGAAGCCGACGAATCGTTCCGCTCGCTCGATTTCATGGTGCATACCCGGCTTTGGACTTCACAGGTGCTCGTTCAGATTTTTCTTGGCACGCTGGCGCCGCTTGGACTGTTGGCGATGACCCAGCTATGGAAATTCGCCGAGATGGTGCGGCGGCGTTTGTATGTCGCCGCCAGTGTGCTGACTCTAGTCGGCATTTTCGCCATGCGGTGGAATGTGGTGATTGGCGGCCAGTTGTTCTCCAAAAGTTTCCTAGGCTATACCACCTACAAAGTACAGTTTGCCGCTCGCGAGGGCTTGCTGCCCGCAGTCGCGTTGATGATCCTGCCGTTCGTTCTGTTCTTCGCGCTGGTCAAGCTTCTACCGCCCTGGGAGAAGCAGCCGACCGAAGCCTGAGGAGGGCCGCATGGTGCAACCCGCGCGGGAGGATGACGACCAGTTGGCCGCCAGAATCCGGGGACTGGAGGCGCGCGTCTCCCGGCTTGAGCAACGGCTGGAAACGGATACGGCTCCGCTCCTGGAGATGGCCTCGTGCCCACCCGCCAGCCCGGGGCCGGCCGCCCTGGTGGAAACTCTTTCCGCCATACCGGTTCTCGGAATCTCGATGCTCGGCCTGGCGGGCGCTTACATCCTGCGCGCTCTGACGGAAGCCCGCGTCGTGCCCCAGGCGTTCGGCGTATTCGCCGCCATGGTGTATGCCGCATTGTGGCTGGCGTGGGCCGCGCGGATCCCGGCCTCCCGGCGCGCGGAAGCGGTGGTCTACAGTCTTACCTCCGCGCTTGTTGTCGGACCGCTTCTGTGGGAATCGACGGTCCGGTTCCTCGCGATTTCCACTTGGACCGCCGCCACCGTTCTGCTCGTGTTCACGATTTTCGGGCTGGTCATTTCCTGGCGCAAGAACCTTCTGATCGTCGCGACGATTGCGACTACGACTGGTGTGCTCACGGCTGCCGCGCTCCTGATTGGCTCGCATGACTTGGCTCCCTTCTTGTTTCTGCTCTTGGCGATCGCGGGCGCTGTGGAGGTCTCAGCTTGCCTCGACCACTGGTTGACCGAACGATGGCTGACAGCCGCAGCGGCAGATCTAGCCGTGCTGCTCGCCACGTATCTAGTGACAGGCATCGAAGGGCTTCCCGCATCCTACGTTCTCTTCTCTCGCGCCACACTGCTCGCTTCGCAAATTGCGCTTCCCGGCATTTACCTTTTAAGCATTTTGGTGCGCACGCTGCTTCGCGGCTCCACATTCACGGCCTTTGAAACGGGCCAACTGGCGACCGCGTTTTTTCTCGCGGTGGGCGGCGGTCTACGGCTGAGCGGCGATCCGCGGATCGCGCCGGCCGTAGCCGCCGTGTGCCTCGGATGTGGCGCCTGCTGCTACGCGGCGGCACTCTTCGGCAAGCAGGGCAATTCCCGGATTTACACTAGCTTTGGTTTTGCCCTGATCGTAATTGGCACGCGCGTCGGCCTGCCGGATGCGGGGCAAGCGATCGCCTGGTCGGTGCTGGCAGTGATTGCCGTGCGCCTGGCCCGGCCGCTGTCTCGCTGGCATGCCTGCGGTTACCTTCTGCTGAGCCTCGCGGCTTCTGGAGCGCTGGGGTACTCAGCCCGCCTGCTGCTCGGATCCACTGATGCCCGCGGAACCCTGCTACCGCTTCTCGCAGGCGCGCCGATCGCCCTGATCTGTTATGCGTTCACCTTTCGCGTCCAACCGAGGCATCCCGCGATTCAGCCAATCTTCGCGGGAATCGCGTTGTGGCTGCTGGCCGGCATCACCGCGGCGGCGCTTCCGGCCTTCTATCATGCCGTGTTCGGCGCTCAAGCCCCGCACGCGTACTGCGCCACTCTGCGCACCATGGTGTTTGTGGCCGCCGCGGTATTGCTGGCTTGGCTCGGTTCCCAGCGCCGAGGGCTGGCCTTCACGCCCCTGATCTACGCGGTCCTGATTCTCGGCGCATACCGTCTGCTGCTGATCGATCTCCGCCATGATAATAAGGCGGCCCTGGTGCTTTCCTTGCTCCTCTATGGCGCCGCCTTGCTGCTTCTGCCACGATTTCTCGCGCCTCGTCAAACCGCCGCACGCTAAAATATTCGCGTGCTCTCGAACGAGCCCCGGCAGGCCTACACGCGAGCCGAAGTGCGCCGACAGTTTGGCCTCACCGAGCGTCAGTTGAGGACCTGGGAAGAGGGCTCCCTACTCCCCGGTAGGGAGTCGTATTCCTTTTCCGACCTGATCGCCATACGGACCATTCTCGAATTGCGCGGCAAGGGATTTCGTCCCGCTAAGATCGCCGAGGCCGTTGAGGCGCTTCGCCGCAAACTGGACGGCGTTAAACAGCCGCTCTCGGAATTGCGCATTCTGTCCGATGGCAAGAGGATCGCGGTTCGCGTGGCTGGGCAGAAAATGGAAGCCGTCAGCGGCCAGATACTTTTCGATTTCGATGCCTCCGAGTTAGGTGGCGTGAGAGACTTCCCTGCCCGCAAGCGCGCCGCCAACCGCCTGCGCGAATCCGAAGCCTGGTTCCAGAAGGCGCTGGCACTGGAGGAGAGCGCCGCCGACCCGGAATTGATCCTGGAAGCGTATGAACATGTTGTGGAGTTGAACCCGGAAGCCGCCGGAGCGCTGGTGAATCTCGGCACCATTCACTACCGGCACCGCAGGTTCGCGGAGGCCGAACGCTATTACAAGTACGCCATCACCGCCGACCCCGCCTATCCTCTAGCCGAGTTCAATCTCGGCAATCTGTATGACGAGCAGGGCCGATTGAATGAAGCCTTTGACCATTATCGCCGTGCCCTGGCTCTGAATCCGCACTACGCTGATGCCCATTTCAACCTGGCGCTCCTCTGTGAACGCACCAGCGACCCCCTCAAAGCCGTGTACCACTGGAAGTGTTATCTAAAATTAGACCGGAGTGGCCCCTGGGCCGAGATCGCCCGGCGTCAACTGGAACAGCTCCGTCGCGCTACCGTCATCCAGCCGAAGTAATCGAATGTGAATGGCTCGTATGAGCTATGTGGAACAGGATTGTCTTGGGTCACAATCAAACGGAAGCTCGCGTGCTCATTTGCTGCCGCATGGCGGGTGCGGATGTGCATTTGGCGCCGACCACGTAAAAAAGAAATGAACTTAACCGAGATCATTAGAAATCTGTACATCGAAAAGGCCAAGGTAGAAAAAAGCATCGAAGCCCTGGAGACCCTGAATTCCGATCAGGGCGCTGGGCAATCTGCGGTGCGCCGCCGCGGCCGGAAGTCGATGGGCGCTGAAGAGCGCGGACAGGTATCAGAACGTATGAAACGGTACTGGGCCGCGCGGCGGGAACAAAGGGCCCCTCGCACAGCCCGTGGATCCAACTAGAAGCGCGTCGACACGCTATTCTAGGTCTTGGAGCCATTCCGTTGAACCGTATTCTTCTGGCGTTCCGGTGTTTTTTTAACATTTTGTTGCGTGGCCGGCTTTCCGACTCCGTGATCACGGCTTTGGGCCTGACCCGCCGTTCCGGTGGCGCTCAATCGGCGGTGCCTAAGCCTGCCGCTCCGGCTGCTCCCGCCGCCCAGACCTCCGACGGAGCTCTTCAAATGCTCGGAGTCCTCCAGCGCGATTCCCGTCTGATCGATTTCCTGATGGAAGACATCACGTCGTACTCGGACGATCAGGTCGGTGCGGCCGTTCGGGAGTTGCACAACCAGTGCCGCGACTCCCTGGCCCGGTATGTTACTCTCCAGCCGGTGATCGATAGCGTCGAGGGCACGTTTACCCAAGCGCCATCCAAGGATCCGAACCTGGTGAAGTTCGTCGGCAATGTTCCGGCAACGCCGCCTACGGGCGGCATCCTCCGGCACAAAGGATGGCGCGCCTCGAAAATCGACTTGCCCGCGCTTGGCGCCAGGCAGGATGCCACCGTTCTGGCTCCCGCCGAGATCGAAGTCGAGTAGGGTCCTTTGGAATCCAAATACGTCATTGGAATTGATCTCGGAACTACAAATTCCGCGCTGGCATACGCGGAGATCCGCCCTGATGCTGATCCTTTCGCCCCGGCTCAGGTGCAGATCATGGGCATTCCGCAGCTCGCTAATCCGAGTGAGGTCCGCGAGCAAGATCTGCTGCCGTCGTTTCTTTACCTACCTGGCCCTTCCGATTTTCCGGGCGGCTCCCTCTCTTTGCCGTGGGACACGAGCCGCGATTTCGTAGTAGGCGCCCTCGCCCAAAAGCGCGGCGCCGAAAACGCCGGTCGCCTGGTCTCTTCGGCCAAATCCTGGCTTTCGCATTCCGGTGTCGACCGGACCGCTCCCTTGGTGCCGTTCCGAGCGCCGGAAGGCGTCGACAGAATCTCGCCCGTAACGGCCAGCCGTCGCTACCTGGAACATCTCCGCGAAGCCTGGAACCAGTGCTTGCCCGATTCGCCGTTCACCGATCAGCAAGTGCTGGTCACGGTTCCGGCCTCATTTGACGCGGTAGCCCGCGAGTTGACCATCGAAGCCGCGAAGACAGCCGGCTACCAGAACCTCACCCTGCTCGAAGAACCGCAAGCAGCCTTCTATGCTTGGATCGAGCGGCATCCCGATTGGCGCGACCGGGTCCAGGTCGGCGATCTCATTCTGGTGGTCGATATCGGCGGAGGCACCACTGACTTCACCCTAATCGCCGTCACCGAAAGCGGCGGCGAACTGGCGCTCGAACGCGTAGCGGTGGGCGAGCACATCCTGCTGGGCGGCGACAATATCGATCTGGCGCTGGCGGGCGCGGTTTCCCAGCGGCTGGCGGAGAAAGGGACGCGGCTTGACAGCCGTCAACTGCAGACGTTATGGAACAATTGCCGTCTCGCCAAAGAGAAGCTCTTGGCTCCGGGCTCGAAAGCCAGCGAGGCGCCGGTGACCATTCTGGGCAAAGGCACCGGGCTGGTGGGCGGCACGATCAAAGCGACGCTTCTGCGCGAAGATATCGAGCGCGTGTTAACTGAGGGCTTCCTTCTCGACGTCGTCAGCACCGACATGCCGGCCCGCCAGCGCCGCGCCGGCCTGCAGGAAATCGGATTGCCGTATGCCGCCGATCCGGCCATCACCAAACACCTGGCGCGGTTCCTACGCCAGCAGGCCGCGACAGCCGAGCACGGTGCCGTCCGGCGCGGCCCGACCGGTCTTGCCTGCCCCACGCATGTTTTGTTCAATGGGGGAGTCTTGAACGCCCGGCTGGTGCGCGAGCGTTTGCTTTCGACGCTGAACGCATGGCTCAAGGCCGAAGGGATGGCTGCGGTGAAACCGTTAAGCGGCGAAGATCTGATGCATGCCGTAGCCCGTGGGGCT
>Ga0126371_10003353_pt1 | contig 13995 bp, 12 predicted proteins | sample PanSoiMetaPlot_4_FD_110145 | JGI IMG/M metagenome (GOLD analysis project Ga0126371, IMG submission 110145) | Tropical forest soil microbial communities from Panama - MetaG Plot_4 | ecosystem: Environmental > Terrestrial > Soil > Tropical forest > Bulk soil | place: Panama | collected 2016-02-17 | reverse complement strand
CCGGTTTCCATTTACGCTGGCGCCGGCTTACCACCCCCGCGCGCGAACGGCGGTTGCGGAAAACGGCGAAGGCGAGATGGAACTTCCGGACGACGAATTCGGCGACGTGATTCTTCCGCGATTTCGTGAGGACCCCTCTGGGCTACACCAGGTCGGCTTCGAGATCTCGATTGCGAGCCGCCTGGAGGTTCACGAGATCGGATCACCATCGCATGCCGTCCGCGTGTGGCAGGACGGCAACGGCTCGGCCCGCGTCGCTCTGGCCGTCGGCCGAGACGTTCCCAATCGGGATCTGGTGCTCGACACGCGCTTCAAATCGATTGAACCTCAGGTGTTCGCCGGCCGGAGCAAGGAGGGCAGCAGCCGGTTCGCGGCCGTCGTGCCGTCGACAAGTTTCGGAACCGCCACGGAGGCGCCGCGGCGCGTAGTGATTTTGCTCGACCGCTCCGGATCGATGCAAGGCGAGCCCCTATCGCAGGCGCGCAGAGCCATTGAGGCGTGCCTGGGCGTGCTTTCCGAGGCGGACTCGTTCGGTCTCGTGGTGTTCGACAACGACGCGGCGGCCTTTCAGCCGGCGCTGGCGCCCGGCACCCGCGAGTCGCGAGACAAGGCCCGCGAGTTCCTGGCGCAAGTGTCCGCGCGGGGAGGCACCGAACTCACTCGAGGGTTTCTGGAAGCCGCCAAACTACTGGAGCAGGGAGGGGGCGACATCCTCATCTTCACCGACGGCCAGGTGTCCGGCACCGAGAAGATTCTTGCCGAGGCGCGTTCTGCCGGCGTGCGATTGCATTGCCTGGGAATCGGAAGCGCCAGCCAGGACAGATTCCTGGCTCTGCTGGCGCGGGAGACCGGAGGCGTCAGCCGCTTCGTCACCCCACTCGAGCGGGTCGACCTCGCGGCCGTCGACTTGTTTGCGTCGGTGGGGCGGCCGGTTGCTTCCGGATTGAAGGTCGGCGCAAATGTGCAGCCGGAGCCCGCCGGCCTGGTATTCGGCGGCACGCCGGTGCTCCTTTTCGGAGATGCCGGCGACTCACGCGAGAACCAAATCGAGCTCACCTGGAACGGCGGACGCTTGTGCCTGGCAGTCCATTTCAGCGAGAGCGAGATCGCCGAGACCGTTTGGCTGCTCCAAGGTTCCCGGCTCATTACAGATTGGGAAAGCCGCTACCCGAGCGCCGAGGCTCTGGCGTCCGTCGAAAAACGCACGCAAAACCGCGTGGCGGCGCGGTTGCTGGCGCTCAGCCAGACCTACGGACTCGCCAGCCGTGAGATGTCGCTGGTCGCGGTCGTAACGCGGCCAGGCGATCGTCCCGACGAATTGCCGGAGACACGAGTCGTTCCGGTCGGCATGCCGCAGGGCACGGCCTTTGGCGCCTACTTCCCGGATCGGCCAATGCTATCAAGGTTTCTGTCCGCGGGTCCCCGGGCCGCGCTTGAGGCTAACATCACAGGCTTTGATGTCTCTGAGGTAACCGGCCTGCCAAAGTCTGCCGGCGTGTTCAACCCCTTGCGATTCCGGCTCGTCAAGCGCTTCGGTTCCCTACTGCCGCACGAACCAGAGCTCCGCTCCGAGGAAGCATCGGCGGACTTCGCCCGTAGGGCGCGCACGCCGGAGGACATTCTGCTCGATCTCGCCTCCCGCCTGGATTCCGATGGCGGCATGCCCGGCAAGGGCCGGGAATCGCGGGCTGTCGCCACCGCCGTCACGCTGCTGGCATTCCTCTCGCAAGGACACACAGCCACGCAGGGCGCGTTCCGTTCCCACGTGGCTCGGCTTGTGGAATTCTTGAAGTCGTTGACCGGCCTTTCCAGCCATCACAAAAAGATTATCGACGCCGTCATCGACTTGGCCCATAAGGGCGCTGCGCCGGCCGGCAAGTGGATGACACTCGCCCGTACCTCCGGCGACCACTGGGAGGAAGTTGGAGAAAGCGTGCTAAACACGAGATGACCACGGTTGCGTCACAGTAGCCCGCGCTGTAAAATTTCGGGGCAGGAGAGCTGCGCATGTCGCTGACCAGACGCTCGTACCGGGCCCCCCAAACCATTGGAGGGCTTGCTCTTTTCGGGATCGCCATGGCCTGTGCCGGAACCGCCGCGGCGGCCGAAGAGGCCAAGTATACGGTGTTGAACCCCACTGGTAACCCGCCGCCGATTGAGCGGAGGGCGATGGCGCCGCGTCCCGCCAGCCTTTCCGGCAAAACCATTTATCTCGTGGATGAGACCTTCGACGGCGGCGACAAGTTCCTGCAGCAGATGCAGGCATGGATGGCCGTCCACATGCCCGACGTCAAAACCGTGTTCCGCGCGAAGAAGGGCGCGTACGCCGCCGACGATCCGGACCTGTGGAAGGAGATCAAGTCTGTCGACGGCTTCATGGTCATGGCCATCGGCCATTGAAGCACATGCGCGCCGGCGGTCGTCGGCCATGTCGCTGAGGTTGAGGCGAATTATAAGATCCCTGCGGTAGGCGTGATCATCGACGCGTTAGTCGATCTGGTTCACGACAAAGCTTATGAAGAAGGCATGCCCGCGCTCCGGCTCGCCTTCACGCATACGCCGGTGGGAGGAAAGACCCGGAAAGAGCTCGACGAGTATATTGCGGGGCAGGACCCCGTCACCAAGCGGCCGTTCATGCAGGAGATCGTGAGCTATCTGACTCAGCCGCTGAACGACGAAGAGAAACAGACGGGCACCGTCAAGCGCGAGAAGAAGCGCCTCATCGGGCCGGACACTGCGGACAACATCCAGAAGTACTTCGACCAGCGCTTCTGGACCGATCAGCTTCCGATCATCATGCCGACCGAGGAGCGGGTGGCCGCGATGCTCAAGGCCACCAGGCACAAGCCCGATGAGATCGTCGGCGAGATGCGCGTCACCGGAGAGCGCGAAGCCTGGCAATACACGGTGGAGACAGTGGCCATTAATGCCGTGATGGCGGGCGCCAAGCCGGAAATGTTTCCCGCGATCCTGGCCCTGGCCGCTTCCCGGACCAACGCGCATTCCAGCTCCACTTCCTCGATGGCCGCTATGGCGGTTTTCAATGGCGCCATCGTGAAAGACCTCGACTTGAACTCCAGCACGGGCGCTCTCGGTCTCTACAACAATGCCGGCGCGCTCATCGGACGCGCGTGGAGCCTGTTGTCGATGAACGCCACCGGCGGCTCTGTGCCGGGTCACACCTACGAGGGCGTGCAAGGCAATCCGATGTCCGATGTCCCGGCCGTGTTCGCGGAAAATATCGCCGGCCTGCCGCCGGGCTGGAAACCGTTGCACGTGCAGAAGGGTTTTCAAATGGACCAGAGCGTGGTCAGCACGTTCGACGGCTGCCAGAGCCAGAACACCATGATGGTTCTGCAGGACGAAGATTGGGACTACACGCTGAAGCGGTTCATCGGCGGCGTCGGTTCGCCGCAGCGCGGCGGCAAGCTGCTGCTGATCGATCCCTCCGTGACGCCTCCCCTGCTCCGCTTCGGCTTCGACAACAAAGAAAAGCTGATCAAGTGGGTGAAGGAGAATGTGACCGTTCCTCAATACCACTATTGGCTCGACCAGGAGGTCATCAACTATAAGCTGGGGCCGGCCCGCGCTGGACGCGAGCCGTACGCCACTTGGTTGAAACTGCCCGCGGACGCGCCGATTCCGTATCTTGATAACGTCGAGGTTGTTGTGGTCGGAGGCAGCGGCAACATCCGGTGGAGCGTGAATGAGTGCTCCTATCGGAAAAGCGTGAAGGTTGACGACTGGAGATGAAGCCGGCTCGTACACTGGTTTGCGTGGCGCTCGGACTGGCCCTGTCGCTGGGGACCGCGTCTGCGGAGGGCCCCTGTGCTGCCAACTCAAAACCCGCGAATCTCGATTTGAAGTTCCAGGACATCCACGGCAAGCCCTTTGCGTTGTCCGACTACAAGGGAAAGGTGGTCCTGCTGGACTTCTGGGCGACGTGGTGCCCTCCGTGCCGCAAGGAGATTCCGAGCTTCATGAATCTGTACGACACGTACCGGTCGCGCGGCCTCGTGGTGATCGGCGTCTCGATGGACGATTCCAAAGCGGATGTGATGCGCTTCACTAAACGCCTCAAGGTGAACTATCCGATTCTGCTGGGCGCGGGTCGCGACGACCTGGGATCGGTGTTCGGAGAGCTTCCGCTTCCGACGGCTTTCGTCATTGGCCGCGACGGCCGGATCTGCGGCAAGCATGACGGTCTGACACCCAAGGAAGCATTCGAGCGCGAAATCGAAGCGCTATTATAAATAAGGATTCGGAGAGGCTTCATGAAGCATCGATTATTGGCCCAGAAACTCCTGCCGGCGCTGCTGGCGCCGGTTTTCCTGCTGGGTCTGTTTTCGCCCGCGTCCGGATTTTCCCAGGAGTCCCAGAAGAAGGGCGCTTTCATTGACGGCGAATACGTCGAGGATTATGTCTATGTCCCCGATTTCATGCCGCCGGATGAGCTGAAGAAGCTGATCGACGAGCACTCGCAGGATGTCGTCATCGTCGACACGGCCGCTCCGCCCATCTGGGAAGACGAGCACATTCCGGGCGCCGTGAATTTTCCGTATTCGAAGAACATCACGGCGCCCGTGCCTCTGCCGCGCGAGAAGACGCTGGTCATCTATTGCGCCTGCAAAGATCACGAGGACTCCACCGACGTGGCGCGCCAGCTGAGTCTTCTGGGTTACCGCAAGGTGAAGGTGCTCAAGGGCGGCTGGTTCAAGTGGCTGGATTTGAAATACAAAACCATGAGCAAGGAAGACGAAGAGAAGGCGGCCAAGCGATGAGAGTCCGCCTCCTGATTCTCGGTTTGGCTTTGGCGGGCTTAGCCGCTTTCGCGGCCGACTTGGTTTCCGGTCTTCCGATCGGCGCCACCACGATGTCGATCCCAGTCTCGGATGTGACCGGACCCTACAAAGGCGAAAAAATCTGTTACGTCTGCGAATACGACAAAGCTCCGGATGTGTTGGCGTTCTTCCGCGACACTTCGGATGCTACGGCCCAACAGATCGTCCAACTCAACGATCTGTATCTGAAGAACAAGTCGCGCAACTTCAAAGCGGTCGCGATGATCATTGCAGGCGAAAGCTCCAAGAAGTGGCTTGAGGAACTGAATCGCTCCAAGCATCTGGAAATTCCGCTGACCTACTTCACCAAGGGCCCGAAGGATCCGGCGGCGCGCGTGTACAACCTGAGCCCGTCCGTAGCGAATACGTTCCTCGTAACGGTGAACCGGTCGGTGGTCGCCAACATCTCCGACATCGGCTCGGACCAATTCAACCGCGTCGCCGACGCCACGGCCGAAATGCTCGCCGCCGCCCGGTAAGCGCGAGCCCTCCGTAAATCAGAATCCGTGGCGGAGTAATCTCTGCCTCTCGCAACACGCCTGGCGGAACGGTCCGGTGTTCTGCGCTACTCTATCTTAGCTGTACGATCACGGGAGGAACCATGAGCCCTACCGTTCTCTTCGGGCTAATAGGGGCCCTGCTCGTCTGTTACTTCTTGTTCCGTGGAAATACGCCGATTGGCAAACCCATGCGAGTCGCGCCCAACGGCACCCCGGGCGAGAGTTGGTACATCGAGAGTACACCGCAGGTCGACACGCCACATTCCTGCTCGTTCGTCGAGTTCGACGGTCACGGCGACTACATTGACTTTAAGCAGCATGAACACGCATGGCAGACCGTAAAGCGCTTGGCGGAAGCCCAGCCCCTGATCCTGGTTACCTATTGCCACGGATGGAAGAACAACTCGCAGTCCTATGACGTGGTGAAATTTGTCGATTTTTTGGGCCGGCTTGCCGCTACCACCAAATATCGGGTTCACGGCGTGTACCTGGGTTGGCGTGGAAATTTGTACCGGCCTTATGTCGACACGGGCACAGCAGCGACCGCATACGCTGACACCAAGGAACGATTCGGCGGTCCGGTCGTGAGCACCAGGTGGAGCCGGCGGCACGCTTGGGCCTCCCGGGTACAGGAAAACTTCAGTTATTGGAGCCGCCGGCGCGCGGCCGAGTTCAAGGTGTCGGGTGTTCCCATGGCGCGCACCATCTACACGTGCGCCTCCCTCGTGAAGTCCATCGATAAAGACAAAGGGCGAGCCGCCAATCAATCCGCGTCTAGCCGGGTTCTCGTCCTGGGGCACTCATTTGGCGCGCTCATGCTGGAGCGCGCTCTGAACGCCACGTGTCTCGATCCTCTCATGAATCAATGGTCCTGGTTTACCAGGACTGCAGAGCAAAAACTTCCCGAATCGGCCCACCCGGATCCAATGCCCCTGGATTTCGTGCTCTTCGTCAACTCGGCGGCTCCCTCGGTATACGCCAAGGCGATGCGTGATTTCCTGGCTGCTCACCAGTCCGCGCTCGTGCACGCCGGGACAGTGGCGGCGTTCGCGCCCGTCTTTGTTTCGATCACTTCGTCGGCGGATTCGGCCACGCGGTATGCGCATCCGGCCGCCAACCTGTTGTGCGGTTTGTACGCATCGCTGCGGCGCAACTACACGGATTTGATCAAAATGAACGTGCCTCGTCCCGTGAGACAAAGTTGGTTCTATCGGCGCACGCCGGGACACCAGCCCCTTCTCGTCGATCATTGGCTGAGCGACACTTCCTCCAAGCTAACTCCGCCCGCCAGCCACCCTGCCGTCCTGAAAGAAAATCTCCAATCCACGCAGCCGCTGGGGTTCTGGGCTCATGCGTCGGGACCGAATGGTGCTGTCCAGCGCTGGAAGCTCACGCTCCAGCCTGCCTCTGCCGATGGGAAGTGGGTCGCCAAGTTCGGTCCGCTCCACCCGTCCCACTGTTCTTATTGGTTCATCCGCTGTGACAAGCGCATCATTCGAGACCACAACGACATCTGGTCGGATACGGCCATGGAAGTGTACGCTGCGCTCTACCGGCTGGTCGATTGGTCGCGCAACCCGAGTAACCCCTCAAACCAGGTCCTCCGTGACTATTGGAGCGGTAAATAACAGGCGATCATTGCGTTGCCCTCAGCCCTGACGCCTTCAGCCGGATTCGGAACAAGTGAGTGCAAGCGGTGATGTACAGCGTCTTGCCGTCCGTGTCTCCGAACGCCACATTGGTGGCACAGATGCGCGGCCGCGGCTCTCCCGAAATCTGCGGCAGCTGAATCGTCCCCAGCCGCTTGCCGCTGGCCGCCGTAATCAGCACTTCGCCCTGACCCGCCGGGTTGACCTGATACACGTTGCCCTGATTGTCGGTCTTCATGCCGTCGTTGCCGGCCTCAATGAAGACGCGCGGATTCGCGACGGTATCGTCCGGCAGCACATCATAAGCCAATGTCTTCCGAAATCCGGCCGTGACGTACATGGTCTTCTCATCCGGCGATAGCGCAATGCCGTTGGGGAAATCGCCGGAGTGGTCCCGGTCGCCGCCTAATAACGTGACCTTGCCTTCTTTGACCAGGTAAAAACCGTTGTAGGGAAGCTCGCGCTGCGGGCTCGCGCCGCCGCCGCGCAGTCCGTTGATGCTGTCGGTGAAATAAATCGATCCGTTCGATTTCACCACCACATCATTGGGGCCGCTGAAACGCTTGCCTTCGAAGCGGTCGGCCAACGTTGTGCGCGTGCCGTCCTTTTCCAGGCGTACCAGCGTCCGGTCCGCCATCGCCGTGATGATGAGACGTCCCTGCGGATCGAGAGCGAGGCCGTTGGAGCCAATGAGCAGAATTGCCAGCCTTCCCGCAATGGTTTGCTGGCCCGCGTTCAGGTTGTCCGCGCCGGTAAAGCCGCTCCGTTCGAGAAACACCGAGAGCGGCGCGTTCGGCTGCCATTTGTAGATCACGTTCGCCGCGCAGTCGCTGAACAGAAGGTAGCCGCCACTGGCATCCTTCACCCACACAGGGCCCTCGGTTAACCCGAAGTGCTCGCCCAAAACTTCCAGCGGCGAATCCGCCGTAACGATGGAGTCGAGCGCCGCGTCCAGGCGCACCAGATTATAGGAAACGGTACGAATCACCTGACCCTGTAAGGCTGTTGCCAGCAGCGCGATCGGTACGAGAGCTTTGATCACAACCGGCTCAGCATATCGCATCTCAGACGGGAACCGCCCGCGCCAAACCGACTTGGATATAGAATATTCGGAACGGGTCTGTTTCACCGCCCCGTTGCCAAGAGGAGAAGCCGTGTTCAAGAAACTTGTTGTCACCGCAAGCGGACTCGCGTTCCTGTGTGCGAGCGCCATGGCGCAGGATGCCCAGACCGTAATCGCCAATGCCCAAAAGGCCATGGGCGACCTGAAATCCATTACCTATTCGGGATCGGCGAAGGACGTGGCCTTCCAGCAGTGCGGAGCCAACTCTACGGACATGACGTGCCGGGCGACGCACGATCCCATGCGGCCGATCAACAACTACGTTCGCGTGATTGATCTCAGCGCTCCCGCGTCCCGCGCTGCCGGCACGACCAACAACATCGGGCCGGGCGGGTCGACGACGCTGACGCCGGGAACCTACTTCCAGGGAGTCACGGCGCAACAGGCCGACGTCTCGCAACCTTGGGCGAATTCGCTGGAACTGTACATCACGCCCTGGGGTTTTTTGAAAGGCGCCGCGGCAAACAACGCCACCGTGAGCCACAGCAAGGGTCACACCATGCTGACCTGGAGCCCGGCGGTGAAGGCGGCTTCCGGAAAGAACTACGTGATCAACGGCTATGTGGACGGACAGAACCACGTCGACCGTGTGGAGACGTGGCTCGGCGAAAACATCATGGGCGACATGCACATCGTGGCGACCTACACCGGATGGAAAGACTTCGGCGGCGTGATGGCGCCGGCGAAAATCGTCCAGACGCGCGGCGGCTGGCCGTTCTTTGAAGTGGAGGTCACCGCGGCGAAAGCGAATCCTCCCGATGTCGCAACGCTGGCCCCCGCGCCGGCGCCGGCGCGGCGTGGCGGCGGACCGCCCGCTCCTCCGGCCCTGAACGTCACTTCGGAAAAGCTCGGAGACGGCCTCTACCGGCTCACGACCGGCCCCGGCAGCTACGATTCCGTCATCGTCGAGTTCAAAGACCACATCATGATGCTCGAGGCCGGCCAATCTATTGCGCGCGGTTCCGCCTACGTTGCGGAAACCAAGAAGCTGATCCCCAACAAGCCGATCCGCTACGTCATGGACACCCATCCGCATTCCGATCACACCGGAGGTCTGCCCGCGCTGGTAGCAGAAGGCGCCATCATCATCACTCAGAAAAACAATGAGCCATTCTTGGAGAAGGCACTGAACACCCCGCGAACGTTGCTGGACGACGTGCTCGCCAAGAATCCGAAGAAGGCGAAGTTTGAAACCGTGGTCGAGAAGAAAGTCTATTCCGATGGAACCCGCACGGTGGAGATGTACCATGCGTTTCCGGCGCCGCACTCGAATGGGTTATTGATCGCGTACCTGCCCAAGGAAAAGGTTTTGTTCCAAGGCGACTTCTCGGTGAACCCCGGCGAGGCGGCGAACGATCACGTGATGGCGCTCTACCCCATCCTGCAGAAGCTCAATCTGGACTACGACCGCTACATCAACGTGCACACCTCCGCAGCGCCACAGACCAAAGCGGATTTCCTGAAGGCCGTCGAAATGAGGAACGGCAGCAAGTAAATTCACCGAATCCCGCCCCGCGTACAGTCGCTCGCGTTCCGCCGCTCGCGTTCCGTCCCGCGCGTTTAGCCCCGCGCGTCAGCGCGGGAGTTTCGTCAGGCAGAGGCTAACGCGATGCCGCAGCCGGCGCGGCCGCGGGACTGGCGGGCTCCAGCATCCCTTTCAACGAAAAAAGCCAGATGCTATCTCCTCGCGGCGAATTGGCAAACAGACTCCCGGCCGAATAGGCCACCACATATTGCTCGCCTTCGTACTCGAACACGCTGGCCGGAGCATTGACGCCGGCGCCGGTTTGAAACTCCCAGAGGCGTTGGCCAGTGGAGGAGTTCAGAGCCGTCAGCCGGCCGTCGCTTCGGCCGACGAACACCAGGCCGCCCGCGGTCGTTACCGAGCCGCTGTAGCAGGAATCCTTCCACGCCTGGCGCCACACCAGGCGGTTGGTCTTCATGTCCAGCGCCGCGAAAATGCCGCTGCCGGGAAGAGGAGAGCCCCCGAACGCGCCACCCAGGTAGCGTTCGCCCTCGCGTGAGATCGCTTGATTCTCCTCGCCGCCTTTGAATACGTTCACGCTGTCGGTGCCGCAAACATAGAAGAGGTTGGACGCAGGGTCGTACGAACTGGCCGGCCAATTCGCGCCGCCGCGCGGCGCCGGCTTCGCCACCACTCCCTCTTTCCAGAATGGCGTGAAGATTCGCCCTTGATTCACCAGTGGAAAATCTTCGGGCGCGATATCCACCTGGTGCGGCACGAAGGCATCGCCGCGGGGGAACGGCTGCGTCGCGGACGTGTGCTGGCGCGGCTCCTGCGTCACCGGCTTCTCATCGATTCCCAGCAGCGGCTTTCCCGTGACGCGATCTAGAATATACACCCAGCCTGTTTTGCTCGCTTCCGCGGCTGCGCGGCGCAGCCGTCCGTTGACCATCACGTCGAACAGGATCACCGGATTCGGCGAATCGTAGTCCCAAATATCGTGGTGCACTTGCTGAAAGTGCCAGCGGTACTTTCCGGTTTTGGCTTCCAGCGCGATCATCGAGACAGAAAACAGATTGTCGCCGGGGCGGATGCGGCCATTGAAGTCCGGTCCGGGGTTACCCGTGGTGAAGTAGATCAAGCCGAGCGCCGGATCCACGGCCGGGGTTTGCCACACCGCGGCGCCTCCGTGCTTCCACGCCTCGCTGTCCTGCGGCCAGGTCTCGTGGCCCATCTCGCCCGGGCCGGGAATCGTATAAAAGGTCCAGAGCAATCGGCCGTCTTTGGCGTCAAACGCTTTGACGCGCCCGCGCGTGCCGTTCTCGCCGCCCGCAAATCCCGCGATCACCATTCCGTCGTAGTAGAGCGGCGCCGCGGTGATCGTGTACCCATCCTGCCAGCGCTCCGCCTGAATCGACCACGCCATCTTGCCCGTTTTCTGATCCAGAGCCAACAGGCGTCCATCGAGTTGTCCCACGAAGACCTTGCCCTCTCCCAAGGCCACGCCTCGGCTGGTCCAGCCGCAGCACACCGTCGAAATGGTTTGATCCAGGCCTGCTTTGTACTTCCAGTTCACTTCGCCCGTCTTGACGCTGATCGCGAAGACGTCATCCGCCCCCGTGATGATGTACACCACTCCGTCCTGAACGGCGGGCTGCGCTTCGCCGGAATATTTCGCAGCGGCGCCTGATCCGTCCAGACGCACACGCCACATGGCCTTCAGGCCCGCCACGTTCTCGCGGCTGATCTGTTTCAGAGGCGAGTAATTCTGATTGAAGAGACTGCCTCCTGCTTTGGGCCAGGCGCCGGCCGGCGGTGCAGCTGCGTCGCCGTCCGCGGCCGTCGCGACAGGACTTGCGGCGGTAAGCAGAACAAACAGGGCTGCCGGAAAAAGAGCGTTCGCGAGAATGGTTTTCATGACTCCCTCTTTGAGCAAGGCGGTCCGTCCGAAAATCATAAGACTATCGCATTCGGAGGCCCACCATATGATGGGAGCGCATTCCGTCCGGACACCCTGCGGTTTTCTAACAAAAGAATACAAAGAAATCGAGTTCCGCCGGATCAAAACTCCCCTATACTATGAGCATCGTTCCGTTTTGGGGTGAACACGGGGTTTGAAAGGGGAAATGAGCATGCCGGGCTTCGCGAATTCAACCGGGAGATTGCTGTGCGGTGCGTTCTTCGCTGCCGCCTGTTTCGCTCAGTCCGATATTGTCCCGCTGCCGCGATTTGGCCTGGGCGTCAAGCTCTCCACACTCGGCGCGGGAATTGAAGCCGCTACCGCCGTTACGCGGAAGTCCAACCTCCGCGGCGGATTCAATGCCTTTACTTATGGCACCGACCTCACCAAAGACGGCATCGGTTACAGCGGCGAACTGCGGCTGCGCTCGGTCGACGTGCTGTACGATCAATATCTCGTCGGCCCCCTGCACGTCAGTCCGGGCGTTTTGATCTATAACGGCAACCGCGGCACGGCCACTGCTTCGGTTCCCGGCGGTCAATCCTTCTCGCTGGGCGGCAACACCTTTTACAGCTCGGCGGCCAACCCGGTCGCCGGCAACGGGACTCTCAATCTGGGGACGGTCTCGCCCATGCTGTTGTTCGGAGTGGGCAATCTGCTTCCACGGAACTCCCGTCATTTCGCCGTCAATTTCGAGGCCGGTGTCATCTTCCAGCGTCCTCCCAAGGCGACGCTCAATCTGGCCGGCAGCACCTGCAACAGCACGGGCACTACGTGTCTGCCCATCGCCTCCAACCCGGTGGTGCAATCCAGTATTCAATCCGAGCAGACGAAGATCAACAACGACGTCAACTTTTTCAAGTACTACCCGATCCTCTCGCTCGGCTTCGGTTATAAGTTCTGAGCGCTTCTCCACCGCAAGAAAGATCAAGCTAACCGAAAGGCGGCGGGGTAAACTACTTCCATGCTGCGCAGTATGCTGGCGGTTCTGGCCGGGATCGCGGTGCTCACGGCGGCTTCCTTTGCCATCGAGGCAGCCGTGAACTCTCTGCTGCTCCGGGCGTTTCCCGAAGTGCTCCCAGGCCCGGCGGCACTTTCTTCGAATCCGTGGGTCAAGACGCTAACATTTGCCTACGGACTTCTGTGCGTGGCCGCGGGTGGATATACCGCAGCCCGCGTCGCGCGGCGGCTGCCGGTTCAGCACGCGGCAGTGCTGGGGATCGTGCAGGCAGGTCTCACGATTTTGGCGATGCTGTCGCCGGTGGCCAATCATGCTTCCCGGTTGCAGTGGATCACCATCGCCCTCGTCAGCATACCGGCGGCGCTGGCGGGCGGATTTGTCTATCGGGGCCGGACACGCGATGAACGACTGGAAAAAGCTGCAGCGCGCGCTTGAATTCGCGAGCCGAAATCCCGGCCGGAACGTCCTGCTGCGCGACTTGGCGGCTGAGACTGGTCAATCGTTGTTTCACGCGCATCGGACGCTGCGCGCCATTCTCGGGGAGACGCCCAAGCATTTTACATGGCGGTTGCGCGTGGATCGGGCGGCAGCGGCGTTGGTCGGTAGCCGCCAATCGATTCTCGATATCGCGCTGGCCTTCGGATTCGAGAGCCACGAGGCATTCTGCCGCGCCTTCCGCCGGCGCTTCGGGATGAGCCCGAGCGTGTATCGAAAACGCGGATTGATCGGACTCAGCGCCAAAGAACACGCGCGCTTCGTCAAAGAAATCGGTCCCTGTGCCGGGCTGTATCGGATCGATTGGAGAAAAGGACAACCGCAAAATTCCATGGCATACACAATTTCAAAAAAGGAGCTCGCCCCACAGCCGGTCCTGGTGGTCCGGAGGCAGGTGCGGCGTGCCGATATCGCCGCTACGATCGGGGCCGAGCTGCCGAAAGTCTTCCACCAGGCGCAACAGCGCGGCATTGTCATCACCGGTTATCCGATTACCCGGTATCTCGAGACCACCATGGGCCACGTGACGCTGGAGACCGGAATGCGGGTCGCGGCTCACGAAGGCGTATGGACCGCGGACGAAGGCGGAGGCGAAGTTCTCGCCGAAACGCTGCCGGGCGGCCCGGCGGCGATGACCATTCATTCCGGTCCATATGACGGGCTGCCGGCCGCCTACGCCGCGCTCGAGGAATGGATCGCTGCCAATGGTTTCCGCCCCGCCGGCGCGCCCTGGGAAGCCTATTTGAATGACCCCGCCGACCATCCCAACCCCCAGGATTGGAAGACCGAGGTCTGTTGGCCCCTGCAATCCTGACTGGCTGCAACAGGGGCTCGTCGTCAGAACACCAGCTTCAGCGCAAACTGGATCTGGCGATTGAAAGTAGTCGTCGCCGTGATCTTGCCGAATGTCGGGTTCGGAATACCGCCGCCGTTCGGAGTAGCCACGAACGCGCCTGCGATGGGCAGGGCGAGGTTGGCGTGGTTGAGCAGATTGAAGAACT
>Ga0126371_10003352_pt1 | contig 13996 bp, 7 predicted proteins | sample PanSoiMetaPlot_4_FD_110145 | JGI IMG/M metagenome (GOLD analysis project Ga0126371, IMG submission 110145) | Tropical forest soil microbial communities from Panama - MetaG Plot_4 | ecosystem: Environmental > Terrestrial > Soil > Tropical forest > Bulk soil | place: Panama | collected 2016-02-17 | reverse complement strand
GTCCGGCGATTGGAGCGGAACACCGTGCCATAGGTCCCACTTAGGTAGACGATGCTTGGATCATCGGGATCGAGCGCAATATATCCGCTTTCACTCGGACCCGCGGGCAACCAGTCGCGCGGCGTGATCTGCCCATGATCGGTCCGGCTGATGACGGCAGCGCTTCCGCTGTCCTGCTGCGCGCCATAGACCACGTATGGGAACTGATTGTCGGTGATTACGTGATAGAGCTGGGCCGTTGGCTGGTTGTACCAGGAACTCCAGGTCTTGCCGCGATCCAGGCTGATGGTAGTGCCCTGATCGGTTCCGAGCACCATGCTCGCATCGTTCTTGGGATCGACCCAAATCTGATGGTAGTCGTCTCCACCAGGTGCGCCGCGAACGATCGAGATTGTTTTGCCACCGTCTTCCGAGCGATAGAGCGCCACATTTGGAACATAGAAGACGTCGGGATTTTGCGGATCGATAGTGATGCTGCTGAAATACCAGGCACGGCTGGTAAGACGCGAATCGGCGTTCTCCAGCGCCCACGTTGTTCCTCCGTCGTCGGAGCGATACAGGCCCGACTTCTTGGCTTCAATGAGCGCGTAGACGCGTCGACCATCCGAAGCTACATCCACACCAACTCGCCCCCAGTCGCCCGCCGGCAGGCCGTTGTCCGCTAGGCGCGTCCAAGTCTTGCCCGCGTCCTGTGAGCGATACAACCCGCCGCCAGGACCGTCAATCGGCCCATACGTGCTCCAAGGTGGACGCTTCGTGTGCCACGTCCCCGCAAACAACAAGTCGGGGTTGCCGGAGCAAATCGCCAGGTCCGAGACGCCGACCTCCGCTCCCAGATCGAGAACCTTGGTCCAATGCGCTCCTCCGTCGACCGACTTGTAGACGCCACGCTCTGCGTTCGGTCCGTAGGCGTGCCCGAGAGCACCTACATAGACCACGTTCGAATCACGCGCATCGACCACGATGCGACTGATCTGACGCGTATCTTCGAGTCCAATGTGCACCCACGTTTTTCCGGCGTCGTTGGACTTGTAGATGCCGTTTCCCGACGAGAGATCGGAGCGGATATCCGACTCGCCAGTTCCGGCATAAAGAACGTTAGGGTCGGACGGAGCCACTGCGATTGCGCCAATCGAGCCAACGGATTGGCCGTCAAAAATCGGCCTCCAAACGACGCCCGCATCGGTGGTTTTCCAAATGCCACCATTCACCGCGCCAAAATAATACGTGGTCGGCTGGCCGGGCACCCCCGCCACGGCAACCACCCGGCCGCCGCGAAAGGGGCCAATCAATCGCCACGTGAGCCCACCATACAATTCCGGCGAAATCGTCTGGGCAAACGAAAAGCTCGGGACGAGGAATAGCAAACTCAGCAGAGTGCGCTGCAGGCGTGACATGAGGGCCGTCCTAGTTCGTTCTGGGTGAATCCATACTTTACTGGATAGCGGCTCGTCATGTTGACGAACCTTCTTATTTGCTGCGATCAAGCCATCCCCAATTGCGCTCGGCTTTCGATTTCCATTTACTGTCCGATATCGGACAGTCGAATTCCGTACGCGAACACGCAGATGCTCCAGTAGATGCTGCTGAAAATCTTATGGATTGATTTTTGAATAACATAGCACCAATTCCGCTCTGGCCCGTCAGTTGCCCATTTCTTCAGTGATGGATATCGCCCGGCCCGACATCAAACGACAGAAACGGAAACGACAGATCCTCTGGTCGGTCGTCGCCGCGCTCTGCTTGGTAGTAGTAACCATTGGCGTCTCCCGCCTCAAACCAGCGGCCCCGGAAGTCGAGCGCAGCACGGTGTGGACCGATACCGTGAAGCGAGGTTCGATGTTGCGCCAGGTGCGCGGCCTCGGGTCCTTGATTCCCAGCCAGGAATTCATCCGTCAAATACCCGCGGAAACCGAGGCGACCGTCGTGCGCATTCGCATGCTACCGGGCTCGCAAGTGAAGGCGGATACCATCCTGCTCGAGATGAGCAACCCGCAGGTTGAACAGGCTGCGCTCGACGCACAACTTCAGTTGAAAGCTGCGGAAGCCGAATACCAGAGCTTAAAGGTCAAACTGCAAAGCGACCTGATGAACCAGAAAGCTGGCGCTGCGACTGTCACTTCAGACTACACGCAGGCAAGAGCGCAGGCCGACACCGATAAAGCCCTCTACGATCTGGGTGTGATCTCGGGACTCACTTACAAAAACTCCAAGAGCAAGGCGGACGAACTGACCACTCGGAACAACATTGAAGGCGAGCGCCTTGACATCAACGAGAAAGCGATTCAATCCCAACTTGCTCAACAGCAGGCGAAGGTCGACCAGATGCGCGCATTGGCCGAACTCAAGAACAAACAACTCGATGAATTGCGCGTACGCGCGGGAATCGAAGGCGTACTGGTGGATCTGCCTCTGCAAGTGGGGCAGCATGTATTGCCCGGAACGATGCTCGCCAAAGTAGTCCAGCCCGATCACTTGATCGCCGAGCTCAAAGTCGCTGAAACCCAGGCCAGAGACGTTCAGATCGGCCAGCCGGCGATGATCGACACCCATAACGGAACCGTTGCGGGCAACGTGATGCGCGTTGACCCCGCGGTACAGAACGGCACCGTCACCGTTGATGTGAAACTGACAGGTGAGCTTCCGAAAGGCGCTCGGCCCGATTTAAGCGTCGATGGAACCATCGATCTGGAGCAACTTCAGAACGTCCTCTACGTGGGGCGCCCCGCTTTTGGCCAGGAGAACAGCACCATCAGCCTGTTCAAGCTGGATTCGGGCGGCCAGACCGCCGAGCGCGTGTCGGTTAAGGTTGGTCGCGCTTCGGTGAACTCGATCCAGATCCTCGGGGGCCTCCACGAAGGCGACACCGTCATCTTGTCTGATATGTCGCGAGAAGATAACACCGACCGCATCCGGCTCAATTAACTACACGAAGAGGAAGAATTCATGACAGACGCAGGACAGTCGTTGATCCAGATTGAGGACCTGACGAAGGTGTTTTACACCGACGAAGTCGAAACTCACGCGCTCTCTGGCGTGCATCTTTCAATTCGACGGGGAGAGTACGTCGCAATGTCCGGGCCGTCCGGCTGCGGAAAGTCGACGCTGCTTTCCATCATCGGCTTGCTCGACACCCCGACTGCGGGCCGCTACCGACTGAATAGCCAGCCGGTCGAGAATCTGGACTTCGCGGCTCGGGCCCGTATCCGCAATCAGGAAATTGGCTTCATCTTCCAAAGTTTCAACCTGATCGGCGACCTTACCGTCTACGAGAACGTCGAACTACCCCTGACCTACCGCCAGAGAATGCCGGCAGCCGATCGCAAGCAGCGCGTGATGGAGGCGCTGGAACGGGTCGGTATGGCGCATCGGGTTCGCCACTATCCCTCCCAACTCTCCGGCGGCCAACAGCAGAGAGTCGCTGTCGCTCGCGCTCTGGGCGGCCACCCCTCGATCCTGCTCGCAGACGAGCCTACAGGAAACCTTGACTCGCGGAACGGCGAAGCGGTGATGGAACTTCTGCAGAACCTGCACCAGGATGGCGCGACCATCTGCATGGTCACGCATGACCCGCGCTTCGCCAAGCATGCCCAGCGCGAGATTCATCTGTTCGACGGAAAAGTCGTTGCCGAAGAGGAACTGAAGAAGCTGATGCAGGAGACCGGTGTATGAGCGGTCTGCTGCAGGATCTGCGAATCGCAACTGGCAGTTTGCGACAGAAGCCTGGGTTTGCTCTGTTCGCCAGCTATATCCCCGCTCGCCGCGCGGCCAGCATCGATCCCGTGGTCGCGCTGCGATATGAGTGAAGAAAGAGCCTTATGTACGGACTGATGCGAGATTTTCGTTACGCGCTACGGCAACTGCGCAAGGCACCCGGGTTCACCTTTACTTCGATCCTGACCCTGGCTCTGGGGATTGGCGCTGCCGTCGCTGTGTTCAGCGTGATGAATGCTGTTCTCTTGAACCCCAGCGGGATTCCTCATCCCGAAAATGTGGTTGCGCTCCGAGCGAAATACGCGTTTGGCGACCTTGCCAATATCAATCTTTCCGCGCCTGATTTTGGCGATGCGGTTTCTGGAAAAAATATTTTCACTTCAGCTGCGGTCGAGCAGGGAGAGGATTTCAATTACACCGGCAGCGATTCCATGCCCCAGCGGATTTCTGGGGCAGCGGTGTCGTGGCAGTGGTTCGATGTTTTCTGGGCGCGGCCTTACCTGGGACGCGTGTTCCGTTCCGAAGAGGACGAGCCCAATGCCAATCACGTCGCCATCCTCTCGTATCGCGCATGGCAGAAGCGCTTTGGGGGAGAGCAGTCCATTATCGGGCAGACGCTCGAACTGAATCAGGAATCCTACAAAGTGGTGGGAGTGATGGGGCCGGACTTTGCCTGGCCCAATCAGGCAGAATTATGGACGCCGATTGGCCTTCCTTCCAGCCAGTATTTCGACCCGCAGTACCGCTATAACGAATATTTGTTTGGGGTGGCCAGGCTGCGGCCGGGTGTCACTCTCGCGCAAGCGAACACGTATCTTCACAGCCGCGTGGCGCAGGTCGCCGCCTCCGAGGGGGCTCAAAGCCAGGCAAAAGTCGGCGGCTGGGGCATGTTTTGCATGTCCCTGGTTGAGTTTGTTACCGGGCGCTTGCGGGAACCTTTGTTCATTTTGCTCGCTGCCGTAGGAACGATTCTCCTCATTATTTGCGCCAACATTGCCGGCCTTCAGTTGGCTCGCGCATCTGGACGGCAGCGGGAACTTTCGATCCAGATCGCACTAGGCGCGGGAAGCTACCGGCTGGCGCGACAGGCGCTGATCGAAGGGCTCTGTCTTGCCGCCGTGGGCGCGGCTCTTGGGTTGATCCTGGCACGAGCCCTGGTTCCGCTTTTGCTGCTGCTTGCACCCGCTAACCTGATGCTGAACATTTCTGCTCACGCGGACAGGCCTGTTCTCCTTTTTCTGATCGGACTCGCTACGCTCTGCGCTTTGCTTTGCGGTGCCGCGCCAGCCTGGCGACTCACGCGTGGAAACTGGTTTCAAGCATTGCAAGAAGGCGGCCGCTCGGACACCGCCAGCGGCGACCGCCAACGGTTTCGCTCCGGCTTAGTGGTCGCAGAGATCGCGATGGCCATGGTTCTTCTGTTGTCCTCCGGACTCCTGGTGCGCAGCCTTGAAAAACTTGAACAAGTGCAGACCGGTTTCGATCCGAAGGGCCTGATGTCGGCCGAGTTGAGCCTGCCCGAAACGAGTTACAAGAATGACGAGCAAAAGGCTGCCTTCTATCGCGTTCTAGAAGATCGGCTGATCCAAATTCCCGGCGCCACCCACGCCGCCCTGACCAATCGCTTGCCGTTTACCAATGCCGGCGGCTCGGCGTCATTTCTCATTCAAGGACAGACGCTGGCTCCGAACGATCCTGGGCCGCATGGCAACGACAAGGTGGTTTCTCCCGATTATTTTGCAACGCTTCGGATTCCTCTGCTTCGCGGGCGCGTCTTTACTGCACAGGATCGGGCTGGAACCGAGCCGGTGTGTGTGATCGACGACACGCTGGCGCGTCGCTATTGGCCCGGAACCGATCCTCTCGGGCAGCACATCCAGTTTGCGTTCGCTCAAGGTCCACATTGGATGACGATCGTCGGAATCGTCGCCCATGCAAAATCCTCTTCGCTGGAGTTCGACACGAGTGAAGGTTTTTACTACATGCCGCTGGCCCAGTCCCCGCCAACCTCGATTGGAGTCGTGCTCAGGACGGACGGCAAGGCTGAGAGCTTGAGTGACGGTATGCGCGCCAGTGTCCGAACACTGGATCCGAACTTGCCTCTCTACGACTTCAAAACGATGCAGGACCGAGTGGACGAGTCGCTCACCGGACAGAAATTCCTGGTGGTTCTGCTTTCAATTTTTGCTGCCCTCGCCTTGGTGCTGGCGGCCCTGGGAATTTACGGAATCATCAGCTACACGGTTCGGCTCCGTAACCGCGAATTGGGGGTTCGCGTCGCGCTCGGTGCGAACCGTCGTGATCTCTTCCGCCTGATCCTCGGCCATGGTTTCCAATTGACGTGCATTGGCTTCGCGTTGGGTCTGTTCGCTACGCTCGTGCTGGGGCGGATCCTCGCGAACCTGCTCTATCAGGTCAGCCTCTTGAATCCCGCAGCTCTGTCGGTAGCCTCGGCTTTACTCGCGTTCACGGTTCTGCTCGCCTGCTACATCCCGGCTCGCCGCGCCGCCAAGGTCGACCCCGTGGTCGCGCTGCGCTACGAATGAAGGACGGTGAAACCGAATGACCGGCTTATTCCAGGATTTGCGCTACGCTCTGAGAACTTTTCGCAAGAGCCCTGGCTTTGCCGCGCTCGCGGTTTTCACGATCGGCATCGGGATCGGAGCCAACACAAGCATCTTCGGTTGGATGCGGGCATTGCTCTTGAACCCGCTGCCGGGAGCCCAGCAACCTGAGCGTGTTGTGGCCATTGAGAACACCGCGCCGGATGGCGAACCTATCACGACTTCTTATCTCGATTTTCGTGATTTTCGCGACCATCTGCGCACCCTGAATTTCGTTACTGCGTACCGCGGCTATGTATTCTCGGTGGGCGAAGCCCCCACCACAGAGCGAGTGTGGGGAGAGATGGTTACGGGCGGGGTTTTCGACCTGCTGGGAATCAAGCCGGAAGTTGGCCGGTTCTTTTCCCTGGAAGAGCGCGACGATGCGCAGAACGCGCACACCGTGGTCGTAATCAGCCATCACTATTGGAGGACGCACTATCGTTCCGATCCATCGGCGATCGGCAAGACGCTAAGAATCAATCGCAGTCCTTTCACCATCATTGGGGTGGCTCCGGAAAGCTTCCACGGCGCTCACGCCGGGCTGGGCTACGAATTTTGGGTGCCGCTCACCATGTACGGCCAGCTGACCCACACCGGTACCTGGATGCTCGATGATCGCAATACCAGAAACTTCATGCTGCTGGGACGCCTCGCCCCCCGGGTCACCCTCGGCCAGGCACGGGGCGAGGTGCAGGCCCTGGCCCGTCGCATGGCAGAAGCGGACGCCGACTCCAATCTCGGAATCGGTGCAACCGTGCTTCCCGTATGGCAGTCGCATTTTGGAACGCAAGCGATGTTGCTCACGCCGGTCGCCATTCTGATGGGCGGCGGCGGCATCGTGCTTCTGATTGTGTGCGCGAACCTTGCCAACCTGTTGTTGGCGCGCGCGACGAAGCGGTTGCAGGAATTCGGCATCCGCTTGGCGCTGGGGGCCAAGCCGGCGCGATTAATGTCGCAAATGCTCACTGAGACCCTGCTGATGGCCTTCACCGGGGCGGCGTTCGGACTGCTACTGGCAAACTGGCTGAGCAGCGCTGTTGGCTGGCTCCTCCCCGCCGTGGCTGCGCCGACTCTGCTCGCTCCCCCGCTGGATGCGAAAGTGTTCTTGTTTACCGCCGGATCGGCGCTATTGGTCGCCGTCCTCGCGGGCTTGGCTCCCGCTCTGCACGCCGCGCACGCCAATCTAAATGACGCGTTGAAACAGGGCGGGCGCAGCGCCATCGCTCACCCTCATGCCCATCGCCTGCGCGGAACCATGGTGGTTTGCGAAGTGGCGCTGGCGGTGGTCGCACTCATCGGCGCGACGCTCTTTCTGAAGAGCTTTGAGAGCGCTCGAGACATCGATCCCGGATTTTCGCCTACTGGTGTCGCGCTGGCGCAATTCGATTTTTCGACTGCCGGCTACAACGCCCAGCAGACCGACACATTCTGTCGCCGCCTAGGTGACCGGTTGGAGCAACTGCCCGGCGTGACCGCGGTCAGCTATGACGACTCTCCGCCGCTTGGATTTTCCAGTGGGAATTGGGAAACGCTAGAAGTGGAAGGCTACGTCCCCCGCACAAACGAGAACATGAAGATCTACCGCGATCTCGTCTCGCCTGGGTATTTCAATTCGATGAAGATTCCGCTCGTGGAGGGCCGCGACTTCGATTGGCACGATGACCGCACGGCGCCGAGGGTGATGATCGTGAACCAGGAGTTCGTGCGCCGTTTTCTGCCAACCGGAAGCGTGCTGGGCCACAGGGTGCATGGCTGGGGCGAATGGTTCACCATTGTCGGGATCGCACGAGACAGCCGATATCACCGCGCTACGGAAAATCCCCAACCCTATTTTTATGTTCCCATACGCCAGATTTTCCGTCCTGAGTATGGACTTACGTTTCACGTGCGAACGTCGGGGTCGGTTGACGAGGCCATTGCGGCGCTCCGACGTGAAGCGGCCGCGATCGATCCTTCGCTGACGATCTTCGATGCTGAGCCCATGACGGAATATATAGCTGCTTCGCTTTTTGGTGCCAAAATCACCGCAAGCCTCCTCGGGGCGCTCAGCGGAGTCGGCCTGCTGCTTGCGGCCATGGGTTTGTATGGCGTTCTGGCCTACTCGGTCGCGCAACGCACGCGGGAGTTCGGGGTACGGGTGGCGATGGGCGCCCACCCACGCGACATTCTTCGTCTGATTCTGCGGGAGAGCGCGATTTTAACTCTCATTGGACTGATCGCAGGAATGCTGCTGGGCGCGTTCTCTACGCGCATCGTCGCCAGCCAACTCCATGGGGTCAGTCTGCTAGACCCAATGGCTTATGGGGTGGTGAGTGGGTTGCTGGCGTCGGTCGCATTGCTCGCCAGCTACATCCCGGCTCGCCGCGCCGCCAAGGTCGACCCCGTGGTCGCGCTGCGTTACGAGTGAAGAAAGAGTTTTCTATGAATGGACTCATTCAAGACCTGCGCTATGCTCTTCGACAGTTGGCCAAGAACCCGGGATTCACGGCCATCGCGGTGCTGACGTTGGCGCTGGGCATTGGAGCCAACACCGCCATCTTTTCCGTGGTCAATGGCGTGTTGCTGAATCCGTTGCCGTTTGCGAATTCTGACCGCATCGTTACGATGTATCAAGACAAGCCGAACTTCCCCAGAGGATCTATCTCCTATCCTAACTTTCTCGATTGGCAGCGCGAGAACCACTCCTTTGAAACGCTGGCGGTATATCGCTGGTCCGACGGCAGCATTACTGGAGTAGGCCAGCCCGAACGAGTGAAAGCTGAGCGCGTTTCAGCTACCTTTCTCCCGACTCTGGGAGTCAACCCGATCCTCGGACGCAACTTCACTCCCGAGGAGGATCGTCGAGGCGCAGATGGGACTGCCATCCTTTCCGAGGGACTTTGGAAGCGCAAGTTCGGCTCGGATCCCAACATCATCGGCAAACGCATCGTCGTCGGGGGTCAGGGGCGCACCATCGTCGGCGTTACTCCCGCTTCGTTCCGTCTGGTTATCCAGAACTTCAATAGTCCCGACATTCTGGAACCCATTGGTGAAGACGTCGACGCCGGGTTCTATCGGCGCGATTCGTTCTGGGGCACGGATGCGATCGGAAGACTCAGACCGGGCGTTACGCTGGCACAAGCGCGCGACGATATGCGGCGGGTCAACGCGGGATTGGCCGAAGCCTACCCTGACATGGACGCTCACATCAAGTCGACCGTCATAACCTTGAAAGATGCAATCGTCGGCGACACGCGACCGGTATTGCTGGTGCTTCTGGGTGCGGTCAGTTTCGTTCTGCTCATCGCGTGTGTGAACGTCGCGAACCTCCTACTGGCGCGGTCCACCGCGCGGCAACGTGAGTTTTCGGTGCGGGTCGCGCTGGGGGCCGCACAAGGAAGAATCCTGCGCCAAGTCCTCACGGAAAGCGTATTGCTGGCCGTGATTGGCGGCGGACTGGGCTTGCTCCTGGCCAAGTGGGGAACACAGGCAGCCATTGCGGCTATTCCGCGAGGCGTTCCTCGCGCCGAAGATATCGGACTCGATTTCCGGGTTCTGGGGTTTGCCTTTCTGATTTCCGTTCTGACCGGAATCGTCTTCGGCCTCGTACCAGCGCTGAAGATGTCTCGAACCAATGTCGGCGAAGCCCTGAAGGATAGTGGGCGCAGCGTCGCGGCGTCTCGCTCGCGCGCGCAGGCCATGTTTGTGATTGGTGAGATGGCGATGGCATTAGTTCTGCTGGTGGGCGCCGGGCTGATGCTGCGTTCCTTGATGCAGCTATGGGGACTGGACGCGGGATTCGACCCTCACAATGTGCTCAGTTTTCATTTGACGATGCCGCCATCGGTTCCTGGGCAGTCTCCCGAGGCCATCCGCGCAGCCTTTCGCCGGGTGGAATCCGAGATCCAGTCGGTTCCCGGGGTAGAGTCGGTGTCGCTTAGTGACCGGGCTACGCTCATGCAGTCCGATGACGAAGAGGACTTCGTGCCCGAAGGCGAATCGCAGCCCTCGCGCAATGCCGACCTTCCGAGCAGCCTGGTGTACAGCGTCGGGCCCGAGTATCTGCGAACCCTGCGGATTCCTCTGTTGCGCGGCCGTTTTATCGCTGACTCAGATACCGAGAACTCGCAACGGGTCGCCGTCGTCGACAGCAGCTTCGCGCGTAAATATTTTCCGGGACAAGACCCGGTCGGCAAGCACCTCCGGGTGCTGGACTTCGACACCGATCCGGCGCAACTGGCTTGGATGGACCTCACCATCGTCGGAGTCGTCGGTCACGCAAACCAGTTCGGCCTGGCCAATGACGCGACTCAGTCCCTGCACGCTCAACTCTACCGGTCGTTTATGCAGTCGTCGGAGGTTGGATTGAGAGGTGCAGCGCAGAGCACCGGCGGGTACATCCGCTTCCAGTCATCGCTGAACCCAGAAGCGTTTCTTCAAACGCTTCGCAAGAAACTGCAGACCGACAGCGGTGACATCATCATCTCCGACACCGAACTGGAAGAAAACGTGGTCGCGCGGTCGATCGCCAGCCAGCGTTTCTCGCTGGCCCTTCTGGGCGCGTTTGCCGCATTGGCGCTGCTTTTAGCCAGTGTGGGCATTTATGGGGTGCTCTCCTATCTTGTGGGCCTGCGTACGCGTGAAATTGGCGTCCGCATGGCGCTTGGCGCGCGGCCGCTCGACGTGTTGCGCCAGATCCTGGGCGACGGTGCCCGCATGACGCTCATCGGAGCGGTGCTTGGCCTTATCGCCGCTTTCGCCCTCACCCGCTGGATGGCCACCCTGCTCTTCGAAGTTAAACCGACAGATCCGGCCACGTTTGCTGTGGTGGCCGCCATCTTGTGTGCGATCGCGATGTTTGCGTGCTATCTTCCCGCGCGCCGGGCCATGCGCCTTGATCCCGTGATCGCGCTACGAAACGAGTGAGGACGATATGGACCGACTACTGGCGGATCTCCGGTATGCCGTGCGCGAATATCGCAAGAGCCTTGGGTTCACGCTGTTGGCGGTCATCACGCTAGCGCTGGGCATCGGTGCCAATACCGCGATCTTCAGTGTGGTCAACGCCGCACTGCTGCGCGCCCTTCCCTTCCGCGATCCACAGCGGCTGGTTCAGTTGTGGCATGTGCCGCCGGCGAAGAGCTTTCCCGGCATGACACGCTTTTCGGTCTCTGCCGCGAACTATGTGGACTGGCGCGACCAGAACCATGCTTTCGAGCACATGTCCATTTATGCCTTCGCCCAGGTCAATCTCTCCGACAAAGGGCAGGCAGAAGCACTGAACGCGGCATCCGTATCGCAAGAGTTCTTCTTGGTACTGGGATCGCAACCCATGCTCGGGCGGACATTTGCTCCAGACGAGGACCAGCCCGGACATGGCAACGAGGTGATTCTCGGGAACGCGATTTGGCAAACCCACTTTGGAGGCGATCGCGGGATCGTCGGACGGCAGATTCAGTTGAACGGAGAGAACTATACGGTGGTGGGCGTCATGCCGGCAGGAATGCGGTTCCCGTCGTGGGCCCAAATGTGGATGCCACTGGCATGGACGGATCAGCAACGCGCCGTGCGCGGGGAGCACCACTATGGAGTCATTGGGCTCTTGAAGCCGGGCGTGGATATCAAACAGGCGCAGGCGGAGATGGACGCGATCTCGCGCCGCCTCGAACTGCAATACCCGGCTGACGACAAGGGGTGGGGAGCCGTAGTGGTCCCGATGCGCGATGAGATGGTGGGAAATATTCGGCCTGCGCTGCTGGTGCTGCTGGGCGCGGTGGCGTTTGTGCTACTGATTGCGTGCGCCAATGTCGCCAATCTTTTCGTAGCGAAAGCTTTAGCCCGGCGAAAAGAAATTGCGATTCGTATCGCTCTTGGCGCGAGCCATAGCCGGATCGTGCGGCAGATTGTGACCGAGACAACAATGCTCTCGGTCGCCGGGGGTGCGTTGGGCCTTGCACTGTCGCCATTCGTGATCCGGCTGATCGTGGTATTTCTCGCTGATCGCCTGCCACCCTCAATTCGGCCGACCGTCGATTCCACCGTTCTGATCTTCACGCTAGCGATCTCCATCCTGACCGGGGTGCTGGCGGGCCTGATCCCGAGCTGGCGTCTGACCCGCTACGGTCTGAACGAGGCGATGAAAGCCGGCCTCGGACGAACGGACGCCGACAGCAGCGGGAACCGGACGCGCAGCGTACTGGTGGTGTTTGAAGTTGCCCTGTCGCTTGTCTTGTTAGTCGGGGCGGGGCTGATGATTCGCAGCCTGTGGCGGCTGCGCGGTGTCGATCCCGGATTCGATGCGCGGAATGTGCTCACACTCACAGCGCGCGTCTCTCACAACCGGTTTCCGGACCCGCGCCAACAATCTGCCTTCTTCGACCAGGTGCTTCAGCGACTCCGAGCCCTTCCCGGAGTCAATTCCGCAGGCGGAATCGACGCCCTGCCAATGGACGACGGCTCCAATCAACCCGTTGAAATCGAAGGTACCCCCAAGCTGCCCATGTCCGAGCAGCCCGAGGTCGCGGTGCGCGCAATCACACCCGGCTACTTAGGTGCCATGCGCATACCCGTGCTGCGCGGCCGCGACCTGAGCGAAGACGACACGGCCGACCGCCCGGCCGCAATTCTCATCAGCGAGTCCATGGCGCGCCGTTTCTGGCCGAATGACAATCCGATTGGCAAGCATTTGACCATGTCGTTCTTTCCCGACCGGACGCGCGAGGTCGTCGGCGTAGTTGGCGACGTGAAGCAACGTGGCCTGGATGTCGCAGAACCGATCCCGTCCCTTTACATGCCGCTGGCACAACTATCGACTCCACTTTTGGGCGGATGGCAATCCTTCCCGATGACGCTGGTGGTACGAACGCACTCCCGGCCCGAGACGATGGCAAATGCTGCCACCGCTGCAGTCCATGCCGTGGATCCAGAGATTCCAACCACGGACGTGATGAGTCTCGAAGCGTACCTCCGCAATTCTCTTTCTGAGCAGCAGATGAGCATGGTGCTGCTCGGATCTTTCGCTGGGCTGGCGCTGCTCCTGGCATCGATTGGAATCTATAGCGTTCTCTCCTACGCAGTGCGGCGCCGCGTTCCAGAAATCGGCATCCGCATGGCGTTGGGTGCGCAGACCGGAGACGTGCTGGCGATGATCCTGTGGCAAGGGGCGAAGCTGGTGGCGATCGGTGTCGGCGTCGGCATTGCCGTCGCGCTTGGTTTGAGCCGCCTCATGGCGTCGCAGCTGTTTGGAATTACTGCTACCGATCCACTGACGTTCCTGGCCGTCGCGGTGCTGCTAATGGCAGTGGCGATCGCTGCCTGTTATCTGCCGGCTTTGCGCGCAACCAGGGTCAACCCGGTTGTTGCATTGCGATACGACTGAGGATGGACGATGACCGGACTGTTTCAGGATACTCGGTACGCGCTGCGGCAGTTACGCAAAAATCCAGGATTCACTGCGGTTGCGGTTCTCATTCTGGCGCTCGGTATTGGAGCCACCAGCGCGATCTTCAGCGCAGCAAATGCCGTGTTATTGAAGCCGCTTCCTTATAAGGATCCCAGCCGCCTTGTGATGGTCTGGGAACAGAACCCACATCGTGGATGGTTCGAAAATATCGTTTCCGGCCCTAATTTCCTCGACTGGAAAAAGCAGAACCATGTCTTCACAGATGTCGCCGCCTTTGAGTCCTACTCCTTCAACG